>Ga0153915_10001890_pt1 | contig 19291 bp, 15 predicted proteins | sample Opewatmetagenome_2_FD_107003 | JGI IMG/M metagenome (GOLD analysis project Ga0153915, IMG submission 107003) | Freshwater wetland microbial communities from Ohio, USA - Open water 3 Core 3 Depth 3 metaG | ecosystem: Environmental > Aquatic > Freshwater > Wetlands | place: USA: Ohio, Lake Erie...
CCCTTTATCAATAAAAAAAGCCTCTGAATTAGAGGCTCATTTATTCTGATAATCTTTTGGTCCTGTCAATGAATTCTAAAAATCATTATACCTGTTGAAATCCATATTCTGACAATCTACACCCATTATTTCCTTAATGATTTGTAAGTTATGTTGTGCCTCTTTGTAATCGGGCTTTAATTGGATGGCTTTCGAATATTTATTTGCTGCCTCTTTATTATTTCCTTGGAGTGATAATACGAGTCCAAGGTTATAATATGCCTCAGCATAATCCGGTCTCATCAGGATCGCCTTTGAAAAGTGAGAAACAGCCATTTCGAATTTGCCGTGGTTTTCAAGCATGACGCCCAGGTTGTAGTATGTTTCCGGGTGGTCTGACCGGATGTTTTCCGCTTGAAGCATAAAAGAAATTTTTTCGTTGATCTCATTAAGTTGACTTAATGCAACTTCCAGATTGTCCCATGCATGAGTATTGTTTGGATTCTTTTCAAGGACCTTCAGGAAATGAGAAATAGCCTCATCCATATTATTGCCTTGAGCCAAGATAACGCCAAGATTGTTATGTGCGTCCTCATAATCCGGTTTGATCCTGATTGCCTCCGAAAAATGATAACTTGCTTCATCCAATTTGCCCTTAAGGTTTAACTCATAACCCAGATCATAATGCATAAGGTAGTTATCTTTGGTTTCAGCAAGTGCGTGTCTAAAGATTGTTATTCCGTTTTTCCAATATTGCACTTGTTTCCATGTGGTTGCCATAGAGAATAAAATAAAGATGGCGCCTGATATTGATAATATGACATTTCGATGAGGCTGGTGTTTTATTAATTCAGGGATGCCCCAGGCAAGGATAATGAACAGACCGATCAGCGGGACATATGTGTATCTGTCCGCCATGGCGTGGGCTCCTATCTGAACAAGACCTATAACCGGGATAAGAGCTCCGAGATACCATAGCCAACCTACTAAAAAATAGGGATGTGTCTTATATGATTTTACCGCAAAAAAGGAGGCCGGGAATAAGATCAATAGGGCTGTAATAATTTGTGGCCATTGAGGCATTCCGGGGTGGGGATAATATATCGCCAAATGGAAAGGCCAGAACATTTTTGAGATATAACCTGCATAAGAAACCATGGCATTTGCGAGTCGAATATCAAACGGGTAAGATGACAGAGACGGCAATGCCCCGACTTTCTTCTCAGCGTAATAGGCAATCAAACTTGCAATAACTGAAAGGGCCAGCAAGGGCATCTTTTCATAGACAAGATGAATAGCCTTTGGCGCTATGCCTTTTGTGCAGGTTGATTGAATCTGCGGGCTATAATCAATAGAAAACCTGTTGATTTTTAATCTTTCCAGGGGCCAGTAGTCCAGGAGAATAAGAACAAAGGGCAAAGTCATAACCATCGGTTTGGACATCAGACCGAATATGAACGACACAAGCACAGAAATGTATCTCTTGAGATTAGGGCGTTTGGTGTAGAAAATATACAACCATATTGTGAGCATCCAGAAAAATGTGCTTAAGACGTCTTTTCGGCTTGATATCCAGGCAACCGGCTCGACATTCAATGGATGAAGGGCAAATAATGCCGCAACAAATGAACTCCTCCATAATTTACCAGTAGTCCTGTAAAAAATGAGAAAAAGTAAAATCGAATTTAAAACATGAAACAACAGGTTATTAAAGTGATGTCCCTTAGGATTGAGTCCATAAAGGGTATAGTCCACTATATGAGAAAGCCATGTTATTGGGAACCAGAAACCGGCGTAAAAATTAGTAAAGGCCCATTTTATGCTTTGAAGTGTAAGCCCGTTTTTGATATTGGGGTTGTCATGGATGTATAGATTATCATCAAAGTTGATAAATTCATGGTTTTGCACCTGCCAGTATACCAGGAGAGTCGAAATAATGAGGAGAAGGCATATTATTGTTTTTCGATGGTTTTTCAAATCGTGTTCCAGCTTAATATTTATATCATTCCTGGATCAGAAATTTAAAATACGTCTATGTGCAAGAAGAGAGGCTAGAGATTAGTAGAGACACCATACTTTATAATAAGATATATGGCTTTTAACCCATCTTTCCAGTTTATCTTTTTCCCTTCATCATAAGACCTGCCGAAATATGAGATCCCGACTTCATAAACACGACATCTTGTCTTTGCGATCTTGGCCGTTATTTCAGGCTCTATTCCAAACCCCCTCTCCGATAGGTTGATTCCCTTAATTATCTCTGTCCTGAAAAGTTTATAACAGGTCTCCATATCTGTAAGGTTCAGATTGGTAAACATATTTGAAAGAAGGGTAAGAAATTTATTGCCGATGTAATGCCAGAAGAGATGCACCCTGTGGGGGCCCCCGCCCATAAACCGGGAACCATAGACTACATCGGCCTTCCCTTCAATAATTGGCGCTATCAGTTTGGGGTATTCATTTGGGTCATATTCGAGATCAGCGTCCTGGATAATGACCATATCACCCGTGACATGTTCTAATGCGGATCGGATCGCTGCCCCTTTCCCCATATTTCTTGTATGATAAATCACTTTATCCACCTTTGACTCCAGTTCAGATTTTATCAACTCTGTTGTACCGTCCTTTGAGCAATCATCTACGAGAATAATCTCTTTTTCATTAACAGGGGCCTTGTTTACCAAAGTAATAAGCGCTGACAGGTATTTTTTTTCATTATAACATGGGATAATTATGGAAAGTTTCATGGGAGTCCCTTTCGTTGATTATTTTTCTTCCTTAAGATATGGCTTAAGTTGTTTGATCTGATTATTGACCCTGTTAATAAATTTTATATCTTCCGCTGGGGTTTTAACTAATGCGAAGCTGAAAAGCTTCATAGCATCTTCAGCTTTACCTATCTTCAGTGCCATATTCCCCAGTTGCCAGAGGTCTTTATAATTCACTTCCGGTGAATAAATTTGCACTGCCTTTTTCATGGCCTTATAGGCATTCCAGTCGTCACCTGCTTTGTTATATGCCAGGGCCAGACTCTTAAAAGTTCTGGAGTCATCAAACCGGAAAGAACACACAAGCGCCTTTTTGTAGCAGTCGATGGCAGCCTCTCCAGACCCGGATTGTTTGTATATATCGCCTTTTAAAACATAGCCATGGGATATCTCCGGATAATTTTTGATGATTGTATCGGCGCACCTTAGTGCCTTTTCTATCTCGTTCCTTTTGTTATAGATCCTTCCGATTTGAAGATTTGTCATCATATCATCTGGGTAGATCATCTGCATTGGAAGGAGTTCATCTAACATGGCATCTATCCGGCCTTCATCCAACGTGTCTATATCTTCTTCAACCATGCTGTAGGGATCGATGTCATTAATTTTATATTGTTCGGCTATCCTGGGATATGAATTATTGTTTACGTATAAAACGGATGAATTATCAAAAAAAACTAATTTGTATTCCGGAAAGGATTTAATGAATTCCTTAATCGTTTTATTGTCCATTCTAGCTAAGACAAAATCGGGATGGAAGCGTCCAGAAAATGAGGCAAAACCTTCTTTTGTGGCTAGGGCGTTCATTACCGAGAAATAATCTTTATCAGAGAAAAGGATCGTCTGAAGATCCATAGCGATCTTGTATTTTGGATCTAACTCCCACTGAAGGTAACCTCCATCGCCAGGTTCGTTTAAAACGGAACCGCCGACTCCAATATGATTTAAAAAGGTTGTTATTCCACGTGGAAACTGGCGATAAGAAAAGGGATACTTACCACCGGATGAAAAAAGGCTGTGGAAGATCATTAAAAAGGATAACATGATAATAGAAAGGGTAATTAATTTAGCCGTTTTTGTAATAGAATCTTTATTATAAAGAGAGATGAGCGGATGGTATTTGAGTAAAGGAAGTGCCAGCATTATTGCTTCATGTCTGAATCTAACAGCCTGGGTTAGAAGAACCATTCCTCCCGAAAATAACAGGAAATGACTTATCCTGATATTTTTATTCCATAAGCCTTTTATACAGCCCATACATGCCAGGACAATAAGAATATTAATACTGCTCCAACATAAATTTCCAAAAGGGTATAAGTTATAAGAGAAGAATTCTTCAAGCTTAATATGGCACAATTCTGATATGAATTGATCCTGATTATCTGCAAAGCTGAAAGGAGCGCTTAATATTTTAACGCCGTAGGGATTTATAAAGACAGCAAATAGGGTTAATATAATTGGAATGATATAGTAAATCTCATCCTTGGCGATTGGCGACCTGTCTTTAAACCTTTTAACGATAAATTCGAAAAGATAACTTGCCCCTATAAGGACGATTACCGGATATTCTATGCCGTGCGTATTGATCCATAGGATAGTGAGTATAGGTAAAAAGATCAATGCGCGAGTCCTGGTTTCCAGAAGATAGATAAAAAGCGGAATGAATAGATATGAGAACATGTGAGGTCTTAGCAGGGCATAATATCTCTCAAGCAACCCAATAGATAGGATGATAAATAATATTAAAAAATAAATCCTCTGCTTATCATGTTTAATATCCTTAAATAAAAAACATGCTATTGTTAAAGCAGTCATCAGGTACATAATTGTCTTTAGGATAATCAGACCATAATAATCAGTTATTTTGTATATCTGATAAATAAGTACCTGGAACAGCCAGTAGTAATTCGACCATTCTCTCGATTCGGCAAGAAATGAAAAAAAACCGGTCTTGGGGATTTGATGATGCTGAAAAAAATATCTTCCTCCGCTCAGGTGATACCACATGTCGGTGTCACCAATGCTCAGAATCGGCAATCTTAAAAAACAATATCCTATATAAGCCAGAATCAGGGCAGTGATGGAATAATAAATCCTGTTGGATGAAAGATGTGATTCAAGACGTCCAATTGAAAAGCGGCGCCCAATGTTGCTGAAAAATCGATTCATTTTGATTATTCCCTTATTCCTGTGTCCATTTGATGTAGATAACGCAAGACATCATCAAAAATCGCATTGATAATATCATAGCATAGCGGAATTTTACAAGTAACTGTACTGTGTGGTAAAAGATTTTTATAAGATTCGGCCATCAGAATGTTTCTATTCAGATGGAATTATATTAATATGTTTGAATAAAGGGGAAGAGACATAGGCTTCAGATTTGCCATTATATAAAATAAGCGGATATACTAATCAGAGGAAGGTAAGGGATAAACATTGTATTCAGCAATCGGAACTAAATATGAGGAAAAGGGGAGGGCATATTTTGGGTTTGTCTTAATAGTATTGCTCGCATGTTTGATCATTGCTGTGGTTACATTATCGTTAGTCCCGCCAACCAGTAAGGACGAACTTGTTCACCACCTCGCGGTTCCCAAACTTTACATCGAGCATGGGGGGACATATGAGATTCCTTTTATGGAATATTCCTATTATCCCATGAACCTGGAATTGTTATACGCAATCCCCCTTTATTTTGGAAATGATATCGTCCCCAAGTTTATTCATTTCACATTTGCCCTTTTAACGGCCTGGCTTATTTTTTATTATCTCAGGTCAAGAACAAACGCAATATATGCGTTCTTTGGGGCCGTATTTTTCCTGTCCATCCCCATCATTATAAAATTATCCATAACAGCTTATATTGACCTGGGCGAAATATTTTTTTCCTTCGCGGCCCTTATCCTGATTCTGAAATGGATGAAAAGCGGCTTTAGCTTAAGATTCCTGATATTCTCCGGGATCATGTGCGGGCTGGCCCTGGGAACCAAGTATAGCGGTCTTGTCACATTGTCGCTTCTTACTCTTTTTGTCCCTTTTATATATTCAAGATATCATGACAAGCATGCCCCCGGTTTTATCAGGCCAATAGCAGCCGGAGTGATTTTTCTAATGATATCCCTGACAATTTATTCTCCTTGGATGATAAGAAATTATCATTGGAAAGGCAACCCGATCTATCCGCTTTACAATCAATTATTCAACCCTTCTAAAGAGGTTCAAAAGAGCCCTTCTCCACAGGCAAACCTGGTAAAGATGAATCGGGGATTTTTTACTTATCGGAGCATGATCTATAAAGAGACGGGATTGCAGATGGCCATGTTGCCTGTCCGTGTATTTTTTCAGGGAAAAGATGGCGACCCTCAATATTTTGATGGAAAGCTTAATCCATTCCTGCTTCTTCTCCCGTTTTTTGCCTTTTACAGGTTGAGAGATGAACCTGAACACTTAAGGAGAGAGAAAAAGGTTTTGCTGGTTTTCTCTGCGCTTTTTTTCAGCTTCGCATTTTTTTCCGCTGTCCTCAGAATACGCTATATCTCGCCAATTATTCCGCCGTTGACGGTGCTTTCCGTTTTCGGATTAATGAACCTGTTTAAGATCATCGGGCAGATATCATCCAACGCTTTCAGGAGGGCCTGCATAGCCCTGGTTGTTCTGATCCCGTGTTCAGCCCTTGCCCTGAACGCAGATTATATCAAGAGACAATTCGAATATGTCGATCCCATTCCCTTCATTGCCGGCAAAGTCAGCCGTGATGAATATATAGCTAAATATATCCCTGAATATCCCGCCGTAAAATTTATAAACAATAACCTGGATGCCCGGACAAAGGTTCTTTTAATTTTAATCGGAAACAGGGGCTATTACTGCGACAGGGAATATACGCATGATATGAATATCCTGACAAGATCAATCAGCATTGCTGAAGGGTCTGATGATATATTGAAGGACTTGAAAAGACAGGGGATAACTCACATGCTTATTAATTCTAGGCTTTTAGAGAGATGGATGAATGACAATTTTATCGAGGAAAAACGGACTTTGACACAGACCTTTTTCAAGGAACATTTGGAGCTATTGTATGATGAAAATGGATTCGGTGTCTCGGTTTTAAGGTAATGCATGTCATGATTCGGATGGGGTTTACATCATTAGCAGGATATTTTGAATCTCTTTATCCTGTTCTGAATATATCGTTGACATAGTCTAATAGACCATTTAAAATATAAATTAACTATTTTTATCGGGAAGGGAAACATGGAGTATTATAATTTGACTGAGGCCAAAGCGAAGCTGTCATCAATAATCAGCCGCGTTGTTTTTGCAAAGGCTAAGATAACTATTAAAAGAAAGGGGCGGAATGTTGCCGTGGTTTTGCCTTATGAGGATTATATGGGGAAATGGGATCAAAGGGAGCAACATGAGGGCTTGTTAGTGGCTAAGAATGCATTGGCAGATATTGAAGATCTGGATCAATTTATTGAAGATATCTATAAGGCAAGAAAAGAATCCACCGAAAGAAGCGTTATGGGAATATAATGTACATTTTTGATACCGATTCACTCAGCAATATTTTAAAAAAAAGTCCATCAGTCCTGTTAATTAAAAAGTTGGAATCACTGCCTAAAAGCAGTCAATTTACAACTTGCATTAATGTCTCTGAAATTTATTTTGGGGCTTATCGTTCAAAGAATCAGAAGGAAATTCTTAAGGCATATGAGGAGAAGGTTTTCCCTAATATAAATATCCTTCCTTTTGATACGGAAAGTGGGAAAATTTATGGACGAATCAAGGCGCTCTTAGAAAAAAAGGGCCTTTCGAAGAGTGAACCGGATCTGAGAATTGCCGCCATTGCAATTCAGCATAATATGGCGCTGGTTACGGGAAATATAAAACATTTTGTAAATATACCTGGGTTGAATCTAGAAGATTGGATTAACATCCAACCCAAGGGGAAAAATAAATAAGCCTTTCTATATCTGATCATGTCGATCTTGTAGCTGACATTGGAGAGGGCCATATAAATCTTCTTGAGGTTAATGATTTAACATGAAGAAATCCGACATTTCCATAATCATACCGGCATATAATGAATCCGCAACCATAGGCATGGTAATAGATAAGATAAAAAAGCTGTATCCCAATTTTGAGATCATAGTAATAAATGACGGGTCCGGAGATAATACGGCGGATCTGGCAAAAAGTGCCGGCGCTATTGTCTATAGCCACCCCTATAACATCGGAAATGGAGCGGCCGTAAAGAGCGGGATCAGGATTGCATCGGGGGATATACTAGTGTTCATGGATGGGGACGGACAACACAATCCCGATGATATCGGGAGGATGCTCGAATTTTTTCCTGATTATGATATGGTTGTGGGGGCCAGATCAAAAGGCAGCCAGGTATCATTGTTTCGCGGTTTGGGAAACAGTGTGTTAAACCGTCTGGCCGGTTATGTGGCGAAGTTCCGTGTTGAGGATCTTACATCGGGTTTCAGGGCTATTAAAAGAGATATTGCCTATCATTTATTATATCTCCTCCCTAATACGTACTCTTATCCCACTACAATGACTCTGGCCGTTTTAAGGGCAGGGAGAAGCCTTAAATATATCACGATAGATGTCAATAAGAGGGGAAACGGAATCAGCAATATCAAGGTCTCGCGCGATGGGATAAAATTTTTTATGATCATAACCAAGATATGCGCCCTTTACTCCCCCTTACGTATTTTTCTGCCGTTGAGTGTACTGATGTTTAGTCTGGGGCTTATCAATTATCTGTTTTCATACCTTACATCCGGCAGGTTTACGAACATGAGTCTCTTGCTCTTCACTACCTCCATCATTGTTTTTCTTATGGGTCTTATCTCCGAGCAGATCACCCAGTTGCGATTTGAAAAAAGCGAAGGGGATATGTTTAAATAATGCGAAAATAAAAAAATAGATGCTGAACTCAAATAGGATCACCCCAAAAAATATCGCAATGCTCGGTTCCCTTCCTCCATTAAGGGCCTTAAGCAGTTACTGCTTTGCGTTTTCTTTATCCATGTCCGAATTCTGCAACATCGAATTTATATCCTTTAAGAAGATCTATCCCTCCTTCCTCTATCCGGGAGGGGATTTAAAGGACGATGATACATTTCCTATAATAGACAATCCAAGGATAATGGTAAGGCGACGTTTAACCTGGTATAATCCGCTTACATGGATTGTTGAGGGCCTGTCAGGCCATGGGGACCTTTTGCATGCCCAATGGTGGACTCCATTTCTTGGTCTTGCATACCTTGTTATATTTATAGGATTCAAACTTCGAGGGAAACCCGTAATCATCACTATTCATAATGTTTTATCCCACGAGAAAATGTCTGTTCACAAAGTCGTATCCGGTGTTTTATTCAAATTGTGCGATCACTTTATCGTCCATTCTTTAATAAACGAAAGACAGATAAAAAGATATTTTAATATTCCCAGTGATAGAATTTCCATTATCCCCCATGGCCCCTTGGATTTTCAGGTTCAAGGCAATATTAACCGACAAACAGTTAGGGATGAATTCGGATTCAAACCACATGATAAGGTGATCCTTCTTTTTGGGGCCATTCGCCCCTATAAGGGGGTAGACACTGCTTTGAATGCATTTCAAAGGGTGATAAAACAGTCGCCTGAAGCGCGGTTGCTTATTGCAGGCAAACTGTGGGAGAAGTGGGATCGGTATGAAGAGATGATCAGGTGTTTCGATATTTCCGGGTATGTTAGAAAACATCTCGGATATATACCAACGAATGAAGTCGGCAAGTTTTTTCTGGCCTCTGATCTTGTTATATTGCCCTATCATCATTTTGATTCACAGAGCGGGGTTGGAGCTGCTGCGCTTGCATTTCGCAAACCTATGATTGTCACCGAAACTGGCGGGCTTCCGGAATTTGTCGCTGATCGATTTTATGTAGTCCCTCCAAACGATCCGGATGCCTTGGCAGAAAAGATCATCACTTGCATTAATGATCCTGCCCGGCTTGCAAGGATGTCTGAAGAGGCTGAAAAGATAGCCGATGGAATTTCATGGGATGCCATTGCCTTGAAGACATTATCAGTATATCGTAAGGTGATTCTTGCAAAGAGGGCTGCAAGGGAAAAATAGTCATGGGATATATAAGAGAGATAATACCTAAGATAATCAATTACCGCCTTTTTATGTTGGGCATGGCCTCTCCCGGCACGCCCTTGAATTTAACTTTTTCAGTAACGAACCTCTGTCAGTCAAGATGCAGGACATGCGGCATCTGGAAACTGTACAGAGACAATCCTGCAAAACGCGATGAAGAACTTGGCATAGATGAAATAGAAAAGGTCTTTCGCTCATTGGGGCATGTCTATATATTTAATATAAGCGGTGGGGAACCCTTTTTAAGGCCGGATCTTCCTCAGATCATAAGGCTTGCCTGCAGATATCTCACTCCATCTATTATCCATATACCAACCAATGCCATTGCCGTTGACCTTGTCGAACAAAAGACGCTGGAAATTCTCAGGATCATTTATGACATTGATCCGTCCATTCAGCTTACAGTCAAGCCGAGTCTTGACCATATTGGCGAAAGGCATGATGAAATCAGGGGCGTGAAAGGGAATTTCGAAAAGGTGATGACACTCTTCCGGAAATTGAAAAGTCTTCAAACCGGTTTCAGTAACCTTCATGTTGAACTGGGAACAGTCATTTCCAGTTGGAACGTAAATAATATTGAAGAGATATCAGGTTTTGTTGCAGGCTTGGGCCCGGACAGTTATAGAAACGAGATCGCGGAGCAACGTTCCGAGATGTTTAACCGTGAAGATCCTGTCACCCCCGGACCGGAAGAATACAGGAAGGCAGTGGATCTCTTTATACGACAAATGCAGGCGAAAAAAAAGAATAAGGTTTTTTTTCAGCGTTTGAATAATGCATTCCGTCTTGTATATTATGATCTTGCCGTTCGCATTATGAAAGAGAGAAGGCAGATCATCCCATGTTACGCCAGCATCTCAAATGCACATATGACTCCATATGGAGATATATGGCCATGCTGCACCTTGGGATATGAAATGTCTATGGGGAATGTCAGGGAGCATGACTATAACTTTAAGGCGCTGTGGAACAGCGCAAGGGCAAATGATGTGCGCAGCCATATTCGTCATGGCAATTGCCACTGCCCGCTTGCGAATCAGACCTACTCAAATATCCTGATGCATTGGCCGTCCGTCTTGAAGGCAATGAGGAATGTCATCGCTAATCCATGAGCGTAGTAGATATATCAGATGATGGATATGTCTATGATCCTGTAATATGTTGCCGGAGGGACGGACGTCAGATAAGATGGGTTATGCGGAATACGTGCTGTGCTATATTGTTGGAAGAATATAGCAGAGTTTTAAGGGAGGATAGATTTGCGTTATTTAATAACAGGAGCGACGGGTTTTATCGGCCCTTACCTTGTGCGGGAATTAGTTTCCCTGGGGCACTCATGCAGGTGTCTTGTTCATTCCTCCGCTAAGGTAGAATGCCTGGTTGAGTCTGGCGTGGAATTGATTGAAGGAGATATAACAAACAAGGACACCTTGAAAGGCATTGCATCAGGCATGGACGGCATCTTTCACCTTGCTACACTAGGGCATATGTATAATTTTCAAGCCTCGCCAAGGATGTTTGAGGAGGTCAATGTCCAGGGAACCATTAATATTATAAATGAAGCGTTAGAAGCCGGAGTAAAAAAAATTATCCATTGCAGCAGCGTGGCGGCTATGGGGATCAGCAGGGATGTCCCTGCAAATGAAGAGAGTGAATGCTTCCCCCACCATGCATATGGCAAGAGCAAGTTGCATGCTGAAAAAGAGGTGCTTGGACTCGTGCATGATAAAAATCTCCCTGCTGTGATAGTTCGATTTTCAATGGTATACGGCCCTGGAGATAGGCGGGATATCCTGAAACTGATCCGCCTGGCAAAGAAATGCCTTATCCCTAAGATAGGGAAAAGGCCCAAGCTTACACCGCTGATACATATTGATGATGCAGTAGATGGCCTATTAGCAGCAATGGAGAGAGGAAAGGCCGGCCAAATCTACCTGATTACAAACAGCCAATCAGAACCATTCGATATACTTGTAAGGATTATTCAGGAAGCCCTTGGCGTTTCAAGCATGTCCATGCCAGTGCCTGAATGGGTCGCCTTAAACGCTGCCTCCGTCATAGAATGGTTGAGTAATATTATTGGCAAGACGCCGACTGTCACGAGAAAGAATATAGAATCCACCCTTGCCGACAGAGTTTTTTCCATAGAGAAGGCGCAAAGAGAACTGGGCTTTGAACCGCGGGTAGACCCGGAAAAAGGATTAAAGGATACTGTCCTCTGGTATATAAAAAATGGATGGATCTAAAAAAGAATTATTAAAAAAAGAAATTGAAGTATTTGGCGTGACCTACGATCGTTATGTCCTGTTGCAGCTTCACAAGATACTCGTGCAAGATTTGGGGCTGAGAAATGTCGTGGAGATGCCAAGCCATGGCGCCAAGGCAGCCGGGTCGCTCTATTCCATTGGCTTTGGTCTTGCGGGTTGTAAGGTTACTCTTGTGAATCCTGAAACGGATATGATGTATGGATGGGAGGAACTTGGGATTAGTGACAGGGTGGAAGTGATGGAGGATCTTGATCCATGCCGGACACCGGTCAAGGACGGATCATTTGATATGGCCTGGAATTTTGTGACGTGGACGGAGCTTGATGATTCTTTAATGTATTTAAAGGAGATGAAAAGGATATCCAGTAATTACGTCTTGCTTGTGACGTGCAATAACTTTCAGCCCGGATATCCCTGGCATCGTCTGATCCACAAGGTTTTTGGCTTTACATGGACACATGGACAAGTGCAATACAACCATATCACAAGGGTCAGAAGACTATTCAGAGATGTCGGTTTGGAAGTTATCGAATACGGCGCTATCGATACACCGGGCTGGCCTGATCCCAGCGGACCAAGGGACATCAGGCTTCACAGAAGATATGGCCAGGGTATAAATACAGAACCGAAAGAAAAACCTGATTGGGATGTGCCCATTATTCAATATGTGAGAACAGACAATTATCCGGGATGGATGAAGGCATTGGGGAAATGGGATATGGCCTTTAGAAAGGGGGTATTTAAACTTCCTATGAGTCATCTGTTCTATGTGGTAGGAATCAAAAAATAAAAAAATGTTCCTCAAATAAAATTTATGGGTATTTCGCTGTCTTTGTCTTCTTGACATAATTCAATAATTAAAATATTTTCATCGGAAAAAGATCTAAAGGAGGTCTAACAATGAAAGTACTTTTTTTTGGACCAAACGGAAGCGGAAAAGGGACACAGGGCGCGATTGTTAAGGAAAAGCTGAAGATACCCCATATCGAGACTGGAGTTATCTTCAGGGACAATATTTCAAGGGGTACGAATCTGGGCAAAGAGGCAAAAGGCTATATTGACCGAGGCGAGCTTGTGCCCGACAATATAACTATACCCATGATACTGGACCGTATCAAGGAAAAGGACTGTGAAAACGGCTGGCTGCTGGACGGATTTCCAAGAAACCTTACCCAGGCCGAGGAACTGGACAAGGCGCTTAAGAATGAGAAGATCGTTCTTGATATAGTTATTGAGATGTTGCTTGACCGCCAGCTCGCCAAGAACAGGATAATGGGCCGTCGTCTTTGCGTTAATGACAACAATCATCCCAACAATATCTATATTGATGCCATAAAGCCTGACGGCTCCAGGTGCAGGGTATGCGGCGGAGAGTTGATGACAAGGTCTGACGACCAGGATGAAAAGGCCATAGATAAGAGGCACAATATCTATTATGACACGGCAACCGGCACCATGGCCGCTATCAATTTTTTTAAAGCCCTCTCCTCTAAAAACAAGACGCCCAGGATTATAGAACTTAATGGAAGACCGGGCGTAAAAGAAGTCTCGAATGAACTTCTGGAAAAACTTAAGTAACCTTCATCTGAAATTCTTATAAATAAAAAGCCCCCGAGAGAAATCCGGGGGCTTTTTTTACAAGTATACCCTTCAATTTCAGTTGCTGTTCCATCCGGACAGCCATGCGATTGCAATCCATTGTTTTAAGGAATTATCCTCATCTAGTAATGCATTTTTCCACTAAATGATATGGAATGGAAATAATGATCGCTTTATGGCATTAATATTGCATTATTACATGTATTTTAATCCTATTATTCTTTTTACAGTTTCTGACCGTCAAGGAAATGGCAATCCTTTTAATTTTACCGTCCTTGCAATGCTGAGGCATTTATGGAGAAACATAGTTAATGAGTGAGGAAACAACTAACAATATTAATAATTTGGAACCAGATCCCGTGAACAGGATCGGTGATTTATTAATCAAAAAGGGCCTGCTGACAAAAGAACAGTTGGATAAGGCTATCGCTGTTCAACAACAAGAAAGATCGCTTCAAAGTATGCCGGTTGGCCGGATACTTCTTGAAAAGGGGATTTTGTCTCCTGCGAATGTTGATCTGGTTATTAATCATCCTCAAAACCGTGGCAAGGTCGGTGAATTGGCCATTAAAAGGGGATTAATTAATCATGATCAACTGGAGGAATGCATCAGGAAAAAAAAGCCGGGGCAACTTTTAGGTCAGGTATTTATTGAAAACGGTTTCATGAACAACAAAGACCTCGAAGAGATCCTTAAAGAACAGATAAATCATAACCGATTCGGTGAACTGGCAATAAAGCTTGGTTTCATAACTAAAGATGAATTGAAAACCGCCCTGAACATCCAGAAGTCTCCCAGGAGGCTGGGCGAGATACTATGTGACCTTGGCTTTGTCGATACCCTTGATTTTAATAAATGCCTGACTGCAAATAAAAAGCAAAAGGATCTGGGGGAAACCCTTGTCGCCATGGGATTTATTTCAAAAGAAGACCTGAGCATTGCCAACAAGGAATGCCAGTACGATCCGGAGGTGTTGATAGATGACCTCTTGACAAAGAAGCTTATTACAGAGGAAGAGCTTCAGCTCGCCAATTCACATCACTATAACATTCCATTCAAATTATTTAATGATTTTGTATATACATCTAATGAAAAACAGGCATTAGTCAAGATCATCAGCAAAAAATATGCCGAGATGAGGCTTATTATCCCGATATCCTGCGTTGGGAAAAATTTGACCATCGGTCTTTTCCGTCCCGAGACAATGCTTAATACTATATATGAATTCAAGGAGATGTACAGACAGTATAATGTCTCATGCGTTCTTATTACGAAGGAAAAGTATGAAGAACTTTTTGAGATCCTATACAGCACTCATTTAAGCGGTCCGAGGATGTTGGAGAACGGTGAATTTGAATCATCGGAAACTATTAACATGGATTTCATGTCCCTTAACATTGATGAGGATTTCAATGAAGATAATAAAAAGAAGGCACATGGTTACAACAGACGGGATGTTGAGACCGAAGAACTGGTAAATTTTATTATTTCTTACGGCATAGTAAACGGAGCAAGCGATATCCACCTTGAGCAAAGCGTTGACGGAGTGAAATTGCGTTATCGAGTGGATGGCATTCTAAAGGAGACAAACATCGGTTGGTTAAAAGAAAAAATACAGGAAAAGTCTCCTTTGATCGTTTCAAGGATTAAGATCCTGGCTAATCTTGATATTGCGGAGAAGCGGATGCCGCAGGACGGATCATTCAGGACAGAATACCTTGATAAGACAAAGAGGGAGAAGGTTGATCTTGACTTCAGGGTAGCCACATGCAAGGCCGCAGTGGGAGAAAATGTAACCATCAGAATCCTTGACCCCCGCAAGGCGAATATCGGTTTGGAAAACCTCAATCATTCACCCCATGTCTTGAGTCTCTTCAGACAGTATCTTAAGAGCCCTGCAGGCATGATCCTGGTATGCGGTCCCACCGGATGCGGGAAGACTTCAACCCTTTACGCGGCGCTTAAATATATAGACAAACCGGATATCAAGATCGTCACAGCCGAAGACCCCATTGAATTTCATTTTCCATCGCTCATGCAGACCCAGGTAAATACAAAAATCGGGCTTACATTTTCAAGGCTCCTGAGATCATTCCTGCGTTTTGATCCGGATGTAATCCTGGTCGGTGAAATGCGCGATGAAGAGACGGCCAAGATAGGATTTGACGCGGCTCAGACCGGGCATCTTCTCCTAAGCACGCTGCATACCAATGATGCGTTAAGCTCCATAATGCGGCTGGTTGATCTCAATGTCGAATATGGGCAGATAGCATCTTCCCTGATGTGCGTCCTTGCTCAGAGGCTGGTAAGAAAGATATGCCCGGCCTGCATCGAAGAATATATGCCGAAAAAAGAAGAATGGAGCATCCTCTTTAATAGTTACCCGTCGTATCTGAAGTTTTACAGAGGCCGGGGATGTGAGAGTTGCAATTTTTCCGGGTTTGGAGGAAGAACGCTTGTTTCAGAAATTTTTGCGGTAACCGTTGAGATAGCTCAGGCGTTAAACAAGGGATATGACGAATCTCAGATATTGCGACTCGCCCTGGAGAGCGGCATGAAGACAATGCTGGATGACGGGCTTATGAAGTTGGATCAGACAACCCTTTCGGAGATCATCAGGATGGTGCCTCATGACATGATTAAAAAATTCAGGGCAAGACAGCATTCACAACAAGACATTGATTCCCTTATTGAGGGCATGATGGAAGGGAACAAACCGATGTCTGACGATAAAAATGAATTAACCTCAAGTATTGAGATTGTAAATCCTGAGACTGAAAGGGCTAATCTGGATCTTATTCTGGCAAGGTATGAAGGTTTTCTGAAGAAGCAAAATGGCGGCAGTTCACTAAATATTGAACCACGGCTCTTCAAGGAATTTATAGTTGACAGTTTTTACAAGATATACGAGCAACAACCATGTAAAAGCATGATGTTTAATATTCAAAATAATCCCAGCAGCGGAAAGGTTGAAATTTCCGTTATACCGAATCATTAGAGAAATATTTTGGAAAACAAAATTCCTACAAGAATATTAACCGTTACGAGCGGCAAGGGCGGCGTTGGAAAAACCAATATCAGCGCCGGGACGGCCATGGCATTGGCAAGGGAAGGATACCGCGTATGCCTCTTTGACGCCGATCTTGGATTGGCTAATATCAATATCCTGCTGGGGATTAACCCTGAATACACCCTCGAAGACCTGATTTCGGGCCAAAAGAGACTGGATGAAATTTTAATCAAAAATTTTAACGGCATCGATATCATCCCGGGCAGTTCAGGGGTTGAAAGCATTGCCAATCTCAACGAATATGAGGTCAGGCGCTTGATTGAAGCCCTCAGCGCTTTAAAGGATTATGACTTTTTAATCTTTGACACATCCGCCGGAATCGCCGCGCCGGTTATAGCCTTCTGCATGGCTGCCTCGGAGGTATTGATCATCATAACGCCGGAACCGACTTCATTGACGGATGCCTATGCCCTTATTAAAGTCCTTTTTGCGAACGGATTTAACGGCAAGGCAAGGATTGTCGTCAACCAATGCAGGGATATGAATCAGGCAAAAAGGATATATCAAAAATTTAATGAAGCGGTTATTACACATCTTAAGGTGAAAATAAATTTAACCGGCGTCATCATGTCTGATCCAAACCTGACGAGATCCGTTAAAGAGCAGAAGTCTTTTTTGTTGCTCTATCCTGACTCAAAGGCATCTAAATGCGTCAGTTATCTCGCCAGAATCCTTTTATCAAGCGTTCCCGATGAAAATTTTAGCCGCGATCTTACGCCTTTCTGGGAACAATGCTTTAATATTATTAAAAGCCCTCTGTTAATAAAAGGAGTCAAAAAGAAAAACCAGGATCAGCGCCCCGATGATAAAGATGACCAAGTTATCCCGAATCAAGAGAAAAAAGAGGACGAACAATCCGCATCAAAGGCTGATGGAAAGGCGAATAAGCAGTCCTCTCCCATATCGTCGGCCATAGAAGTCCCAAGTCCGGATGAGGAAAAAGATCAGCCTGCCGGTTCCTGTAAATCAGGAGATGATGAGATGCCGGTTCTTATTAGGGAATTGATACATAGCGTCACAACGGTCTCCGATGAACTTCGGAAGATAAGGGAATCTATGGGCAACGATCAGACCGGCAAGTTTACAAAAGTTCTACCGGAAAGCAAGGCAGTTGAACTTGTCAGAAATAATAATATGTTCATTCTCGATTATGAGGCTTTTTTAAAAAAACACCACGGATAATTAGATCGGAGCATAGTTAATGGATAAACGATTAGAGAGCATTGTAAAAAAAATAGAAGAACTGCCCACCTTGCCTATTGTGTCACAGAAGATACTGGAGATTATGGCCGATGACAATGCCTCGTATAAAGACATTGTCAGAGTAGTTGAATATGATCAGTCACTCGCATTAAAGATAATGAAGATAGCCAATTCCGCTTTTTTCGGTTCCCTGTCAAAGGTAAGCTCCCTTGAACACGCAATGGTCAAATTAGGGATGAACGAAGTAAGATCCGTTGTCCTTGCGGTATCGGTTTACGATTTTTTTTCAAATCCCGATATGGGCGCTTTTGACCGGAAACGATTCTGGAAGCACGGCATTGTATGCAGCCAAACGGCAAAATACCTGGGAAACCATTTCAGGATAGGGAATGATGACACCCTGTTTCTTTCAGGATTGGTCCATGACATGGGAAAAGTAGTGCTGGACGAATACTTTCATGATGATTTTCTCAGTATCCTCAACTATCTTGAATTAAAAAAATGCACTTTCAGCGAAGCGGAAAAGGCTGTGATAGGGACGACGCACTATCAGATAGCCGCGAAACTCCTCAGCCAATGGAAGTTCCCCAAGAAGATCATCATGCAGATATTATATCACCATGCGCCATGGACCGATAAAAATTATGAGACAGGTTCCATAATGTTATATCTGGGGAATATAATAACAAAACTGGCAGGATATTCCTGTCATAAGGCTGAAAAGGAAATGGATCTTCAGGCATTTTCCCGGTCCTCTCAGGTAGGTTATATTAACAAGAACGGGTTTGAACTGGATCATGACATCCTTGAGAAATTCATCAAACATACCCAGGAATTTATCGTGGAAGAAACGGACAATGTGATGCGATTTTTTGATTGAACGAAGCATGCTGCTATTATTAACCCGGATTGAACGGTCCTGTCTTTTGGGGGATTGTTATCCGGGTTATTTTTTGCAAGAGATGATTTCAATTTCTTCTTAAAGTTGATGGGCGCTGATTTTGCTTTGAAGAGTCAATGAGATATGTTAAAACAAGGTTCAGGGCATAAGGCGCAAGGTTATGGCTGCCATGACTTGTCTTTTACTTGTATTATGCGCCTTTAATGCAATAAAAAACAGCAATGTCCGGTTAGGATCTTGCATATAAAAAAGCCTGCTTGACGGCATGGGAGGTCCTTTTTTTAAGAGTGAAATGGGCGGCCTGCTGAGGGCCTGGCATCAAGCCTGTAACCGCGGGC
>Ga0153915_10001891_pt1 | contig 19291 bp, 14 predicted proteins | sample Opewatmetagenome_2_FD_107003 | JGI IMG/M metagenome (GOLD analysis project Ga0153915, IMG submission 107003) | Freshwater wetland microbial communities from Ohio, USA - Open water 3 Core 3 Depth 3 metaG | ecosystem: Environmental > Aquatic > Freshwater > Wetlands | place: USA: Ohio, Lake Erie...
ATCCGCCGCCATCCCGCCGCAGCTCGCGGCGCGAGGAGTCTCCCGAGCAAAGCGAGGGAGGAGCCTTGCGCCGCGGGAGGCGTAGCGAGCGAAAGGGACCAGGCGGGCGGCTACGGCCGCCCGCCGACGTCCCGAGCAAGCGAAGCCGACGTGCTACGCCGAGCGCAGCCGCTCGATCGCGTCTTCGGCGCCGAGGACGATAAGAACGTCGCCTGACTCGAAACGGTCCTGAGGCCCCGGCACGAAGCGGCGCTCGAGGCCTTCGCGCGTGCGCCGCTTGACCGCAAGGACCGAAACGCCGTAACGAGTCCGTATGCCCGACTCCGCGATCGTGCGCCCTGCCAGCGTCCGGGGCAGGTCGAGCTCGACCATGCGGTGCTTCTCGGGGAGCTCGAAATAGTCCATCTCACCTCCCCCTTCCTCCTCGGAGAAGGTGCGCACGCGGGCGACGAGGCGGCTCCTTTGAAGGACCTCGCGGTCGATCGCGCCGAGCAGGTCCCGCCGCGTCACGATGCCGAGGAAGCGCCTGCCCTGGAGCGAGTCCACGACGGGCAGGTGGCCCAGATCGCGGAACCACAGCTTCTCGTTGACGCTCGTCAGCGACTCCGACGGAGTCACGCACGGAATCTCGGTGACGAGGTCCTCGGCGATCACGATGCCGCCGATCTCCCTCTCGGGAAAGGAATCCTTGATGTCGTGGAGATCCACGACCCCGAGAAGCTTCCCCTCCTCGTCCCCGACGTAGAGGTAGAGGCTGCGCGTGGAGAGGAAGGCCTTGACGATCTCCGCCAGCGGCGTCGTGCGCGGGATCAGTTTGACGTCGGTGCGCATGATGTCGGAGACCTTGAGCGTCGAGATCCCGGTCGCCTCGGGCGTCGCCTCCCAGACGATGCCGGCCGAGCGCAGGCTCGCCACGTAGATCGAGTCCTTCTCGAAGATGCGGGCGGACAGCGCGGCGATGACCGACACGACCATCATCGGAAGCAGGACCTCCGTGTTCTGCGTGAGCTCGAAGATCATCAGGATCGCCAGGAGCGGCGCGCGCGTCAGCCCGGCGAGAAGCCCGCCCATGCCGAGCAGGGCGTATCCGCCGACGGGAGCCTCGAGCCCCGGGGCGGCGAGCTGGAAGATCCTTGCCACGATGCCGCCAACGGTGGCTCCGACGAGCAGGGTCGGCGTGAACACTCCGCCGACACCGCCCGACCCGATCGTCGCGGAGGTTGCCAGAATCTTTCCGACGAAGAGCAGCGCCAGCAGGAGGATCGTGGGATTCCCCCTCAGGATCCGGTTGTTCGCTTCGAAGCCGTTGCCCCAGACCTCCGGAAGGAAGATCCCGATCGCGCCGACGATCGCGCCGCCGAGCGCCATGGTCAGGGGCCGCGGGAGCTTTATGGCGCCAAACAGCCTCTTGCTCTCCCGCAGCGACCTGGCGAAAAGCGCCGACGAGGGTCCCGAGAGGAGCCCGATCGCGGCAAACGGGAGAAACTCGACGACGGACTCGAGGCGGAAGGGAGCGACGTGGTACACGGGCTCGTCGCCGAGGAGGAGCCGCACGACGACCGTCGAGGTGACGGCCGAGACAACCGCCGGGCCGAAGAGCCGCATCGCGAAGGAGCCGACGACAACCTCGAGCACGAACAGGGTCGCGGCGATCGGCGTGTTGTAGGCGCCCGCCACGCCAGCGGCCATTCCGCAGGCGGTCAGGATCCGAACGCGGTCGGGTGAGACCTTGAGCCGGCGCGAGAGCGAGGAGGCGAGCGCCGCGCCGATCTGGATGATCGGCCCTTCGCGCCCTTCCGATCCACCCGTCGAGATGACCGCGATCGAGGAGAGGACGCGCCCGGCCGCGGGCTTCAGGCGCACCGGCCGCCGCGCGAGAGAGACGGCCTCGATCATCTGGGAGATGCCGCTCGGGCCTTTCTCTTCGCCGAGCCAGAGAAACAGGAGGCCGCCGACGAGGCCGCCGACCGCCGGCAGGAAGATCCTCAGAGCCGGCGGAAGAGCCTCCGCCCCGCTGACGATGTCGGAGGCGTCGAGGAGGAGCTGGGTCAGCCGGGAGGTCAGAGTCCGAAAGACGACCGCTCCGAGCGCGCCGAGCACGCCTGCCAGCGCCGCCAGCAGAAGAAACTGAGTGTTCGGGTCCCGCCAGAAGAAGCTCCCGAAGCGCGAGCGCCGTGAGGACGCAACGGGCTCGACCGGCTCGACGGGCTCCGGGGCGCTCATGCGCGGTCCGTCAGCGCGGGCATGAAGGCAGTATAGCCACTGGGAAGTTGTGAGTCGTCCGGCCGTGGATTGCCGGCGCCAGGAACCCGGAAGCCGGCGAGATCACCGCAGAGAAGAAGGAATGACCGGGACCGAAGGATTCCGCCGCTTACAGGATCGAGGCGATCCGCGCGAGCGCGACAACCGAGGTGTATCATCGGATTTTCGAACGAAAGGATACGGTTGCCATGACTTCCCGCCGGCCGGCGGGCTGGAGGATCGTCCTCGTCCCGGCCCTGATCGCTCTCCTCCTGGCAACGGCGCCGCGCGGCTCCGGGCAGACCGCGCCCGCGGCTGCTCCCGCCGCATCGGGACGGCTCTTTCAGGGTCCCGCGAGGGGCGTCGGCGGGACTCCCGCAGCGGTGTCCCTCTCCTCCGTCCCTCAGGCTGTCCGCAGAACCTCCATCGGCACCCCGGTGAAATCGTTCCACGAGCACGAAATCCCGCGGGTCAAGAATCCGCCGAACCTGCCGCCCCCTCTCGGTCCCGCGGGATCCAACGAGGTCGAGGACGGCTCGCGTGCTCCCGCCAGGCTCGGAGCGCGTCCGCTTGAAGTCTCGGAGGCCGCGAGCCCGATCGTCTCGTTCCCGGGCCTGGACTACACCGGCAGCGTGCCGCCCGACCCCATCGTGGCGGTTGGGCCCAGCCACGTGGTCGCCGCGGTCAACTCTGAGGTCGGGGTTTTCTCGAAATCAGGAGCCCTCCTCACCCGGATCGGTGCGGACTCCTGGTTCTCCAATGTCCTCCCCAATGTTGACGCGCTCGGAGGCACTTTCGATCCCAAGGTGCTCTACGACCAGGCGGCGGGGCGCTGGGTCATCGCGTACCTCGCGACCGACAGCAAGACGGAATCGTGGGTCCTCCTCTCCGTCTCCAGCACCTCGGACCCAACCGGCAACTGGTGCAACATCCCGCTGCACGGGGACCGAAACGGGAACTCTCCCTCCGGCAACTGGTCCGACTATGACGGCCTCGGGCTCGACGACCAGGCCCTCTACATCACGACGAACCAGTTCCAGATGACGACCGCCGGAGACGGGAAGTTCCAGTACGCGCGGATTCGGATCATCCCCAAGTCGCAGCTCTACGGCGGGTGCATCTCCCCCTCGTATTTCGATTTCTGGGACCTGACGGATCCCGCGAGCACGAACGAGCGCGTCTTCACGCTGAGAGCCGCCCTCACGTACGGCACACCGGGAGTCGAGTACCTCGTCAACAACAGTCCTTTCGAAACGAGCACCTACTTCACCCTCTGGTCCCTCACGAACCCTCTGAGCGGGTCGCCGACTCTGAACGCTAGGAACGTTCCGGTCGCCGCCTCGACCGCGCCCCCCAACGCGGACCAGCTCGACGGCACCGGGGGGACACGGGATTGCCCGGCGCCCTGCCTGATCGACACCGGGGACGGGCGGCTGCTCGACCTCGTGTACCGCAACGGATCGCTCTGGACCTCGCACGCCGTCGCCGGCGGCACCGGGGACGCCTACTCGAGAGCCCGCTACGTCCGCATCGGTGTGACGGGCCCGCCGACCGTGCTCGAGGACGTCTCCTTCGGCGCCGACGGCTGCTGGTACTACTACCCGGCGATCGCGCCCGACCAGAACAGCAACCTCGGGATGGTCTTCACGCGAAGCTGCACGAGCGAATACGCGTCCATCCGCTACACGGGACGCGGGACGACGGACACGACGCTTCAGGGGAGCACGCTCGTCAAGAGCGGAGAGGCAAACTACCTGAACCCGGCTTCCGGATTGAACCGCTGGGGGGACTACAGCGGCGCGGCCGTGGACCCGGCCGATCCGACGAAAATCTGGTTCTTCGGGGAGTACGCCGCGAGCCCCGCCAACACCTGGGGGACATGGGCGGGACAGGTCGCCATCACAGGCGCGGGCACCGGGCCGTGCGTGGCGGACGCGAACGCGCTCTGCCTGAACAACTCGAGGTTCCGCGTCACGGCGTCCTTCCAGTCGCCTTCGGGAAGCGGAACGGGCACGGCCGTTTCGCTGACGGGCGACACCGGCTACTTCTGGTTCTTTACCGCCAACAACGTGGAGATCGTGATCAAGGTCGTGGACGGGCGCGCCGCCAACAACCGGTTCTGGTTGTTCGCCGGAGGCCTGACCAACGTCAACGTCGTCATCACCGTCACCGACACGCAGACGGGCGAGGTCCGGACCTACGTCAATCCGCAGGGCGTGGCGTTTCAGCCGATTCAGGACACCAGCGCGTTCGCGGGGGCCAGCGCCCCGGTCGCCAACTCCGCACGTCCGGCGCCCGAGCTGACGGCTGCGATCTCTGCCGATGTCAACCGCCTGCTTGCGCGAAGTCCGGCTGAGCGTGCCTCGCCGGCCGCCGCCTGCGTGGCCAACGCCACGACTCTCTGCCTCAACAACGGGCGCTTTATCGTTCAGACGGTCTGGACGGCCCCGGGCAGCGGCACCGGGTCCGGTCAGGCAGTTGCTCTCACGGGAGACACCGGCTACTTCTGGTTTTTCAGCCCGAACAACGTCGAGATGGTCGCCAAGGTCGTGACCGGCTGCGCCGTCAATTCACGCTACTGGGTCTTCGGCGGGGGCCTGACCAACGTCAACGTCGTCATGACCGTCACCGACACCCAGACCGGGACCGTCAGGACCTACGTCAACCCGCAGGGGGTTGCCTTCCAACCGATCCAGGACACCAACGCCTACCCCTGCCCGTAACCCGGTCTCGAAGGGCGAAGTCTCCCGAGCAAAGCGAGGGAGGAGCCTTGCGCCGCGGGAGGCGTAGCGAGCGAAAGGGACCAGGCGGGCGGTCACACCGCCGGCCGCACGTCCCGAGCGAGCGAAGCCGACGTGCTCTCTCCCCACCACTCCGGCACCAGCCCCCTGGCTCGTTCCGCGACGATCTCGCCATCGCCCCGAGCCGGTAACGGAACGCGGCGGCATCCGTCACGAGCGACGCTCGCTGCCCATGTTTCCAGGCGGCCATCCGGCGCTGCTCAATCCCGGCCTCCGTCAACCGCCTGGGAACACCGGGCTTCTCCTCGCTTCCAGTTTCGCAGGCGCGTCAACTAGCCCGAACGCGTTATCCTGGCGTACACGACAGAGCGCCGTGAGCAAATCCCGTCGCCCGTCGGGATCGACCGCGAGCTCGGACGGTCAGAAATCGAGAAAACGGTCTGCGGCCTCGCCACCAGCCCAGAGACGCGCGGCCCGGGCCCAGCAAGTCAAGACGGGCTTCGCCGAACGTTGTGCGCTAGCGCCCGAGGCCACCCGCGGATGAGGCGTATCAGTTGCAGTGAGCGGCAGGAAGTGGAGGGCCAGATCGGCCTCCACTCTATTCTTCATTTGTCCCCTTCCGCAGGCTCACAGAAGCAGCGTTGGACCGTGTGTTCCTCGTTGCCGCTGCGGCTGGCGAAGAACACGCTGTCCTTGCCCGGGGTGTAGCTCGCTGCCACCCGATGCATGCCGACCTTGAGGCGCGATGTTCCCCATGTCGCACGGGCTTTCGAGTCGAGCGGGATGGGCTGTCCGACCTTGGCGCCGTCGAGCATGAACTGGACCGTTCCGGCAGGCACCCCTCGGCCGCTCGACGCGTTTCGCATCACGGTCGCCGTGAACGTGATCCACTCTCCCGGCTGAGTCGGATCCATGTCGTCGGTCACTGTGACGGTTGTCGATCCGCGCTCGATGCGCTGGCTGGTCACGTACGTCTTCGCGAAACCCGGCTCGCCCGTGACCCTCACATCGAACACGCAGTCCGCATGCATGTTCTTGCCCGCGATTTCGCGGCATGCATTCCGCGCAACGTCAAGGCTCACGGGCTCGACCGGCCTGACCTGCGGAATCACGCACGGCGGGTTCTCCATCGGCCAGCTGCCGAGAGTGAACGTCGCCGTCGAAGTCCCCGGGGCGTAGTCGAAGAGGCTCGTCTGGTCGGTCACGCGCCATGAGTCGGCGAACTTCTGGTAGAGGTCGACGTAGCGCTGATGCAGGGCGCCCGGCTTTGGTCCGAGCGACGAGCCGTCCGACAGCGCGGGCAGCCAGCTGTTCGGCGCGAGGGACCCCAGGATTCCCTGCGTAGCGCGTGTGTGGTAGACGTGCACGTTGAGGTACCACTTGTCCTGGGAAGCCCACCAGCCCGGCGTCGCATACAAGACGGTGTCGTCCGGGAAATGGACCTCGATGCCGCCCCCCGCCGCCTTCGCGACGCGACCGTCATCGCCGAGATCGATCCCGCTCGCGGGCAGAGGCGTCAAGACGCCATCCACACGGAGCTGCAGGCCGCTCGGATCCGGCACGCCACTGATGTTCGGCTGATAGGTGACGCGGCGCGTGCCCACGCGGGCGGCAACGGCCGAGTTGAGGCTCACGCAGGTGGCGAGCCCCGTATACGGATTCGCTCCCGGATTGAATGTCGTCGCGATGGGTGTCTGGCGCGTCTGGATCTCGAGGCCGTTGCCGTCGCGCAGCGAGACGAATTCGCCCGCGCTCTGGAAGTCGTAGTGGACCCCGTCGACGGTGGTAAGGTGCGGGTCGCCGTCGTTGGCCCCATCGTTCAGCGAGCCCCAGTGCAGCAGCTCGTTCGGCGAACCGGTGCCCGGATCGGTGATACCCGCCCATCCCGCGGTCCCCGTGACATCGTCGGCGTTGTGGATCGCGGTCCAGACGGCCGCTGGGGTCGCCGCCGGGTGGGTTTCCAGGTGGCGCGCGGCGACGCCGGCCACATGGGGAGTCGCCTGGGACGTGCCGGAGAACGTGCTGGTTGCGGTGTCGCTCGCGTTGCCGGCCGAAAGGATGTTGACGCCCGGCGCGAAGAGATCAACGCACGTCCCGAAGTTTGAGAAGCCCGCGCGTGTGTCGTTGGCCGGGTCGATCGCACCGACGGTGATCGCGGCCGCCACGCGGGCCGGCGAAGTGTTGCAGGCGTCCGCACTGGCGTTGCCTGCCGCGATGGCGTAGGTCACGCCCGCGGCGATGGAATTGCCGACCGCCGTGTCGAGGGACGTGAATGCGCCGAACGCGATGCTCATATTGGCGACCGCCGGAGCCGTTGCGTTCGCCGTCACCCAGTCGACGCCGGCGATCGCATCCGCCCCCGCCACCGATCCCGAGCACTGGGCGACGCGTACCGAATGCAGCGTAACCTGCTTCGCCACGCCGTACGTCGTTGCACCGACAATCCCAGCGACGTTGGTGCCGTGGCCGTTGCAGTCAGTGTCAGCGGTCTTGCCGTCCACCACCGCGTTGAACGCACCGGAAGCCCGCATGCCGAATTCCGTATTCGTGACGCGGATTCCCGTGTCCAAGATGTACGCATGAACGCCGTTGCCGGTTTCGCTGTACGTGTAGGTGTTGTTCAGTGGGAGGAGCCGCCGATCGATGCGGTCTAGGCCTGTGGGCGGATTGCCGGGCGGGTTGGGGGGCTGGATCGTCTGGGTATGCCCCGTCCGGTCGGCCTCGATATACGCGACGCCGGGCGCGGCCCGCAGCGCCTCCACCGCCTTCGGAGGCAGCTTCGCGCTGAAGCCGATCAATGACGAGGTGTACACGTGTAGGATCTTGCCGTCGTGTTTTCGGGCGGTGCTCTGCGCCGCGGCGACAACCTCGCGGGGAGTGCCCCGCTTGAAGACAACGATGTATTGGCCGGGAATCCGGTCCTTCGCGTCCTCGTTGAGAAGCGGGGCCAGCTTGGGTTGGGGGGCGGGTTGCGCCCTCGCGGTCCCTGCGGGCATCGCGGAGGCGAGGAGGACGAGGAGGATGACACGGGCTTTGCGGAACATGGCAAGCTCCCATTCTCCCGACCGCTCGACCGGCTGTCGCCCGGCGGCACTCGATGCAATCGAGCTTAACCAGCGTTGCACATGACACTGATCCCCTGCCCGAGTTACAACTCGGGGCTTCCGGCCGCACTTCCGAGTCCGGTCTACCAGATCAGTTGTCACACTCTCACTCAGTCGCCTTAACCTCTAATCGCTTTACGCATCGAAATACACTAGTGAAAGGCGCAAGTTTTCTGCGGACGCCGTCTGACATGGTCAGGGGCGCGTACCGGAGTCCGTTGCGATGCGCGTCGCCGTTCACCGGACCCGTTCGATGTTCCTGCGCTGCGACGTGACGGATACGCGCGACAAGCTCAACGCCCTCCGCAGCGCTCGTGCCTACTCGGAAGGCAGGGCGGCGGTCGGGGAAAGCGTCACCCGGTTTCCGGGCAATTTGGCAACGCAGTTGGCAACGCACCCCGAAAAGGCCGGTCTTTCCTCAGCGGAAGTGGTGGCGGTGCAGGGACTTGAACCCCGGACACAGCGGATATGAGCCGCTTGCTCTAACCAACTGAGCTACACCGCCGGTCGAGCGGGACGCGTCATCTTAGAGGCCGCCCGCCCCCCCGTCAAGGCTGCCCCGGGGCTCACCCGCGCGCTCGGAAACTCGAAATGGAAGATCCAAAATTGGCGCAGGGCGTAACATCATGTGATGGAAGCGGTCCCTGCGAGCTTGGAGCGTGCGGTTGAGAGGGGTCTCCTGCCCCGCGGAGGCTCGATCCTACTCGCGGTTTCCGGCGGCGCGGACTCGATGGCGCTCCTTTACGGAGCGGCAGAGAGGACCCCCGCGGCCGGCTGGCGCCTGACGGCCGCGCACGTCCACCACGGCTGGAGGGGTCGCGAGGCCGACAGAGACCTCGAGTTCGTCCGCGAGCATGCCCGCCGGCTCGGGCTCCCCTTCCTCTGGCGCCGCCGCGACGCCCGAGGCGAGGCGAGGCACCTCAAACTCTCGCCCGAGGCCGGGGCGCGCCACGCCCGCTACGAGGCGCTCTCGGAGATGGCGCGGGAGGCCGGAGCCTCTTTTGTCGCGACGGCGCACCAGCTCGATGACCGGATCGAGTCGTATCTGCTGGCCCGGGAACGCGGGGCCGCCGGGCCGGGCCTGGCCGGGCCGCGCGAGAGGCGCACGGACGGAGTCGTGCGCCCCCTTCTCGAAGTAACGCGCCGTGAGATTCTGGCATTTCTCTCGGCTCGCGGCATCTCGTATCGCCGCGACTCCACAAACGGGGATCTTCGCCTTGCCCGCAACCGCGTCCGCCGCGAGGTCGCGCGAATCGCACGGGAAAAGGGGGAGGGGGCGCTGGCGGAGCTGGCCAGCGAGGTCCGGCGGCTCTGCGAGGAGCGAGACCGGATCGAGCGGGAGTTCGACCGGACCGTCCTGCCCTCGATCCATGCCGGACCGGACGCTGTTCTCGTCGACGCGGCCCTCCTTTCGCGCTGCCCGCCCGATCTCCAGCGGAAGGCGGTCGACGCGCTGGCCTCCCCTTTCGCCCCGCCGGGCCGGGGCCCCGTGACAGGCCGGGAAGCGGAACAGATCCTGCAGCGACTCGTCCTTGGAGGTGATTTCCGCTTCGAGGCCGGACGCCGAATTCGATTTGAGAGGCGCGGGAGGATCCTGCGCGCGGCGGCGGCCTCGGCCAGCCGGAAGCCCTGGGGCAATAATTCCCCTGCGAAGTCCGTTATTCTGAGGACCGCAATGGAAAAGGAGTTTTCCGTTTGAACGCCACGATCAAGAACCTGCTGCTGTGGATGGTCATCCTGGTGCTGATCATCCTGGCATGGAACGTCTTCAAGACCGGCGCGACCGCGGTCGAGGAGATCAGCTTCTCCCGCTTCCTCTCCCAGGTCTCCCAGGGGCATATCCAGAAGGTCACGATCCGGGGCGAGGAGATCCGCGGGACCTATACGCCCTCGGCCGGAAAGCGCGACGCCGTCTTCAAGACCTATGCGCCCAACTACCCCAAGCTCGTCGAAGAGCTCGAGGCCAAGGGAGTCGAGATCGAGGTTACGCCCATCAAGGATTCCTCCCTCGTCTCGGCCCTGGTCATGTACGGGCCGCTGATCCTCCTGGTCGCGATCTGGTTCGTGATCATGCGGCAGATGCAGGCGGGCGGGAACAAGGCCCTCTCCTTCGGCAAGTCCCGGGCGAAGCTGCTGACACCGACGCAGAAGAAAGTCACCTTCAAGGACGTCGCGGGGGTCGAGGAGGCCAAGGTCGAGCTCCAGGAGATCATCGAATTCCTGAAGGACCCGCAGAAGTTCCAGAAGCTGGGGGGCAAGATCCCCAAGGGAGTCCTGTTGATGGGCCCGCCGGGGACGGGCAAGACGCTCCTCGCGCGCTCGGTCGCCGGCGAGGCCAACGTCCCCTTCTTCACGATCTCCGGCTCCGACTTCGTCGAGATGTTCGTCGGCGTGGGCGCCTCGCGGGTGCGCGACCTCTTCGAGCAGGGGAAGAAGAACGCCCCCTGCATCGTCTTCATCGATGAGATCGACGCCGTGGGACGGCACCGGGGAGCGGGGCTCGGCGGCGGACACGACGAGCGGGAGCAGACCCTGAACGCCCTGCTCGTCGAAATGGACGGTTTCGACACGAACGAAGGGGTCATCCTGGTCGCCGCGACCAACCGCCCCGACGTGCTCGACCCGGCGCTGCTGCGGCCGGGGCGCTTCGACCGCCGCGTGGTCGTGGACCGCCCGGACCTTCGGGGCCGCGAGCAGATCCTGAAGGTGCACACCCGGCAGACGCCGCTGTCCGAGAACGTGGACCTCTCGGTCATCGCGCGCGGCACGCCGGGGTTCTCCGGCGCGGACCTCGCGAACCTCGTCAACGAGGCGGCCCTGAACGCGGCGCGCTTCAACAAGAAGAAAGTCGAGATGATCGACTTCGAGTACGCCAAGGACAAGGTCATGATGGGCCCGGAGAGGAAGTCCATGATCATGACCGAGGAGGAGAAGAAGAACACGGCGTATCACGAGGGAGGGCACGCGCTCGTCGCGGCGCTCCTGCCGGACGCCGATCCGCTCCACAAGGTCACGATCATCCCGCGCGGACGCGCCCTGGGCGTCACGATGCAGCTCCCGGCCGAGGACAAGTACTCGCACACGAAGGAGTACCTGGACGCGACGATCACGGTGATGATGGGCGGCCGGATCGCCGAGGAGAAGTTCCTCGGCCACATGACGACGGGCGCCGGCAACGACATCGAGAAGGCGACCGACCTCGCCCGGAAGATGGTCTGCGAGTGGGGGATGAGCGAGCTTGGTCCCCTGACCTTCGGCAAGGTGGACGGGGAGATCTTTCTCGGGCGCGACTTCGGACGCACTCAGGACTACTCCGAGCAGACGGCCAACCAGATCGACGCCGAGGTCCGCAGGATCGTGACCTCCGCCTATGACCGGGCGCAGAACATCATCGCGGAGAACGAGAAATCGATGCACCGCCTCGCGCGCACCCTTCTTGAGAAAGAAGTCCTGGACGGGGAGGAAGTCCTCCAGATCATCGCCGAGGAGGCCGGCATGGACATCTCGAAGCTCCGCAAATCCGGCCCGCCCAAGCCTCCCATCCTGCCAGGCACGCCCGAAGTGTCGGGGGGACAGATCGGCCCGCTCGTGCCCGAGCCCGCATAGGAAGGAAATCGGTGGCAGGTGTTTGGGCCGAGGGCCTCGCTCCCGTCCCTAACACCTAGCACTTGGCACCTAGCACCCAGCACCTCTTCAAATGAGCTTCGCTGAGACGTTCCTCGAGGAGTTCGATCCGGAGATGGCCTCGACCCGCCGGATGCTCGAGCGGGTGCCGGCGGCGAGATTCGACTGGAAACCTCACGCGAAGTCGAAGAGCCTGGGCGAGCTCGCGACGCACATCACGGAGCTGCCCCGTTTCGGCTTGCGGATCCTGCAGGACGAGTTCGCAGCCGGCAGCGATAAAGCCCCGCCGATGAAGAGCTCCGCGGACCTGCTCGCCCGCTTCGACGAAAACGTAAGGCAGAGCCGGCAGGCGATCGCCGCGATGTCGGACAGGGACCTCGAGCGCGAGTTCACCGTCACGCGGCAGGGGCAGCCCTTCTTCACGCTGAAAAAGCGCGCGCTGCTCAAGCGCGTGCTCTTGAACCACATCGTCCACCATCGCGGTCAGCTCTCCGTGTACCTGCGGTTGAGCGACGTTCCTCTCCCCGCCGTCTACGGACCGACGGCCGACGAGGCGTAGCTCTCGGCTGTCCGCTCGCAGCCATCAGTTCCAGGCGGACCGGGGAGTTAAACTGCCGGCGTCATGGTTCCGGCGGACCTCGTCATCGCGGCTTCGAGCGCGGCGGAGCTGCAGGAGATCGCGTCGTGGGATGGGTTCCGGCCGGCGACGTTCCCCGCTTCGGAGTTTCCGGTGGACGTCGTGCGTCTCGAGGGATCGTCCTCTCCTCCGATCGTTCTGTCGCGGGCGCGGCGCGCGGAGAGCCTGAAAGCGCTCCCGGCGACGCTCCGCTCACGCGCGCAGGAGGCCTTCGAACGGGCAGGGCGGCGGCCGGGGCGCCTCGCGCTCGCCCATGGAAGGGCTCTCGAAATGGAGCAGGGTCCTCTCGTCATGGGGGTCGTGAACGTGACGCCGGACTCCTTCTCCGACGGCGGCCTCTACCTCGAGGCGGCGCGCGCGGTCGAGCGCGCTCTGCGGATGTACGAAGAGGGGGCTGCCATCGTGGACGTCGGGGGGGAGTCCACGCGTCCGGCGGCCTACGGCGCGGCGGCCGAGGTCCCCGCGGAGGAGGAAGTCCGGCGGGTCCTTCCCGTCCTCGAGGGGGTCCGCAGGAAGACCGACCTGCCGCTCTCGATCGACACGCGAAAGGCCGCCGTCGCCCTCCGGGCGGTCGCGGCGGGCGCCAACCTCGTCAACGACGTCTCCGCGCTTCGCTACGATCCGGAGATGGCCGGCGTCGCGGCGCAGACCGGCGCGGGAGTTCTCCTCATGCACATGAAGGGGACCGATCCCCGCACGATGCAGTCGGACGTCTCCTACTCGCATCCCCTGGCGGACATCGCCTCGGAGCTCGCCCGCGCCCTCGCGCGCGCGCTCGAGGCCGGCATCGCGGCGGACCAGCTCGCCGTGGACCCGGGACTCGGCTTCGGGAAGAGCCCGGAGGGAAACCTGATCCTCCTGCGGCATCTGGCGGCCTTCCGGTCGCTCGGCTTTCCTCTCGCGGCCGGCGCTTCGCGCAAAGGTTTCGTACGGCGGTTCTCCGGCGTCGCGGACACGGCCTCGAGCGCGGAGCGTCTGCCCGGCTCCCTCGCGTGTCTCGCCGCCGCGGCGCGCGCCGGCGCCTCGCTCGTGCGCGTGCACGACGTGGCCGAGTCGGCGCGGTTCCTGAAAATGCTCTCCGCGATCGAGACACCCGCGCCGGCGGCGCCCCGGCAGGCCCCGGCGGCGGCCCGGTGATCGAGACCCTGAGCCGCCGCGTCGGCTCCCTCTCCCACCTGTCCCTGACCTGGCGCGACGCCGTGGACATCCTCGTCGTCGCGGTCCTGGTCTACGGGTCGCTTCGGCTCATCCGCGGCACCCGCGCCGTCCAGATGGTCTTCGGGATCGTCACGGCCTTCGCAATCTACGAGATCGCGGTCTTCGCGAGGCTGACCGCCGTCCGGACCGTGCTCCAGGCCGTCATCTTCTACCTGCCGCTCGCCGTCATCGTCCTCTTCGCACAGGAGCTGCGACGCGCGCTCGCCGCCGTCGGGCGAAACCCGCTTTTCGCCTGGGTCTCCGGCTTCCACGCCGAGGAAACGATCTCCGATATCGTGCTCGCCGTGACCTCCCTCTCCACGCGACGGGTCGGAGCGCTCATCGTGTTCGAGAGGCGCGAGGGCTTGAAGAACTACATTGAGAACGGAGTGGCGGTCGATTCCGCCGTTTCCTACGACCTGCTCCTGACGATTTTCACGCCCGGAACGGCGCTTCACGACGGCGCTGTGATCATCTCCGGCGAGCGCGTGGCGGCGGCGGCCTGTTTCCTCCCCCTTTCGCTCCGCGAAGGCCTGCGGCTCGGGACGAGGCACCGCGCCGCGATCGGGATCACCGAGGAAACGGATGCCATCGCCGTCGTCGTCTCGGAGGAGCGCGGCGCGATCTCGGTCGCGCGCGACGGCGAGCTCGTCGAGGGCCTGGACGGCAAGGGCCTGCGCGACCTCCTCCTGCGCGAGTTCGCGAGGAGCGCCTGATGCGCCGGACCGACAGCGGGAGAGGATGGTGATGGCGAGGCCCGCGATTCTCCGCAACCTCGGGACGAAGATCCTCGCGCTGGCGATCGCGATCCTGATCTGGTTCGTCTTTTCCGCGCAGCAGCGCGAGCGGATCTCCGAGCGAAGCTACCGCATCCCGCTGTCGGTCGCGAACGTGCCGTCCGGCGCCCTGATCGCCTCGCCGCTGCCTCCCGCCGTTGAAGTGCGCCTGCGGGGGCCGTTCACCGCGCTCCGGCAGCTCGACCCGGACAAGCTCGAAGCGGTGATCGACTTAACCGATGCGACGCGCGGCGAAAAGATCTACCGTCTCGCCCCGGAGGACGTCAACGTGCCGCAGGAAGTCGAGGTGATCGCGATCGCCCCCTCGGAAATCCGGGTCGCTCTCGACGCGACCTCCGAGAAGAGCCTTCCGATCGAGGCTCGCCTGACCGGGAAGCCGGCGGCCGGCTCGGAGGTGGCCGGGATCTCCGTCGAGCCGCCGGCGGCGCGCCTCCAGGGGCCGGCTTCCACGCTCTTGAAGATGAAAGCGGTCGAGACGGATCCGATCTCGCTCGCGGACCGGACGGCGAGCTTCTCCGTGCCGGCCACGGTCGTGACCGATGCTCCGGGAGTCCGGATCCGCGAGGGACAGATCGTGAACGTCACCGTGCGTCTGCGGCCGGCTTCCACGCCCGAACCGGTGCCGCGGTCACCCGGCAGGGGAACCAAGTGAGGCTCTTCGGCACCGACGGGCTGCGCGGAAAGGCCGGGGTGTTTCCTCTCGACGACGCGTCGGCGCGGCTGGTCGGCCTGGAAGCCGGGAAGCGGTCCCGCGGCGCGGCCGGTGGACGGGTTGTCCTCGGAGGCGACACGCGGGAATCCACACCGGCTCTCGTCGCGCAGCTGGCACGGGGGGTCTCCGCCGCCGGGTGCGCGGTCGCCTATGCCGGAGTGATCCCCACGCCCGCGGTCGCCGATCTCGTCCTGGCGCTCTCCGCCGGAGCCGGGATCTCCGTCTCCGCATCCCACAACCCCCACGAGGACAACGGCATCAAGATCTTCGGCCCCGACGGGCGCAAGTGGCCGGATTCCGAGGAGGAGAGGCTCGAGGAGATCCTGCTGGCCGCGCGAGCCGCCGCAGAACGATCGAATGAGGGAACGAGTGGGCGAGGGGGCGAGGGGGTAAACATCCCCCCATCTCCCACGTCCCGACTCTCCCACTCAACCGATGACCTGGCCGAGATCTACCTCTCCAGACTCCTGCGGAGGATCGCCACGCCTCTCGGCGGGATCCGGATCGTGCTGGACGCGGGCAACGGAGCGGCGTTCCGCGTCGGGCCGGAAGCTCTTCGCCGGGCCGGGGCGCGGGTGACGACGATCGCCGACCGGCCCGATGGAAGGAACATCAACGCGGGGTGCGGCGCGTTGCATCCGGAAGCGATGGCCGCGACGACCCGGGAGGCGGGCGCGGCGATGGGCGTGGCGCTCGACGGGGACGCGGACCGCGCGATATTCGCCGACGAGAACGGACGGGTCCTCGACGGCGACGACGTCCTCTGGGTCGTCGCCCGGGACTGGAAGCGCAGGGGCCTGCTCGCGGACGGAGGCGTCGTGGGAACCGTCATGTCGAACTACGGTCTGGAGCAGTCGCTCGGCCGGGAAGGCATCGCGTTCCACCGCGCGGCGGTCGGCGACCGCAACGTGGCGCGCCGGATGGAGGAGACCGGGGCTTCGATCGGAGGCGAAACGTCCGGCCACATCCTCCTCCCCTTTTCGCCGGCCGGGGACGGAATCCAGACGGCGCTGCTCCTCGCGTCGATCGCCTCGGAGAGCGGCGGCGCGCTGTCCCGTCTGGCGACGCTGCGAAAAGCGCCCCAGGCCCTGCGCAACGTGCGCGTCGAGCGGCGGGTGGCGATCGAGAAGGTCCCGGACGTCTCACGGGCCATCGCCCGCGCGGAGCGGGCCCTCGACCATCGGGGGCGGGTCTTCCTCCGCTATTCCGGGACCGAGCCGCTCCTGCGGATTCTCGTCGAGGGCTCGGAGGGTGACGAGGTCGCGGCGATCGCCGACGAGCTGGAAACAGACGTGAGGAAGGCATTGGGGGCGGCGGTCCAGGTGGTAGGCCGTCGGTGTTAGGCGGCAGGGACGCGGGACCGCGATGAGGATAGAAGCGATCCTCTTCGACGCGGGCGGGACCTTGATCCACGTGGACGGAGAGCGATTCTGCGCGGCCGCGCGCCTGCCATACCTGCCCGAGACCTTCAGGAAGGCGGAAGCCGAGGCGACCGGGGTTGCGCGCTCCTGGATCCTGCGCCACCCCCGATCCACCGACGCGGAGCGCTTCCCCTTGTTCCTGGACCGGTTCTTGAAAGCGCTCGGCATCGAGAGCGCGAAGGAGCGCGAGGCTGCGGCGCGTCGGATCGCGAGGGAGCATGACCGCGCGAACCTCTGGTCCGGGGCCGCGCCCGGGGCGCTCCGGACGCTCGACGTCCTGCGGGAGCGCGGCTACCGGCTGGGCGTCGTCTCCAACGCCGATGGCCGGGTCCGGAAGCTCCTGGACGAAGCCGGGCTCGGGGAGCACCTCGAGGTCATCCTGGACTCGGCGCACGTGGGCATCGAGAAGCCGGATCCGCGGATCTTCCTGGCGGCGGCCGGGCGGCTCGGCGTTCCGGCCTCCTCGTGCGCCTACGTCGGCGACCTCTACGAGATCGACATCGTGGGCGCGCGAGCAGCCGGACTTCGCGCGATCCTCATAGGAGCCTGCCCCGCTCCCGATTCCATCGAGCGCGTCGAGAACCTCCCGGCCCTGCTCGATCTCTTCCCTTCCCTCTCCTGATCAGCCGCCGGATCGGAATGGCGGTCCCGCGCCTTCGAGGGCACCCGCGGGGCCAACCGGGAGAGAATCGTCCCATGAGCTTCCGCTGCGCGCCGGCTCTCTCTCCCGCGGACGTCGAGGAGGCGCGCACGCTCTTCCGCGAGTACGAGGCTTCGCTCGGGATCAGCCTCTGCTTCCAGAATTTCGAGGCGGAGGTGGCCGGCCTCCCCGGAGCCTACGCGCCGCCCGAGGGGAGTCTCCTGCTCGCGCGCCGCGGGACCGAGATCGCCGGATGCGTCGCCCTGCGCCGGCTGGAAGACGGAGTCTGCGAGATGAAGAGGCTCTACGTGCGCGACGCCTTCCGGGGCCTGGGCCTCGGGCGCCGGCTCGCCGAAGCGGTCCTCGCGGAAGCTCGACGCATTGGATATGGGAGGATGCGCCTCGACACCCTCCCCTCAATGACCCGGGCGATTCCCCTTTATCGCTCGCTCGGGTTCAGGGACATTCCGCCGTATACGGAGAACCCCATCGAGGGCGCGCTCTTCCTCGAGACAGACCTGTAACCCCTGATCAAGAATCGCCATTCACGAGTCACGAATCTTTCTATCTCTCCAGATCCGGCATGGTCTCGGTCGAAGGATTGGGCTCGGAAAAGACGAGAGCCGTTCCCTCGATCGGGAGGAACGCCGTGTGGTTGCGCTCGGCGAAATCCAGGAGCACCTCGTAGTAGCCCTGCGGAGAGACCGCCACCAGCCGGCCCTGCTTGTTCTTCAACTCCAGGGTCGGGCAGTAGATCACGACGCGCGCCGGCAGGTCCAAGACAGCCTCCTCGACGATTGAAGATTTTGCGATTGACGATTGACAGATTAATCCTGCAATCCTTCAATCCCTCCATTCTCCAATTCTTCAATCCTTCAATCCCCGATTATCTCCCGCATCTCCGCCCACGCCACGACGCGCACGCCGAGCGACCGGGCCTTTTCGAGCTTCGAGCCGGCCTCTTCTCCGGCGAGCAGGAAGTCCGTCTTCCTCGAGACCGAGCCCGTCACCTTCGCGCCGGCGGCGGAGAGCCGCTCGGCTGCCTCTTCCCGGGTGATCCCGGGCAGCGTGCCGGTGATGACGACGGTCTTGCCGGTGAGGGTCCCCCCTTCACGCGGCCGAGCCGGGGCCCGCGAGGCGACGTTGACCCCGTGGCGGCGGAGCTTCTCGACGAGTTCGCGGTGGCGCGGATGTCGGAAATACGACGCCACCGCGGCGGCCGTCGCCGGACCGATCTCCTCGGCGCCCTGCAGCTCCTCCTCGCTCGCTCCGGCGAGCGCGTCGAGCGTCCGGAAGCGTTCCGCGAGCGTCCGGGCCGCCTTCTCCCCGACGTGGCGCAGGCCCAGGGCGAAGACGAGCCGCGACAGATCGTTCTCCTTGCTCTTCTCGATCTCAGCGAGCAGGTTCGAGGCCGATTTCTCGCCCCACCGTTCGAGCTCGACGAGGTTTTCCGCCTCGAGGTCGTAGATCGACGCCACGTCGGTCAGGAACCCGGCGTTGACGAGCTGGTTCACGAGCTTCTCGCCCAACCCCTCGATGTTCATCGCGCGCCGCGAGCAGAAGTGCGTGAGCGCCTCCCGCACGACCGCGGGGCAAGCCGGGTTGACGCACCGCGTCGCGACTTCTCCAGGCTCGCGCGCGACCGGGTCCCCGCAGACCGGGCAGCGCGACGGCATTTCGAACGGCTTCGAGTCCTCGGGCCGATTCTCCAGGATCACCCGCACGACCTTCGGGATGACGTCGCCCCCCTTCTCGACGACGACCGTGTCGCCCACCCGCACGTCCTTGCGCGACAGGTCCTCGTAGTTGTGGAGCGTGGCCCGCTTGACCGTCGTGCCCGCGAGAAGGACCGGCGAGAGGTGGGCGACCGGCGTCAGGACCCCGGTTCGCCCGACCTGGACCGAGATCCCCTCGACCGTCGTCGTCTTCTCCTCAGGAGGGTACTTGAACGCCAGCGCCCAGCGCGGCGACTTGGCCGTCGCGCCCAGGCGCTCCTGGAGAGCCCGGCCGTCCACCTTGATCACGACGCCGTCGGTCTCGAATTCCAGGCCGCGCCTCTTCTCCCGCCACTCCTCGATGAACGCCTCGACTTCCTCGAAGCTCGCGCAATGCCGAGAGTGCGGGTTCACGCGGAACCCGAGCTTGCGCAGCCTCTCCAGTGCCTCCGTCTGCGAAGC
>Ga0153915_10001892_pt1 | contig 19289 bp, 15 predicted proteins | sample Opewatmetagenome_2_FD_107003 | JGI IMG/M metagenome (GOLD analysis project Ga0153915, IMG submission 107003) | Freshwater wetland microbial communities from Ohio, USA - Open water 3 Core 3 Depth 3 metaG | ecosystem: Environmental > Aquatic > Freshwater > Wetlands | place: USA: Ohio, Lake Erie...
AACGCCCACCTGAAACTTGCTGAAATTTACCAAAAGAAAGGGGAAAAACAAAAAGCCGTTTCAGAGTATCTCCTGGCGGCGGATATTTTTAGAAAGAACCAATTATACGCCAGCGCAATAGCCATATACAAACAACTCCACAGGCAGGACCCCTCCTTGGACCATGTGTATTTGAAAATTGCGGATATCTACCGGCAGAGGGGGTTTCTGGCGGATGCCTTCGCTCAGTATAGGATTTTGGCGCAGTATTATGAAAGATTGGAGATGAAGGATAAGGCCTTAGAAATTATGAACCTCATGGCCGAGATGGACCCTCAAAAAACTGCTTTAAAGAATAGAGATTTTAATAATGTTTTTCCGCTCCCCAAGGGAGAAGAAGGAGCCCCCAGATTAAAAGAATTCACTTCAGAGGGATTCTTTGATCTTGGCGCGGAGCTTACAGCAGCCGAACCCCTGCAGATGAAGGCCTTCAAGGAAGTCTCAACTTTGGAGAGAGTTTATGGAGTTAAGGAGATTTTCAAAGAATTGAAAGAGAATGGTGGCCCCAGCAATGTCGATCCCCATTTCAACTACAACATGGGTGTAGCCTATCGGGAATTAGGGCTTTGCGATGAAGCCATCGAGCAATTCGAAATCGCCGTTAAAATGAGGCAAAAACCCTTCGAGGCTTTGAGCATGTTAGGTTTTTGCTACAAGGAGAACGGCATGTGGAAGGAATCCCTGCAATCATTTGAGGATGCCCTACGGATAGAAGGGATTCCGCAGGAAAAAATACTCCATGTTAAATACATATTGGGCCTTCTATACCAGGAGCGAGGTCGAATAGAGGAAGCTCTGAAACTCCTGCAGGAAATAGTGGCGGTGGATGAAGGGTTTCGGAAAGCTCAGGATGAGCTTGTTAGACTTAAAGGTAAATCTGGGCCCCCGGATGAAATCATCCAAGAAGTAAAGACCTCAAGGAGAGTTGATGGGCTGAGTAAGAATTACATCCCGATCACTCCGGAGGACCCATCCGGTATCAAACCAACCTCTCTTTCATAATAGCCTCACTTCCAGCCAAAAAATTCCAAGAAGCCTTTTTCCCCCACCCAAAATTATCTCCTTCTTTAATCTAACCCAAGTTTGGTGTAAGATTTTGGAAAGATTCAATGTAAGATTTTCTCCAAAATACATTACTTTTATGCAAAGAATAGGTATTTTAACCCATAATGTTTTCATCCTGAATTTAATAAACTTGGCAAAACTTTACAAATTGAAACCGGATCTCCTATTAGGAGGCGGGGAGGGCTAAGATTATGATTGAGGATTCAAAGATGACCGCTGATCGAAAAATCTCAATTGGAGGAACCAACCTTAAAAGCCATAGAAGGAGAAGGGCTCATGAATGATTTCGAAAAGCAGATCAGCAGGACTGCCAGGGAAGGATTATGCTGCTTTGAAATTGAAATTCTTCAGGTAAACCTTGGGCTCAAGTGTAACCAAAAATGCCATCATTGTCACCTGGAGGCCTCCCCCCAACGCCCAGAAATGATGGACTGGGCCACGATGGAGAGGGTCCAGGAGGCGGCCAAGGGAATCCAATGTCATCTAATCGACCTGACCGGAGGTGCGCCGGAATTAAACCCCTATTTCCGCCGTTTTGTGACCGCCCTTCGCCAGGTCGGGCATCCGGTGCAGGTGCGTACAAACCTCACAGTACTTCAAGAGGCGGGCATAAAGGATATGCCGGAGTTCTTCCAGGACCACCAGATTCAACTGGTGGCTTCTCTTCCTTGTTACCTTGAGAAAAATGTAAGTGCTCAACGGGGAAAGGGAGTCTACGAGAAAAGTATAGCGGTTATCAAGCGGTTGAACACCTTGGGCTACGGTTCTGACCCCAGCTTGCCTCTGAATCTAGTTTACAATCCAGGCGGGCCGTTTCTTCCTCCTCCCCAAACCGCCCTTGAGGCGGATTACCGGCGCGAATTGAAAGAACGCTTTGGAATCTCCTTTACCCATCTTCTCACGATCGCCAATATGCCCCTGGGCAGGTTCCGCACGGAGTTACTCATCCAGAATCAAGAAGGGCAGTATCTTCGCCTCCTGCGTGAATCCTTTAATCCTTTCACCGTCCAGGGGTTAATGTGCCGCCACCAGATCAGCGTAGGATGGGATGGAACACTCTATGACTGCGACTTTAACTTGGCACTGGGGCTTCCCGTGAACCACGGGGCGCCCAACCATATTCGTTCCTTCAGCCCGGCCGATCTAAGAATACGCCGGATCGTCACCGGAGACCATTGCTTTGCCTGCACCGCCGGGGCAGGATCCTCCTGCGGCGGGGCATTGGTATGATCCGAAAGGAAAGACTGAAAAATCTTTGAAGGAAGTTATAATGAATACGATCCCGGAATTGCTGCCTCATGACGCTCATAACGCGATTTTGATTTCCAATGTTCACCCGCCAGACTGGCCAAATCCCGAACCTGCATCCCGTTATAACCTGGTGGTGATAGGGGCAGGAACGGCAGGTCTGGTAACGGCCGCCGGCGCAGCAGGATTGGGAGCAAAAGTCGCTCTTGTGGAACGACACCTCCTGGGAGGGGATTGCCTCAACGTGGGGTGTGTGCCCTCGAAAACCATTATTCGATCCTCCCGAGCAGTGGCTGATATTCGTGATGCGAGCCAATTTGGCATCCGAGTTCCAGAGGGCACGGAAGTGGGTTTCTCTTTGGTTATGGAGCGCATGAGAAGGCTTCGAGCTCGGATCAGTGCTCATGATTCGGCCACGAGGTTCAGGGATCTGGGGGTCGACGTGTTCCTGGGAGAGGGGCATTTTTCGGGTCCGGATACGGTGGAGGTGGCTGGAAAGGCCCTTCGATTTAAAAAGGCGGTGATTGCCACTGGGACCCGCCCAGTATATCCCACAATCGAAGGATTGGCGGAAGCTGGCTTTCTCACTAATGAGACCGTCTTCTCCCTGACGGAGCAGCCGAGACGCCTGGCAGTCATTGGTGGTGGTCCCATCGGCTGTGAATTGGCTCAGGCATTTCGACGGTTGGGCTGTGAGGTGACCCTTTTCCACAATGCTTCTCATATTTTGAATCGTGAAGATGGGGATGCCGCAGAAATCATCCAACAGTCCTTCATCCGGGATGGAATCCGTTTGATCCTCAACTGTAAAACCAAGAAAGTCGAAAAGAAAAACGGCGACAAGATGATCCACATTGATTGCGCGGAGAAAGCAGGAACGATTGCGGTGGACGAAATCCTGGCTGGCGCGGGACGTGCTCCCAACGTGGAGGGTCTAAACCTCGAAGCCGTGGGCGTACAATACGACAAGAGGAAAGGGGTCAAGGTGAATGATCATCTACAGACCTCTAATCCCATGATCTATGCTGCTGGGGATATTTGCCTGAATCATAAATTTACGCACACCGCAGAGGCGACAGCCCGGATCGTCATCCAAAACGCTCTGTTTATGGGACGAAAGAAACTGAGCGCCTTGACGATTCCTTGGTGTACTTACACCGACCCGGAGGTTGCTCACGTGGGAATGTATGAAAGAGAGGCCAAGGAAAAGGGGATTGGAGTAGACACATTCGTAAAAACTCTAAAGGATGTTGACCGGGCCATTGCCGATGGAGAGGAAGAAGGCTTCGTTAAGGTCCATGCAAGGAAGGGGACAGATAAAATTTTGGGAGCGACCATTGTGGCCCGCCATGCCGGAGAGATGATTGGTGAGATCACTCTGGCTATGGTTGGCAATTTGGGTCTTAGAGTGCTGTCCAATGTGATTCATACGTATCCTACTCAGGCTGAGGCCATCAAGCAGGTGGCCGATACTTACAGCCGCACCCGGCTGACCCCCTTCATCAAGGGATTGTTCACTCGATGGCTGGCCTGGGGGAGATAGCATTAGAGCTGATATTTACTACTTAAAGAAGGAGTGGCGGGAAGAGGCTGAGCCCAATTCAACCTCAATCCGATCCAGAAATGGAATTTCCTTTGTCTAGAATGTGAACCAGCACCGGCCTGAGGCAAGAATTCGGTGCCTATGAAGAAAGGCCGCTGAAAAGAAATAGAGCGTTTCAGCCAAAGGCGACACTCCCCAAACTGCCAGTCCGGCTCCAGGCTATTTGAAAAAAAGCCTGGAATATGAGGTGGGAAAATGGACGCGAAGGATAAGGAGAGGATTGAAAAAGCCAGTGCTCAAATGAAAGGGAAAACTTGAGGAGTAGAGTCATGAGTGGGGGAATAAAAACGATTGCTCCACGAACCGTGCTGGCAGGGGATATCGGTGGGACAAACACCCGGCTCGCTCTTTTTCGGATCACCCACCCGCATTTCCACCGGATCATGGAAAAAACCTTTAAGAGCAGGGACTACCAGGGTTTCGAGGGGGTCCTCAGAGAATTTCTCAAAGGGAAAAGGGAGATAAAAGCCGCCTGCTTTGGGGTTGCCGGTCCAGTGATCGAAGGGAAAGTAACGGCGACGAACCTTCCGTGGCATGTGGATTGTGAGCTTCTTCAAAAGGAACTCTCCCTTGAAAGATTAACGTTGATCAATGATCTCGTCGCCAACGCGTACGGAATTTCCGTTTTAAAGAAGGCAGACTATACAATCCTCAACCCCGGCAAAGTAAAGAAGGGGAATGCCGTCCTAATATCCTCTGGGACTGGCCTCGGGGAGGCGATTCTTTTTTGGAACGGGAAGCAGCATATCCCATCCGCTTCCGAGGGGGGCCATGTTGAATTCGGTCCGAGAAACGAATTGGAAATGAAACTGTTTCAGTACCTTTTTAATCGCTTCGGGCATGTCAGTTACGAAAGGGTCCTCTCAGGAACAGGCCTTGGGCACATCTACCAATTTCTGAGGGATTCAAGGAGATTCGGCCGGGAGCCGAAGTGGCTCTCCCGAGAAATGAAACAGGAAGACCCTGCGGCTGTGATTTCCAAAACTGCGGAGTTAAAAAGGAGCCGGCTCTGTGGGAAGGCCCTGGATATGTTTGCCTCGATCTATGGCGCTGCTGCGGGGAACCTCGCCCTCCAGGTCATGGCGGTTGGGGGAGTATATGTCGGGGGCGGGATCGCGCCCAAGATCATCTGGAAACTAAAAGATGGCACCTTTATGGAGGCTTTTAAAAACAAGGGTCGCCTTTCAGAGATTGTTGCCCATTTCCCCGTCAAAGTCATCATAAACGACAGAGCGGCTCTCCTCGGGGCAGCCTACCATGCCATGGAACTCTTGCCTGAAGAATGAGCTGCCTCCAAAAACAATCGAGAAGGGGTAAAAATGAACCACATTGAACTATGGGAACAATATAAAGAATATCTGAACTTCAATCCGGAAATAGGGTTGATGGTCGATATCAGTCGCATGAGCTTTCCCAAAGAATATTTTAATTGGATGGAGCCTCGCATCCAAAAGGCCTTCCGGGACATGGACGCCATTGAATCCGGGGAAATTGCCAACCCTGATGAAAAAAGAATGGTTGGCCATTACTGGCTCCGGGCGCCCGAATTGGCTCCTCAAGCTGAAATTCGTCAAGGAATCAAAGAGACGGTTCAGTCCATCAAAGAATTTACCCATAATGTCCATACGGGTAAGATTTTAGCTCCCAATGGCAAACCATTTTCTAAGCTGCTGGTCATTGGCATCGGGGGATCGGCTCTGGGACCTCAATTTTTGTCAGAAGCCTTAAGAACTTCCGAAGACCCTATGAAACCCTATTTTTTGGACAACACAGACCCGGACGGGTTTGACCTGGTTTTAGAAGGAATAGGGGAGGGGTTACCCGAGACGATGGCCATCGTCATCTCAAAGAGTGGGGGAACAAAAGAGACCCGGAATGGAATGCTCGAAGCAAAAGTATTCTATCAGTCAAAGGGATTTCATTTCGAGAAATGCGCTGTGGCGATTACGGGAATCAATAGCGATCTGGACCAGGTTGCCAAAAGAGACAAATGGTTGGCGAGGTTTCCGATGTGGGATTGGGTAGGAGGACGCACCTCTGTAACCTCGGCGGTGGGCCTCCTATCCGCTGCCCTGCAGGGAATCGATATGGATGGGTTGTTAGAAGGCGCACGCCTCTGCGATGAAGTCACGAGGAAAAAAGAATCGCGCGCCAATCCTGCCGCTCTCTTGGCCCTCATGTGGTACCACGCCACCAAAGGCCGTGGGGAAAAGGATATGGTCATCTTACCCTATAAGGATAGGCTCTGCCTCTTTTCGAAATATCTCCAGCAACTCGTCATGGAATCCCTGGGTAAGGAAAAAGATCTGGATGGGAAGATCGTCCATCAGGGGATCGCGGTCTACGGCAACAAAGGTTCTACCGACCAGCACGCTTATGTCCAGCAACTTCGCGAAGGAGTGAACAACTTCTTTGTCACCTTCATTGAAGTGCTCAGGGATCGTGAAGGTCACTCACCCCGGGTTGAGGTCGATGTCACCAGCGGGGATTACTTGAATGGCTTCCTCCAGGGAACCCGGAGGGCGCTCTTCGAAAAAGGTCGAGAATCCATCAACATTACCCTAGGGAGGGTGGACGCCCGCTCCTTGGGAGTGCTGATTGCTCTTTATGAAAGGGCCGTAGGCTTCTACGCTTCCCTCGTCAATGTAAACGCCTACCATCAACCCGGGGTCGAAGCTGGGAAGAAAGCGGCTGGGTTGGTCATTCAGCTCCAGGTCCAGGCTCTGGCCTACCTCCGAGAAAGAAAGGATAAATCCTTTACCGCGGAAGAGATTGCTTGCGCCATCGGAGCGGAGGAAGAAGTAGAAACCGTATTCAAGGTGCTGGAGCACGCGGCTGCCAATGTGGATCATCAGATTCAAAAGATATCCGCCGAGCTACCATTTCAAGCTCGGTATCAGTATGCTTCAAGCTAGAGAGTGGACCAAGGTACAAATCTCGGCTAAAAAGGGGGCGTTGAAATCATGAACGCCAACCCTGCACCTCAAAAAACGGGATCAAGACTCATGCTGATCATCGTTATCGCCATCCTGATTGTCCTGCTTGCTGCGGCGAGGTACTTTCAGGTCCAGGAATTAATGAAGAAGCTACTCACTTGGGTCGCTGCCCTAGGAACCTGGGGCCCATTCATTTTTATCGGCATTTACGTGCTGGCGTGTGTGTTTTTTATTCCTGGGTCCGTTCTGACCCTTGGGGCCGGTGTCCTCTTTGGCGTCCTCAGGGGTTCGATCATTGTTTCCATAGCTGCAACCCTGGGAGCTACCTGTGCTTTCCTGGTGGGGAGGTATTTCGCCAGGGATTGGGTGGCGAAAAAAATCCAGGCCAATGAAAAATTCAAAGCCATTGACGAGGCTGTTGCTCGGGAGGGATGGAAGATCGTAGGCCTGACTCGGCTCTCCCCGGTCTTTCCTTTCAACCTGCTGAACTATGCCTACGGCCTTACTCGGGTCTCTCTACGGGATTACTTCCTCGCCTCATGGATGGGGATGATTCCCGGAACGATCCTGTATGTTTACGTCGGCTCCTTGGCTGGCGAGATTGCTAAGATTGGAAGCGAGGGGCGCTCGCGAACCTCGGCGGAGTGGGCTCTTTACATTGTCGGGTTAATCGCGACTGCTGCCGTAACCATTTACATAACCCGCATTGCCAGGGCGGCTTTGGGGAAGAAAGTTTGACTAATTCGTTAGGATGAGTCAACTTCAAACCGCTGTGGGAAACGGGTCTTTCGCGAGCAAGATATCTTCAGGTATGGTGCAAATGGGAATCCGAACGACGTCAAAAAAAAATGCGCGCTGATTTGGGCCTGTCCAAATTTCAATCAGGCACTGTAATTCATTCTGCTTTCTAAATCTGAATTCCCTCTATCCTTGGCCGCTTAGGACCTTTGAACCCTCGAATCCTACAATTTTGACAGGGCCCTGGAGAGACGATTCAGGGCTTCTTCCTTTCCCAAAATTTTCATCACCTCATAGATTCCCGGGCTTGCGGCCTTTCCGGTCAGCGCTACCCGAACTGCCTGGGCGAGAGCCCCCAGTTTGATTCCCTTCCGAGAGACAATCTCTTTGAAAATCTCCTCCAGGCCTTTCTCATCAAGCTCGGGAAATGACTCCAGCTTGGCGATGAGTATCTCCAGCGATTCTCTGATGTTTGGAGTGAGATGTTTCCTTGCCGCTTTCTCGTCAAACGTGAAGTCGCTGCGGAAGTAGAACTCTGCCTGGTTAACCATTTCTACCAGGTTCTTGGACCTTTCCTGGAGGGTCTTGGCTACTTCCATGAGCCAAGATAACGAGCGTGGCCTCAAACCTTTGGCCTCCAGGAAGGGAAGGAGCAGCTCGGCCAGAATCTCGGTTTTCTCCTGGCGAATGTAAAGTCCATTCAACCAGAGCAGTTTCTCGGTGTTGAACACAGCCGCAGATTTACCGACATTCTCCAAAGAGAATTTCTCCACCAGCTCTTTCTGGCTGAAAACCTCCTGGTCACCGTGAGACCAGCCCAAACGTACCAGATAATTCACCAGCGCCTGCGGCAAGTATCCCATCTCTTTATAGGCCATGACGGATGTGGCTCCGTGGCGTTTGGAGAGCCGGGTCTTATCAGCTCCCAGGATCATGGGGACATGAGCAAATTGGGGAAGGGAATAGCCAAAGGCTTCATAGAGGAGAATCTGCCGAGGGGTGTTGTTGACATGGTCGTCGCCCCGAATGACATGAGTAATTGACATGGTGGCATCGTCCACCACCGCGCTGAAGTTGTAAGTCGGCCACCCATCCCCCCGCTGGATGATTAGGTCGTCGAGCTCCTCGTTTTCGAACTGAATGGTTCCCTTGATCAGATCGTGCAGGACGGTTACTCCTTGCTGGGGGCTCTTGAAGCGGATGGCCGCTGTTCGACCCGGAACAGGCGCCTTCAGGTTTCGGCAGTGGCCATCATACTTGGGCTTGCGTTTTTCCTGGAGGGCCCGTTTACGCTTCTCCTCCAGCTCCTCCGGGGTGCAATAGCAGGGATAGGCTTTGCCCTCACGGAGGAGTCGCTCTACATGCTCGCGGTAGATGGGTAAACGCTCCGTTTGGTAGATCGGACCCTCGTCCCAATCCAATCCGAGCCAGGTCATGCTCTCCAGAATGGCCTCGATAGATTCCTTGGTGGACCGCACCTGGTCCGTATCTTCGATGCGCAGGATAAATTTCCCTCCCTGGTTCCGGGCCAACAGCCAGTTGAAGAGCGCGGTCCGCGCTCCTCCAATATGCAAATGCCCGGTAGGGCTGGGGGCGAAGCGTAAAATAACCTGACTCACAATCCCTTCTCGCTTATCATTTTTATGTATCATCTTAGGCCATGCCCTCTTCCATGGTCAAGAATTAAAAACCCTGGTCGCATATTCCTTTTTTATGGCCCGGGCGGCGAGATGCTGAACCCTCCCGGTGGCGGGACTTCACACCTTATCACCAGGGCTACGATAAAAGGTAAATTCAAAAAAGAAGGCAGGTAAGTAAAGAACCTTCCCATATCTCTGGAAATTAGAAATGATAAAGTTTTCTCAAGTTTTTATCGATGGTGGTGGTAGGAATGAAGGGCGACCTAGGTGAAACCCGTTCAGCCCCAGGGAAACCATTTATATTCTAAGGCCTTGAATTTAATTAAGATTAAAGGCCCGAAAACAAATATCCGTTAAAATTTTTATTGACATGTTTTTGGCAATCGCTATAAAATGAATTTGGATGAGTCGGATGGTAGTTTTGGGGAACAGATAAAATGGCCATGGGGAGTGTTCTACAATTCTCGATGGCCTTTTTTGTTGGCCAGAGCGATATCCGGACTTATTCCAAGAAGCAATGAGCAGAAGGGAGGGATATCGCAGTGGCTGAAGGACAGGTGAAGTGGTTCAACGAGAAAAAAGGTTATGGCTTCATCCAGCAGGATAATGGACAAGATCTGTTCGTCCATTACACAGCCATTCAGGGAGATGGTTTTAAGACCCTGACTGAAGGCCAGAGGGTGCGCTTCGAGATCGAAGAGACATCCAAGGGCCCGAAGGCCAAGAACGTCCAGATCATTTAAATTATTTTAGGATCTGGCCTAATCTTAACGGCACCTCGATTCACCTCCAGGTGCCGTTTTTTATTTCCCGTTGAGGCCAGCGAAATTAGAAAAGCATCCGGATCCCTACAACCATCAGCAGAAGGGCAAATGCCCGAACGAGGCGCAGGGGTCGGGCTTTTCGGGCCAACTGGGCCCCCCATTGGGCCAAGAAGATGCTGGGGATGCCGGCTAACACCCAGCCCAGGGTGTACACGTAACCCAGGGCGAAGGGAGGAAGATGGGGGTTGTCAAGGCCATTAAAGATATAGCCCCCCGTGCCCACCAGGGAAGCAAAGAAGACGAAGGCGATGGAAATACCTACCGCCCGGTGGATGGGGATGGCTAAAAATCGAACCATCAAAGGCACTGCCAGAACCCCCCCACCCAAGCCGAAGAAGCCAGAGAAGACTCCTACCGAGAAGCCGGTGATCAAAGTGGGAAGAGACCGGGGGGAAGAAATCTTTCCGGATTCATCCAGGCCCTTTTTCTGGAAGAGCATCTGGGCTGAGAGGATGATCAGAAGCGAACCGAAAAGAGCCTTGAGCAATGGCCCTTTTAAATGGGCCGCCAGGGTTGAACCGAGCAGAGATCCGATGATGCCGGGGATAGCCAAGAGAAAGACTACCCGCCAGTCTACGTTGCCCGCCTTGGCATGGGCCCAGGTACTGGAGATGGAAGTGGGGATGATAATTGCTAAACTGGTTCCGAAGGACAGGTGAACAATGATCTCAGGCGAGACCTGGATGGCCGGAAAAGCCCAGTAGTGCAGGAGTGGGATCATGATGATCCCTCCTCCCACGCCGAGAAACCCACCCAAAAAGCCTACAGCCGTCCCGATTACAATGAACTGAAGAATATTAAAGAAAGAGATTCCCACTTTAATTTTTCCTCGGTGAACAGGAAAATCCCCCAAAAAATGAATCCCGGATTGTACCGGGATTCAAATGAACGGAAAAAAGATAAAAACCCACCGACTTTTCCGCCTTCAGCTCTCTTCTTCCTCCATGTTAGAGGCGTAAGCCAAACCACGGTAGGTGAGGTCTTCTTCTGCCTTTTTCAGGAGGGTCATTTCTTTCTCTAATTTTGATTGGCAGGAAACGCAGTATTTGGCCAAGGGCATCACCTTCAATCGCCCCGACCCGATCTTGTCCCCGCACTCCTCGCAGATCCCGTAAGTGCTTTCCTTCAATTTTTCCAGGGCCTCATTGATGGCCAAAAGCTTTTCTTTATCCCGGCCGGTGAGCAGCAGGGAAAGTTCCCGATCGCGTTCATCGCCGGCCTGATCGACCACGTCCCCGATGTCGGATGAGGCCGTTAAAGTCTCGGGGATTAAGTTCTCGGAAATCTCCGCGATCAGCTTCTCGCGCATGTCTAAGAGCATTTTTCTGGTGGCCGCATTCTCATCCTTTGGGGGAGGAGCTTCCTTGGGAGCTTTAGGCTTGGCCAATAATTTAATAGGTTTTTTAAGCATTTTTTTCTTGGGCAGCTTGGTAATTTTTTTCTTTGCCTTGAGTTTTTGGGCCGGCTTTTTGGCCGGGGCGCGTTTCTTTTTTTTCTCAGACTTCGGGGTCGCCATGGGAGGCTTCCTCCCTTCTGGGAAAATGCGCCTGATTCGCGCTTAAAGGAACTCAGTTTACAGAATATTTCTATCTTGTCAAGGACAATTTTTGACACAAATAACAAATGGATTATTATTTTGTCATGCCAAATTTGATGCATTCGTAAAAACTCCTTTTGGTCCCATTTTCGTCATTCCCGCGAAAGCGGGAATCCAGTTAATTCAGGTAGTTCTGGACTCCTGCTTTCGCAGGAGTGACGGCTTTCCAGACTTTTTACGAGATCATCAATTTTCGAGCCTTTTAAATCAATTATAATTTTGGATCTTCCCCCCATTGAGTTGGTGAAATTTTTCCCAAAATTTACGAAACTTATTGAATCCAAATGCTTTTCCAGTCCTTTAAGGCCCTGAGAAAACAATTCGAATTTACCATCAGAGTATTTGGAGGCCTGGAGGTTTAATTTCATTTCTCCTAAACAACCCTGATCATGGTTAGGGTCCGTTTGCGAAATACCTCTGCCCTTCCCTTTTTCATTCCCGCCTCTACGGCTTCCCCCATTTTTTCAGTATTTCCTGTCTTGGACTGATCATGATGAAAATTCTTGGCACCGCGTACCTCCCTTCTCGAATGTCAATTCATCTACATAAATCCTGGGCACCCTTTTTCCGATTGCACAAACGACCTCATAGCTGATGGTCCCTATCTTATGGGCTACTTCATCCGCCGAAAGCTCCTCGCCAAAAAGAATCGCCTCGTCTCCCGTCTTCACGTTCTTTATTCCGGAGACGTCGATCATGCACATATCCATGCACACCCGGCCGATAACAGGAGCCCGCCTCCCTTTCACCAGCACAGCTCCCTGGTTGGACATCAACCGGCTGTAGCCGTCTGCATACCCTACCGGAAGGGTGGCAATTCGGGTACTTTTCCGCGTGTAAAAAGTCCGGCCATAACTGACCGGGACCTCACCCGGGACAGATTTTACATAAGCCACCCTTGTTTTCAAAGTCATCGCCGGTCTAAGTTTTATGCTCCGGCTGACCTCTGCCGAAGGATACAGGCCATAAATCATGATTCCAGGACGGACCAAGTCATGATATGATTCCGGCAGATCCAGGATCGCCGCACTATTGGCCAGATGTTTTTTAGGTATGGGTATGCCCGCAGAATCAACTTCTCGGACCATGGCGTTGAAAATCCCTACCTGCTTTTTGGCAAAGGATTTTTCTACTTCGTCGGCGCAGGAGAAGTGGCTAAAAATTCCCAGCAAATGAAGATTTTTGAACCGGCGGATCTTCCGGATGAAAGCCAGGGCATCTTTAGGGTTTATCCCGATCCGGTTCATGCCCGTGTCCACCTTGACGTGGACATTCACCCGTACGGAAGCGCTGCGGGCTACCTGGTCTAAGGCCTCAGCCACCTCTAGAGAACAGACCGTCTGTTCCAATCGAAAGTCTACCGCTTTATAGGCCTCTTCCGGTTGAATCAAACCCAAAACCAGGATCGGAGCTTCAATCCCGGCATTCCGGAGCAGGGCTCCTTCTTCCGGGAAAGCTACCCCCAGGCAGTTGGCCCCAGCCCTTAGAGCAGCCAAGCTCACCGGTACTGCCCCGTGTCCGTAGCCATCGGCTTTGACCACCGCCATCAGGTCTCTTCTCTCTCCGATTCTTTTTCGAATTTGAGAAACGTTGTAGCCTATCGCTCCCAGGTTTACGACCGCTTGGGTTGACCTCTGCACACTCGCCAGTTTCTTTACCATTTCAATAAACGTTTCCTCATCGGCCAACTGGGGCCGATCTTAAAGGCCCTCAGAGAGTCCCATTAGGGGAGAGATGAATCACGTCGGCCCGAGGATTTCGCCGTAAAGGTCGTAAGAGGTAGCTTCTGTGACCAGGGCCTCGACGATCTCTCCGGTTTGAGAAGTCCCTTTCGTCAAGAAGATTTTGCCGTCCACCTCAGGGGCCTGCCCTTGGGTTCTCCCTTCCCAGAAAATATTGGAAGACTGTCCCGGCCTTCCCACCAGAACTTGTACCCGGGTACCTATAAGTTGTTTTTGCTTCTGCAAGGAAATTTTTTTTTGGAGCCGCATGATTTGATGATAACGCTTTGCTTTGACCTTCTCCGAAACTTGCCCTTTCCTTACGGCAGCAGGGGTCCCGTCTTCCTGTGAATAGCGGAAGACCCCCAGGAGGTCGAACTGGGCTTCCTGGACAAAGTCGAGGAGCTTTTGAAAGCTTTTTTCCGTCTCTCCCGGGAACCCGGCCATCAGAGAGGTGCGCAGGGTGATACCCGGGATTTCTTCCCGCAGCCGGGCCAGAAGTTCGCGCACTTGTGCACCAGAAACGGGCCTATTCATAGCTTTGAGAAGACGATCATCGATATGCTGAATAGGCAGGTCAAGATATTTGCAAATCTTTTTTTCTCCCCGGATCAAGTGGATTAACTCCGGAGTGATGTGCGCGGGATGGGCATAGAGTAGACGGATCCACCTTAGACCCCCGATCTTGGCTATGGCCTCCAACAGGCGGACCAGGTCAGTCCCATCGTCGAGATCCCGGCCATAGGCAGTGACATCCTGGGCGATGAGGTTGATCTCTTTCGCACCTCGGGATATCGCTTGCTCGGCCTCCCAGAAAACCGAGGACAGCGTCCGGCTACGCAGATTTCCGCGGATCTTAGGGATCACGCAGTAGGAGCAGCAATTGGAACATCCTTCGGCAATTTTTATGTAGACGCTACCTGGAGTAGAAGTAAAGATGCGCGGGGTCCTGTGGTCATATAAGAAGGTGGGCTGGCCGATGAACTCCTTTTTACGAAGTCCACCCTGAGCGGATTTTTCCAAAAGGTCAGCAATCCGGTGCAGCTCGCCCGTTCCCAGGAAGAGATCGACCTCGGGCAGTTCTTCAATCAATTCCCGCCCGTAGCGCTGAGGCAGGCAACCCGTGACCACCAGCCGGCGACATTTCCCCTTTTCCTTGGCCGCAGCCATGGCCAGGATCGTTTCTACCGATTCCTCTTGAGCTTCCCGGATGAAACTGCAGGTGTTAACGATCACGACATCCGCTTCGTCCTGCGCAGAAGGAATCCAACCCTTCTCTTGCAGAAGGCCAAGCATCACCTCGCTGTCCACGAGGTTTTTGGGGCATCCTAAGCTGATCAACCGCACGGTTTCTTTAGGCTGGCGCACAACAGAATTACTTCTCGGTCCCGGGGGCCGGAGCAGACCCCGGCATGTTGAATACCTCCACCCCCTTTGGCGGGGTGAAGGTGAAGAGAGAATCCGACAGATGGTTGTCGAATTGAATCTTGGAAAAATTCATTTGGGTCACATTTCCCATGACATCCTGGACCTTGGCCTGCAAAATCTTGAAGGTTTCTCGCTCGACAATCAGAAAGAGTTTTTCCAAACTCCCTTGGGCCTCTAGGGGGATCAGCTCCAGGGAGTAGTCTTTCCCGGAAGATGGCTCTTTAAAAAAACGAGCTTGAAAGTCTCTTTTGAGGTTGCCGATTCCAGCCAGAAATGTCGCGGGCGCCTTGGATTGGAAGGCCTGGGGCATCCTGGCTACGATTACCTGGTTGTCTTCTGGTCGGTACGTCCATAGGCTCTTCCCGTCGGAAATAATCTCCTGTTTGGTCGGCTGGCGGTAAACCCAACGCATCTTCCCGGGTTTTTTAAAGTAGACGACTCCTTCCGCCTGTTGCTTCTTTCCCAGGCTTTTGATTAGAGATTCCTGCAAAAAACTGGCTTTAAAATCTGAGTGTATCTCGTACTGCTCTTGAACTTTGGCCACAACCTCATCCAGGGAAAACGTTTGGCCTTTGCTGGAAGCAGGAAAGAGAAATACAAGGGAACAAATTAAAAGACCACAGAAGCTTCTTAAACCTATCATTCTATCCGCCTCTTTAAGTTCGACATTTAGGCACTGCAATATTTCCGGAAAACTGCTCGACCAAATTTTGATACCACATAGACACAGATGGCTAAGATGACGATCGCGGTGACTACGGGAATAAGAACAGCGAGGATCGAAGTTAACAATGATCCAATCAGCTCCCCCATGGATACAAGGAAGTTTCCCGCTCCCGCGGTGGTAAGCGCGGATTTTCCCCGCAATATCACGGTCCCCCCTTGAATAATTGCTGCCAGTCCTCCTCCCGCAATAACGGCGAATGTCCATTTGAGGAACGGGCGCATGTCGGTCACGAAAGAAGCAGTAGCTATCGTGCCGGCAATGACTGCCGCGGGTGTCGCAATCAAATCTAAGAGGTGATCCAGCCACGGAATGCAGTACGCCGTGATTTCCAGGACGGTTGCGGTCGCAAAGGCGATGAATGCTGGATACGTCCCTATCCATGAAAAGCCCGACGAAAGGGAAAGATGTCCAGAAAGGGATAGAAAACTCATTACTAACAAGGGTACGAACACCCTAAAACCGCATGCTGCACTCAGCCCCATACCAATAAAAATACCGATTATATTTTCCATTCCAAATCCCTTAGTCCTTTTCTTTATTCACAATTTCTTGATATAAACTTCTCGCGGCTTGGCCCCGTCCGCCGGCCCAACAACGCCCTCTTGTTCCATTTTCTCGATCATCCGTGCTGCCCGGTTGTAACCTACCCGCAACTTCCTCTGCAGCATCGAAATCGAGGCCTGCCTCGACTCGGCTACCACGGCCACCGCCTGGTCGTACATTTCGTCGAAGCCGTCGGATTCGGCCTCCGTGGTCCCCTCTTTGATTTTCAGGATCGACTGATCATAAACCGGGTGCCCTTGCTTCTTCCAGAACTCCACGACTCGGAGGATCTCGACTTCGGCGACATAGGCTCCGTGAACCCGGACCAAGCGGGAAGTGCCCGGAGGAAGAAAGAGCATATCCCCTGAGCCCAGGAGATGCTCGGCTCCGTTCGCATCCAGGATGGTGCGTGAATCCGTCTTGGAGGAAACCTGAAAGGATATGCGCGTGGGGAAATTGGCCTTGATCACCCCGGTGAGCACGTCCACCGAAGGCCGCTGGGTGGCTAAGAGGAGGTGAATTCCAGCTGCCCGGGCCATCTGGGCCAGGCGGGTCAGGGAGGCTTCTACATCCCGCGCCGAAACCATCATCAGGTCGGCCAGTTCATCGATAACAATGACGATGAACGGGAGAAGGGTGAGATTTTCCCCGGTGCGGTCTTCCAGGCCCTCTGTCCCTTTGAGCAGGGTCCCACCTTTGCGGCGCGCCTCCTTCAACTCTTTCTCCACCTTCTGGTTGTAGCGTTCGATGTTGCGTACGCCCTTCTCGGCCATCAGCCGGTAGCGGATTTCCATCTCCTCCGTGGCCCACCGCAGAACCTGAGCCGCCGCCTTGGGATCATAGACCACAGAATGGAGAAGGTGGGGAATACCATCGTAGACGGAGAGCTCTAGGCGCTTGGGGTCAATCATCAGGAACTTCACTTCTTCCGGGTCTGAGTTGTAGAGGAGGCTGCAGACCATGGAGTTCAGGGAGACACTTTTCCCAGTTCCCGTTGCCCCCGCGACTAAGAGATGGGGCATTTTAGCTAGGTTGGTGACGAAAGGATTGCCGAAAATATCCTTGCCCAGGGCTAAAGTGAGCTTTGATTCGGCCTTGGAGAATTCTTCCCGGGAGAGGATGTCCTTCAGGTAAACGGGTTCCCGAATGGAGTTGGGGATTTCAATGCCCACGGCAGCCTTCCCGGGGATGGGGGCTACGATGCGCACGCTGATGGCCCGCAGGGCCAGAGCTAAATCATCACTGAGGCCGACGATCTTGTTGATTTTTACTCCCGGGGCCGGTTCGTACTCATACATCGTGATCACCGGCCCCGGCCGGACCTCGACCACCTTTCCCTCCACGCCAAAATCAGCCAGCCGTTTCTCCAGAATCTTGGCATTGACCAGCAGGCTCTCCCTGTCTACTTTCACTTCCTTCTGCTCAGGGCTTTCCAGCAGGTTGAGAGGGGGAAGGACGTAAGAGCCACGGGACTCCATGAAGGAAAAATGCTCTTGTTTTTCCACAACGAGCGGGAGGGGCTCTCCGACGGTTTCTTCTTTTTTAATGATTAAGGGGGCAGCAGCTTCTTTTCCCTTCTTGGGGGTTTTGGTCTCTTCTTTCATTTTTCTCAAGCGGCGTTTCCATAAACTCCGCCCTTTTTCCGCGGCTGCGGAAAAAATGCGGCTCAGGGCCCTGCCCACCTCCACCCAGGAGAGGTTGGTTAGAACCATCACCGAGATGACCAGCAGCAGGGCGAACACGAGCGCGGCACCGCTGAGATTTAGGTACCGCTCTCCGGCCCGGGCAAAGGACCGGCCTAAAGCTCCCCCACTGTCGAGCATCGCTCCAAAAATGTTCATCTTTCCCAAACCGAGAGAAAGCAAACCGCAGGCCGTAATAAATAGGCCCACCAGGGAGGCAATTTGGGAGGCCTGGAAGTAGATTCCGGGAGAAAGAAAGAGCTTGAAGGAGAAGAGGACAAAGAACAGGGGCCACAGAAAAGAGGTCAAACCAAAAACCTGAAAAAAGAGATCCGCCAGGTGGGCTCCGATGAAGCCCGTCAAGTTGGTGGCTTTTTGAGGCTCCGAGAACTGATTGTTGAAAGAGGGGTCGTCAGGGTTGTAGGAGAACAAACTGAGGGCCAGGAGGGCAGCGAAGGCTAAAAGGATCACTCCCAGGATTTCTCTTTTTAGGCTGGACCGCTCTGAATTCAATATTTTGCCCATTTTAAGAAAATGGTGAAATCATAAAAGTCCATAAATTTGTTTTTCTGGCATTCCCGTGAAAACGGGAATCGAGTCCTTTCCATGGGTTACGAGGGTCCTGGATTCCCGCCTGCGCGGGAATGGCGCCTTTTTACGAAACCATCAAAAATAATAATGGAGAAAAAACCAGAAGTCAAAAGAAAAGAGTTGGAATGTGCGAGTTGCGGGTATTGGGTGTAGGGCGTAGGGTGTAAGGTGATGAGTGATGAGTGACGAGTGTCGGGTGTTAGGGGGCGAGTCTTTAGCTTTTTCCCTCTTCGCCCTTCTCCCCCTTTCTCCTTATGTCTTTTGCCCTTCCGGTTTTAGGTTTTGGATGATCGTGTTCCGCACCCTTTGCATTAATGTGCGAGATTCGCGCAGGGGAGGCCTTGGGTGGGAATGGGTTTCTCTACATGGATCTCTATGGTGCCGGGCCAGAAACACCAGCTGGCTCGGGGAAGCATCCGATAGGTTCCGGAAATGGCAACCGGGACGATGGGGGCCTGAGACTGCAGGCCTAAAAGGAAACCTCCTCTTTTAAATTCTTTCACCTGGCCATCCGCGCTGCGAGTTCCCTCCGGAAAGACGATGATCGAAATCCCACTCTTCAAGAGGGAGGCAGCTTTCTTCAGACTCTTCAAGGCCGATGGGGTACTCTCTCGATCGATCAAGATATGTTTCGAAAGATACAGGTTCCATCCAAGAATCGGAAACCAGGCCAGAGACTTTTTGGCGATAAAACGCACTGGAAAAGGAAAAGCCGAAATGATCCCGGGAATATCCAGGATGCTGACATGATTGGAAATGAGGATATAAGAATGGCCCTTCTGCAGGCTCTCAAGACCCCGCACGCTCAAGCGAATGCCATTCGTTCGCAACAACCAATTCACCCAGAGGCGCTGGAATGAGGAAAACCAGCGGCCGAAACGGTCCACAAGGCAACCGATTAAGGCTG
>Ga0153915_10001893_pt1 | contig 19274 bp, 22 predicted proteins | sample Opewatmetagenome_2_FD_107003 | JGI IMG/M metagenome (GOLD analysis project Ga0153915, IMG submission 107003) | Freshwater wetland microbial communities from Ohio, USA - Open water 3 Core 3 Depth 3 metaG | ecosystem: Environmental > Aquatic > Freshwater > Wetlands | place: USA: Ohio, Lake Erie...
CTCGTTTCGATAGCGGTGCTTTTTGTATTCAGCCTGCTGTTTGTGGGCAGGATCTGATTCCGGAGGAACACATACAGGATTTAAAGTTTATTCTCTATACAGAGGTGTGATTGCATGCAGGAAGCGGAACTGATAGAAAGGCTTAAGGAAGCCAGGAAGCTGCTGCACAAGGAAAAGGACAAGAGCGTGGAGGAGTGTATGTTTCATTACAAAAGAATACTCCTGAATGCCTATAATGGCAAGTTGAGGATAGACCCTTTGGAATTCCCCGGAGGCATGATAAGCGACCTGCAGAATGCGGGATGCCTCATGGAAAGCAACTACAGGATTCTCACCAAAGAAGGGATAGGGTATGTTAAAGGGGAATTACTGAGAAGCGGATAAGGATTAGCTTTTTCTGAGGACTGTCACTTTTCCTAATCCAGCGTCCACGGCCACACAGTCTCCTGTTTTTATGAGGGATGTCGCGTTCCCCGTCCCCACGATTGCTGGTATGCCCATCTCCCTGGCCACTATCGCGAGATGGCACAGCCTCCCTCCCTGGTCTGAAACCACGGCAGAGAAATCCTTTATCATGTGGGATATCTCGGAATCCGCGTGCTCGAGCACGAGCACGCTTCCTTTCGGAGCCTTCCTGATGTTATCCTTCTCGGAAACCACGAACGCTGTCCCGCTTGCCCTACCCCTTCCCGCGGGCATGCCCCTTATCTCCCTGGGGTTCCGGGGAGACCGCGCCTTGTACTCCTCATGACCTTCCATGTGCTCGAGAGCGTATCTGAAAACCTCGGGAAAGTCCACGCCCCTGGATTTTGCCAGAAGGAGGAGCTGCACAAGAGCCTGTCCATATGCAGTGGTCTCGGAGGATTTTGACTTCCCCCGGACGAACCTGGTCTCGGGCTGGTGGTTCTTGTCGTGGTATATGAACTTGGCCAGGTCCAGCTGGCCCATGAACACCACGGCCCTGAACAGATCATCCTGATGGCACTGATTCCTGAGAATCCGCTCTATCCTATCCTCAAGCTCTTTGACAGTCATGGAGGAATAATCTGGCGCCATGCTAGAACTATATGAATATGCCTTAAATATTTTTGCAGAATGAGCTACTCGTCTTCTTCAGGAGGCTCTGCCGCAGCCGTGAGGATCCCTTTCAGCACCTTGTCTCCCTTTTCCAGGACAGGCTCTCCGTGACCAGGGAGGAGCTTGCTTATCTTAAGCTTGGAGATTCTTTCCAGGGAGGTGTCCAGTTCCCTTACATCCCCTCCGGGAAGGTCTGTCCTTCCTACTCCATCTGAAAAGACAAGGTCCCCTGTGAACAGGGTCCCGTCCTTCTCATTGTAAAGGCATATGTGGCCCGGGGTGTGGCCGGGCGTGTGCAGGACCTTGAGCGGCATCCCGTTCACCTGCAGCACCTGGCCTTCCTTCAGCTTCATGTCCACATGGCGTGGCTTGAGCTTCCCGTCAAAGAATTCCGCATAGCTTGTCTGTGTGTCTCCTTTCTCAAGTATGGGGGCGTCCCTCTCGTGAATCGCTATCTTCGCCTGGAGGAAATAGCCATTACCTCCTATGTGGTCAAAATGGCCGTGCGTGTTTATGACCTGCTTTATCGAAGAGAACTGGAGCTTCATGATCTTCAGGAGGGTGTGCAGGCGGGTGAAGTTGAATCCTGTCCCGGAATCGATAACAGTATCCCCCAAGACATAGATATTAGAATCAATATCAGAGAGCTGTATCAGAACTATATTCGGCCCTATCCTTTTTATCATATTTATTATTAATAGGTGCGAAAGCATTTAAAACCTACGCCGCTCTTCCACCGCCCAAAACCATGCGTGCAATGCTTAAATTATTTATCCGTAAATAAAGTGCATGAAAGACATGATTGAACAGTATATCAAGAAAGCCGGGAGCCAGATGATAATTGACAGAAACATTATCGGGAAAACAATCCAAGCCAGTGATGGCGATAAAGCGCAAGTATTAGAGGCTGGATGTGATTTTGACGGCGGCTATGTCACTGTAAAAGGCGCAGGGAATAGTTACACAATTAATGAAAAGCTTTTCAAGCATTTCAAATTAATTGATTAGCGGCGCATCCGCAAATCATGCCTGACTGCCTTTAATCTTCCCCAAGAATGAGCTGAGCATGCTCTGCTGCTTCTTTTCCACCAGAATTTCTGAGGTGATCCAGCTCTTCCTTGCGCACTCAGGCAGCTCTTTATGGGTTTTCATCCAGTCCTCCAGCCATTTCACTGTTACCGGGTCACTGGTGTAACCTGAGCCTATCTCCCCATACTCCTTCCTGAGCTGGTCTATCTTTTTATCCCGCTCAACTTTGGCTATTATGGAGGCTGCGCTGACTACAGGATACTTGCTGTCCGCGAAGTGCTCCACTACCAGTTCTATCCCGTCCGGAGCCATTTTCTTCAGGTAGCCGTGCAGCTTGGGAAGGTTCGTGTCAGGGCCGTCTATGAAGGCCTTATGGGGTTTCTGCAGGTTAAGGATCTCAGCGAACTTTATGGCTTCCAATCTGTTCAGGCTTATGCCCTGCTTCCTGTAGTTGTCTATCTTGCAGGCAGCCACCTCCAGGACTATAATACTGGCGATATCCTCTATTTTTTTCGCGAGCTCCTCCCTTTTTGCAGGAGAAAGCTGCTTGGAATCCTTCACTCCCATTCTCTTCAGCTTCTCCTCATGCTCATGCGGGATGGCTATGCCTGCAATGACCATGGGCCCAAGAATGCAGCCTCTACCGGCCTCATCTATGCCGGAGATTATTATCTCTTGACTGACAGCCTTTGGCTGTCTCTCTAACAGTTCAGGCATGATATTATGTGGTCTAATTAAATTAAATAAGCATTAAACTGAAGAAAGAAATAGCGGGAGTTGGATTCTCCGAATGAAGGCGAATTTCGAACGAAGGCGTCTCTTGACGCCTTCCGACTTTCGTCGCCTTCTGCCTAACATTTGAACCAACGACCTTTGGGTCCCTTCGAGAGGGAAGGCGTCTCTTGACGCCTTCAAACTCTTATGAGCCCAACGAGCACTCCAGGCTGCTCCATCCCGCTGAATAGTGTAAATTAACATAAGTGGCTATATAAAACCTTATTTATGCGCTCGGCGGTTTAATTCTATTTTTTGATTTTCCAGTAAGCCAAGCCGGAAACAGCCAGAATCAGCAGGATCCCCCAGAGCTCCAGGCCAGGAAAGCTTGGGGGATAACCTATGAAAAGCTTTATGCTGTCAAAATCCTTCTTGCCGGAAGCTGTTGTGGTTGCAGTGACATTAATAATATATTCGCCCGGCCCTGTTGAATACATTATAAGATCCAGGACTCTTTGTTCTTTCGGATTCAGCCCCACTGTAGCGTTCCTCATGTCAGCTGTATAATAGACTCCGGGATAAGCGGAGAATTTGGTCAGGGCTGCCGGGTAATCCCCTCCCAGCCAGATTGATATGTTCGCGAACTGCAAATCAGGATTGTTCACATACACTTTTAATATCCCATTCTTTCCCATCTCCAAATACACCATTCCTGCTGAAAATTTTGCAAGGGTGATGACAGGGCCTATATAGGTTACTCTGTTCTGTCTCGTTTCCGAAACACCCATGTTACCTGCTGTATCATTGGCATACACCTTGAACATGTACATACCATTGGAAAGGTCGGTCATGTTAAAGTAGCAGGACAGGCCTCCTGGCGCCACAGCCATTGTGTAATTTGCCCATGACCCATCAAACCAGTTAAGGAGGCATGTGCCCGCGGGTTCGGAAAGGGTTACATTCACCTCTATATAGTTTGAAGGCACAACCGCATCATAATTCGGAGTGGGCAGGACGAACATTAAGTAAGGAGGGAGTGTGTCCAACACTTCGTTCTGCCTAGTTTCAGAGACATTCATGTTACCTGCGTAGTCATTTGCATACACCCTGTATTGGTAAACTATATTAGGAAGAAGGCCAGTCATGTTTAGGTAACATGACATTCCAGATTTGGTCATGGTATAGTTAGCCCACACAAATCCATTATACCAGTTGAGTATGCAGGCGTTCGGGATCTCTTCAAGGCATGAGTTCGGGGTCGTTGGGATGGAGATGTTCACCTGTATGTAATCACCCGATACCTTTGTGTTGTTAGGAGGAGTGGGGGACACAAAGATTATGGTGGGAGGAGTGGTGTCCGGCCCGGGCATGTGCAGGGGGAGGTAATCTACATTGTTGGTTACAGGGGTGTAGCTTGAGTCGCATATGCCTTTGCTGTTTGTGTCAATGCAGGTGTTGGAGAACCCTGTACCTGAGGGGGTTGCCCAGTAGTTCCCGGCAATGGGCACCCCGCCCACTATGTTTGGGCCCGCAAAGCAGCTAAAGGTGGTGTTCCAGTAATTCAGGTTGCTGTCATTGTTGGAGCCGAGATTCACGGAGTTATTGAGGAAGTTGTTGTAGAGCTTGTTATATCTCGGAAAGTTCGGAAGCGATGCCGAAAGATAAATCCCGTAGTTGTTGTTCCTCTCTATGCGGGAGTTGGTTATGATGTTGTTCTGGGACAGGCTAAAGAAGAATATGCCGGAGCCTGAGTTGAATGAGGATGTAAGGTTATCTATTTTGGTGCTTGGTGTAGTATCAAAATAGAGGCCATTCTGGGAATTGTAATTGGTAGTAGCATTCGTAACGATGCTGTACTGACTGAAGTAAAGATATATGCCACTCCCTGAATTGTAATTAGCAGTAACATTCGTCAGGTTGGAATACTGGCCATATAAGTAAATACCATAGATTGCATTGTAATTAGCAGTAACGTTCTTAATGATGCTGTTGGGGCAGGAGGAAAGATAAATACCACTCTGTCCGTTGTAATTGGCAGAAACGTTTGTGAGCCAAGTGTTCGGGCTGTTTGCAATATTCATGCCATCAGATGCAGTGTAAGGGCCGCCCTTGTTCGAGCTGGCATTAACATTTGTAAATGTGGTGCGGGAGCAGAGGCTAACATATATCCCATAACCATAGTTCAGACTGGCGGTTATGTTCGTGAATATGTCGTCCGTGCCGTGGCGAACGATCAAACCTATATTCCTGTAGGAGGAGTTTATATTCGTGAGATTTGAATAATCCGTCAGGGAAATGAGAATCCCGTTATTCTTTTTGGACACCGAGCCCATTATTGTCACATTGGTCACATTGGAATAGTCGGCATTGCACAGTATGAGCTCGGAAAGAATCTTATCCGAAAGAGTGGTAGAAGAGTTGAAATACATTATGGGATAATTATTGGAGCCTATGGCATTCGTAATCATGTTTGTGCACTCCTGATCAGAGATGGTTAGCAAATAGATGTCATAATTCGTGTTCTCCACAGCCGTCACATTTGTTATCATGTTCTGGGAGCTGGATATCATCCAGAATCCGCTCTGAGAATTATAACTGGCAGTAACGTTGGCGAAGGTATTGCTAGAGCTGCTTTGCATGTACAGCCCGTAATACTTGTAGGATGAATTTATGTCCGTGAAGAGAGAATTATCCGTTCTCAGCACAAGAACCCCGTTATTCTTACCGGAACTCCCCTTTATCGTGATATTTCTTATTTCCGAGCCGTCCGCGTTGCACAGTATGAGCTCGGAAAGGACCTGATTGGAAAGCGTTACGGAGCCGTTGAAATATGCGACTGGCAACCATCCGGTGCCGATAACGTTTGTCAGGTTATGGTTGCACTGGGAATCAGAGGACGCCACTATGTAAATATCATAATAAGCATTGTTGGTTGCTATGATGTTTGATAGGGTGTTGTTGGTCGTGAGATTCAGGAAGATGCCATAAGCCCAATTGTTATTTGCATTTATGCTCGTCAGGGTATTGTTGGAGCCGGAGGAAATCGTAAAGGCGGTACCAGTCGATGAAATCGTGACGTTAAAAAATACATTGTTCGAGCTGGAGACAAGCATAACACCTCCCCAATTAAAGGTTGAGTTTGCTATATCATTGTTGGAGCTTGATTCCATGTAGAGGCCTGTATCATATGTCGAGTTTATATTCGCCAATCTTGAGTTGTCGGTCCTGATCAAATAAATCGCGTTCTCACCCCCAATTGCTTGAGAACCCACAACCGTCACGTTGTTCAAGTTGGAATTGTCCGCGTTGCACAGTATGAGCTCGGAAAGGACCTGATTGGAAAGCGTTACAGAGCTGTTGAAATATTTTATAGGCCTTCCTGAAGAGCCGGTGACATTTGACAGGATATTATTGCATTCAGAATCAGCACTCGCATATACATATACATCATAAGCTACATAAGCCCCAGAGGGTCGGATAAATGTTATATTTGCCAGCACATTGCCCTGGCCGCGCGAGATGGTAATTCCATAACGGGTGGAATTCACGGTCATATTTATGAATGAATTATTCGAACTGGTGGTAACAGATATCCCATAATAGTAATTCCTCACATCGCAGTTCCTTATGGTATTGTTATTCGAGCCCCCGGCAGAACCCAGCAATATCCCGGAAGCGCCCCATCCGGTATTGCCTGTTATGGAGTTGCCTAGGCAGTCGAATATGAGGTTGTCCTTCCCGGCAAAGTCAATGCAGGTGACCCAAGCGTTGCTTATGCTTGATGTCAGCTGTATCGTATCTCCTGCAGCTGCAGCCTGTATCTGGCTGTTGCAGCCCCCACAGCTGTTGCAGCTAATTACTGCCGCCTGCACAGAATTGCCAAGGAGGGTCAGGATAACCGCTGCCAGAAGGACCGGAAGAACAGCCTTTGTCCGCTCGAATATGCTCATATATCCCTCCTCAGCCTCCAGTATCCAAAACAGGAAACTGCTATTATCACAAGAATCCCCCAGAGCTCCAGGCCAGGAAAGCTTGGCGGATAGTCTATGAATATCTTCAAGATGTCAAAATCCTTCGTGGCTGAGGCGGTTGTGTTTGAATTCATGGTCAAGGTATAGCCCACATCCTTTGGCGCTGTGGATAAAATAATAAGGCTTAAGGTTCTCTCGCTCTTAGGATTCATCTCCACAGTGAGATTCCTCTGGTCAGGTGTGAGGTATAACCCCGCTTCAGGAGAGAATTTGGCCAGGGCTGCCGGGTAATCCCCTCCCAGCCAGACTGATATGTTCGCGAACTGCGTATCAGGATTTTTCACATAAACCTTTAGCAGGCTGCTTGTCCCTATCCTGACATGAACATTTTCAGAATAAAATGCTGCCAGAGACTGTGCATTTGCAGAGCCCCATGCAAGAACAAGAATAACTGCAAGCGCCAGGAAAAACAACCTCATACTGAATATTTGGTTACGGGTAAATAAAAACCGAAAGCTTGCTTATCCTGCCTCTGGCACGGAAGGTCCCTGGGAAAACGCTCCCTTCAGCTTCGCATCCTTTATCACGAAACTTCCGCTCTCCCCGTCCCACTCTATCTTTGAGCTGATTATCTCCAGCCTGCTCCTGAATATGGGGCCATTCAGGACAAGCGTCTCGAACTCACCGCCTTCGCCGGAAAGGTGGATCTTGTGCTTCCTGGCAATTTTCTTGAGCTTTTCCAGGGCCTTTTTGTCTATAGCCTTCCCCAGCCACTCCTTCCCCAGCCCGTCCGCGGAGACAGAGGTTATAATCACCTCAAACCCCTCATCCAGAATCCTCTTCCAGAGCTGTTCAGGTTTCTTCCCCCAGAGAGGCGCTATCAGCTTAAGCCGGAGGGACTTGCATACCTTCTGGACACGCTCCTTCTGGTACCTGGAGGCGATGGCTCCCACCACAACCCCGTCTATCTCGCTCTTCAGGCTCTCCAGCACATTTTTCAGGTCCTCTATCTCTTTTTCCTTCTCACCTTCCGTCTTCTTGGTAACCAGCTTTATCCCCATGGAAAGGGACTGCATTATGGCCATGCTCATGTTCGGGTAATGGAACATGTATGATTCAGGATTGCTTGAAAAAATGGAAACCAGGTACCTCACTTCGTGCCCCTTCTTGAGTGAATCATGAAGCGCAAGGACAGAATCCTTCCCCCCTGAAAAAAGAACCGCCACTTTCATAAAAACACAACCCTATTTTGATTTCCCAACTTTTATATCCAGGCAGATTTTAAAGACTCTCGGCCCGTAAGGAAGGACCTTTCTCCTCCTGAGGATTTTTATGCTCCTCCCGGCTTTCCTTGCGGCCCTGCGCACAAAGCCATCAGCCTCAGAGTAGAGGTCATCCTCGTGCGCATAATGGTAAAAATGGATTATCCCGCCTTTTTTCCTGAGGCATGCAAAAGCCTCAGGGAGGAATTTGTAGCCTTCCATAGGAAGAGGCATCACCACCCTGTCACACTTGCCAAAAAAGGCCTTCGCGAGTTTCTTAACATCCCCCAGGACAGGCTCCACCTTCTCCTGCACCCTGTTTATCCTCACATTCTCCTTCATGTACCTGACAGCGTCAGGGTTTATCTCAATCGCATAAACCCTCGCGTTCTGCTTCTTGGCAATCATGATTGCATAAGGCCCCACCCCAGCAAAGAAAACCATCACAGTTTCCCTAGGCTTCACCTGGCCCGCAATCCTCTGGCGTTCAGTGGCCTCCCTTGGAGAGAAATATACCTTCGCCAAGTCCAGCCTGTATGTGCACCCGCACTCCCTGTGCTCTGTCTCTGTCCTCTTTCCAGCAAGTATCTCCATCTTCCTTAGCCTGAAAGTCCCTTCCCTCTCGCTAAGCTTCCTGCACACAGTCTTCACGCTGGGATGGACTTTCACAAGGGCTTTCGCGATAAGCAGCTTCCTGGATTCCAGCTCCTGAGGAATCTCAATCACAGCCACATCCCCTATAATATCAAAGCCGGTCCTGAGGAAACCCAGCTTTCCCTTGGGAATCTTCCCCTCAAGCTCCTCTTTCAAGCCCATAGTAATTTTATGGCTGAATCCCATAAATATAAAGAAAGGAACCAAATATCACCAACTTGGAAAGAAGGTGGAACTGTAGACAGAAGGTGCCGAAGCACCTTCAAACGAAATTCCACCTTCAAACTAAAACACTAAGTGGAGGTTGATGCTTATGTTAAGTCTTCTGTCAAAGCTTGTTGAGGCGCCTTCCATCTCAGGCTCCGAGCAGAGCGTCATGGAGATCATGCACAAGGAGCTCAAGCCTTATGTGGATGAAATCAGGGTGGACAAGATAGGGAACCTTATAGCGCGCAAAGGCAAAGGTTCTCCCAAGATACTTCTCGCAGCTCACATGGACCAGCTCGGGCTGATGGTGAAATACATAGACAAGCAGGGCTTCATATTTTTTGAGACAATTGGAGGCTGGGACGAGAGGGTGCTCCCCGGCATGAAAGTCCATGTCCACGGCTCCAAAGGCCCTGTCACAGGGGTGATAGGAACAAAGCCTGTCCATCTCCAGGAAAAGGATGAGCAGAAGGTTCCCTACAAGCTCAAGGAGCTCTTTATAGACATAGGGGCAAGCAACAGGGAGGATATTGAGAAGGCAGGAGTCTCAATCGGCGACTTCATAACCCGCAGCGGGGAGGTCAGCAAGATGCTCGGGACAAAGGCAACAGGAGCAGGCTTTGACAATCGTGTAGGATGCGCAGTCCTGATAGAAACAGTTAAGAGGCTCAAGGGATTCAAGGGGACTGTTTATGCAGCCGGAACCGTGCAGGAAGAGATTGGGCTCATAGGCGTGAGGGGGACCATCTTCGGCCTGGAGCCTGATGTAGTGCTAGCTCTGGATACAAACATAGCAGGGGACACGCCTGAGGTGAAGCCCATAGAATCAAACCTGAAGCTCGGGAAAGGCGTCACAGTTGACCTGAAGGATGCTATAAGTATAACCAACCCGAAAGTGAAGAAATGGATTATGGAAACAGCAAAACAATCCAAGATGCGAGTCCAGTTCAATGTCATGAGCGGCGGCGCGACTGACGCCTCAATAGCTCCCATGATAAGGGAAGGCGTTCCGGGCGCATGCCTTGCAGTCCCTGTCAGGTATGTCCACACTCCTGTAGAGGTCGTGGACGTGAATGACATGGAGTCCACAGTAAAGCTAGCGATAGAGTGCGTGAAGAGCGCGGGGAAGTATTTCTAAAACGTCCCGGAGATAATATGAGAATCACAAGTCCTGCATTCAGCGACGGGGGAATGATAGCAGACAAATATGTTATGCAGGGGATTGGAGGGAAGAACATTTCAATCCCCCTGAAATGGGATGATACCCCTTCCGGAATAAAATCATTCGCCCTCTCTATAGTGGACATACATCCTGTCGCGCGCGAGTGGGTGCACTGGCTTGTGGTGAACATTCCCCCGGATGTGAATTCCATCCCTGAAGGCGCCTCGGGAAAGAGCATGCCCAAGGGCTCTTATGAGATTGCCAATTCCTTCGGAGGGATGGGATACGGAGGCCCGCAGCCCCCAAAGGGGACAGGAAACCACCCTTATGTGGTTACCCTGTACGCGCTTAATGTGGAGAAGCTTCCCCTTTCCTTCAATACTTCTCTTTCAGACTTCAAGAAGGCCCTGATAAAGAAGATCCTCGCGACTGCTTCCATAACCGGAAAATACGGGCGCTAAACCAATTTATTCCAGGCAGACCAATTAAAATTGAATGAAAGCGCATTTTTCCCTTCTGGCTTTTCTTTTATTTCTCTTATCCTTGCCTTCGTCCCTGGCATATACCACAGTCTCTTCTTGTTCCCAGATAACCCCTCCGGGCGGATACACATGCAGGGAAATAACACAGTGCGGGACCTACACCCAGTCAAACTCATATTTCCTCCTGATGAACAGCGTCACCAGCGACAGGAGCTGCCTGGTGTTGAGCGGTAACAACTATATCGTGGACATCAACGGCTATACCATGACCTACAGCGACATGGATTTCACAGGCGTGCAAAACCCGGGGTTTGAGGAAGGATATCCAGGCGACCCGAAAATCCCCATCGGGTGGGATTTAAGCAATGCCCCGCACGCATACAGGCAGAATTATACAGAGAAGCTGTACTTTGGCAACTATTCCCTCCGGATAAATAACATAGCAGGGGACGCTTATACAGAGGAATACGTGCTTTCAAGCCCTGTTTATCTGCCATCAGCCGGCAGGTATGCTGTTTTCACGCAGATACAGGGAGGGCCATACAACAAATTTCTGGCAACCATTAATGTGGAAGGTGTTAATGTTACCTGCAACAATGTGAGAAGCAGCATGTCTACGCAGTATGTGGGTGACATGTCATGGGGTCTGATTTGTGAATTTAATATTTCACAACCCTCAACAGTAAGAGCCAAAATAAACGTGGCCGGCAATGAAACTGTCAATGTATCCGTAAGCATTGATGAGGCTGACATAAGGCCCATAGGCGACCGCTGGGGGGACGGCGGGATAAGGCAGGACACATGGAACAGATACGGCCAGGAGGTCAAGAACGGCAGAATAATTCAGGGAAGGTCAAAAGCCATCTATTCTCCAGGATTAAATGCGCTGCCAAACAGCAGGATACATGACCTTGAAATAATCACCAATGGCATGAACAGCCAGGACATTGACGGGACATGGGTTTCCAACAGCACTGTTTATAACAATTATATGGAAGCCAACGGGAAGCTTCCCTTGAACAGGCAGTATTTTTTTGCCATGGTGGATTTTTCAAGAACAGAGGGAGGCGTGTTCATCTATAATAACACCCTTATGAATGGTCCCCATGTCGGGATATTAGGAAGCGACTCGACAGGCGGGGTTGTCAATCCCCTGAAAAGCGAGATATACAACAATACAATCAAGACAAGGATTACCGCGACAAACGGCTTTTCCATAACATTTGCCACGAACACAGACATCCATGACAACATCATCCAGCCTTTTCAGGGCCACGGGATAGGGGCAGGTCCATACCAGAGGATTTACAATAATCTTATTGAGCCGAGAAGCTGGCCGTGCAGCGAGTACGCCGCATATTCTTATCCAAATTCAGCACACGGCATAAGGATAAAAACCTACGGGAGCGGCTACATGATAAACCTTTCCATATTCAACAACACCATCATTGGAAAAACCAACCCCCAGCTTCCGAACTGCTACACGGAAGTTTCTGGAATAACAAATTATATAACTGACGATGATCCCATCACCCCTCCAAACCCCCAAAACAACGAGATTTACAACAACAACATTTCCGTGGAGACTGACAATTATCTGCAGCAACACGCTATAGCATACAAGAACGGTGGTGATTTTGCGAATGTTCATGACAATATTTTCAAAAGCAACCACATAATCGTGGAGATGTCCGATTCGGACAGCGACGGAGGCAAAAACACGAAGCTTATATCAAATATGCTTGTTAAGGGAGAAAACCCGAGCGGATTCCGCACTTTAAGATACGGATATTTTGCGGTTTTCAACAATACCTTCATGGATACGAAATTGCTTAATGGCGCGGATTTGAAGGACATTTACCAGACAAGAACCTACTCCACACCCGTGGATTTGACAGTGAGCTGGTATTTGCAGATACAGGTAAAGGATAATTCCGGGATGCCTGTAGATGGCGCCCAGGTAACCCTGAATGATAAAAATAATAATCTGGCGGCGCAGGCCATAACCAATTCGAGCGGGAGCGCAGCATTTGAGCTGAAGGAATATGTCTATTCGTATGGCTCAACGGCATCATACAGCTATTATACACCATATACAGCAACTGCAGAAAAATCCGGAAAAACAAACACAACCAGCATAACAATGAATGCCAGCAAGAATGTGGATATCATTCTGGATATCACATCTCCATGTATCCACAAGTCAGATAACAATCCATGCGATGGTTGTGTTTCAGATACAGAACTGTTCGCGTTCATAGACCTCTGGAAGCAGAACAGCTCCAATCCTACACTGAAAGAGCTGATAGAGGCTATCGGTTTTTGGAAAAGAGGCTGTCCCTAAACAAGCTTAACCTGCGCCCTCACAGGGATTATCTCAGGCTCGCCCTGATAGAGCTCCACCGTGCCCACTATCTGCACTTTATCCCCGTTCTCTATTCCTGTTATGTTCACGCCTGAGTAGCGCAGCTGCTCCACATCGCTCTCCCAAATCACAACCCGAATCTTCGACTGTCCTTCCTTCAGGTTGAAGAAAACATGCCCGTTCTTGTGAAGATAGAGATTTGATACCTCTCCCGTGACATTCACAACCTTTCCTGCAAGATTCCCTGTTATCTCCCCCACCTTCACGGCCTGGGAACCAACCTGCAGAACAGCAAAATACAGGACTATTATGCTCAGGACAGAGCCAACCAGGCAGAGCCTTATTATCTTCCTGTCATCCATCCTAACACCGGATTGAAGGCGGATTGAGTCAGAAGGCGTCTGTTGATGCCTTCAATCTTTACTTCCACCTTCTTTTTAACTTCTGAGCGGAAAAACCTTCACGTCCGAATATATGGGTCCCCCGGGTGTGAGCACGCTCTGCTTGAGCTTTATCTCTTTCACATGAACTTCACCAATCTTCACGTCTTTCAAGGAGCTAACTTCACGTGCCAGGATTTCCCTGTTCCTGCCTGACCTTACCCTTGCGATAGTAAGGTGCGGGCTTGGATCATGCTCATCCTTCCGAATGAAGGAGAGGTTCCTGTCAAGGGATTGCGCAAGCTTCACGAACTGCTCTCCGCCTTCCTTCACACCAGCCCATATGACCTTCATGTACCTTTCGCTGCCGAAATATCCTATCCCGTGGAATGAAAGCGTGAATGCGTGAAATTCCTCCACAGCCTCAGAAACCAGTCTCTCTATATGCACATTCTGCTTCTCATCAACTTCGCCTAAGAACTTGAGAGTGAGGTGAAGGTTCTCAGGCTCAACAAGCTTGAGGTCGGAATCGCCCGAGCGCAGCTTTTCCTGGACAGAAGACAGTTTCTCTATAACATTCTCATTAAGGTCTATTGCAACGAAAAGCCGCATACTATATTCTGGGAATATGTGAATATAAATCTGATTCGAGATCACAGGCGCTGGCTTGGAACAGTGACCCTTTATAAAATCTTCAGACAATCTTATTCACGTAAAACCTTCCAAATTCACGCATATTCACATATATAAATGAACATGTGAACTTGGCCACCGAAAAGCTTTTAAACCCCAGTTCCAAATCTCTAACCTGGCTTATTCGGAAAGAAGTCGGAATTGCCGAAGCTGAATTGAACCAATTCCGCCTTCTATCTAATGTGAGAATGAAGTTGTCAAGAGACAACTTCTGTCTAAAATCGAGGTGTTTATGGATGGATTATGAGAGGCAGCTGAGAAATTTCAACTGGAGTTCAAATCCCTTTACTTTTCAGATAACCCCAAGCATATTTGTCGGATACACGAAAGAGCTTAACGAGATGGTAACAGGTCTCCAGAGCGGGAACAAGTTCTCGCTCCTTCTCGGGCCAACCGGCTCGGGAAAGACCACCATGCTCAAATTCCTTGAGCAGAAGTTCCAGGACGCAAGGATAATTTACATTTCAAAGCCGCCCAAGGACGCTAAAGACTGGGTGACTGTTTTTGAGAGGATAACCAAAAGAAGGTTCGCGATACGCAAGAAGAACATAAACCTGTACAACCTGAACGAGCACGTGAAGAAAGCGCTCAAAGGCAAGAAGCTCCTCCTGTTTGTGGATGAGTGTCACGAGGCTTCTCTTGAGAGCCTGGAATGGCTAAGGTCCCTCACAGACCATGTGGATTCCCTCTCAGTCGTGCTGGCAGGGCTTCCTGTTTTCGAGTCAACCATGAAAACCAACCTCGAGACCTTCATGAGAAGGGTGGGGACGAAAATAGAACTGGGTAACCTTTCCAGGTCAGAGACAAGGGAGCTCATAAAGAGGAGGATAGAATTCTCAGGCGGGAATGACATAAGGCCATTCTCACACAACATAATAGACTATGTTTATGACAGGACAGGAGGCTTCCCTCGCGAGGTCATCCGCGTGTGCAATGAGCTCAGCCTCAAGGCAATGGAGAAGCAGATAACAACAATAGACACTGACTTCCTTCGCGAGACGGACGCCCCTGAAGCGCGCCTCTCCACGGAAAAGATAGCCAGCCTTCCAGAAAGGCAGAAGCTGATTATAGAGACTTTGACCAAGCACGGAGAGCTCACACCCGCACAGATAATATCCAAGCTTGATAGAGAGGAATACAAGGACAGGGAGAACGGGGTGCGCTCCGTGAATAATGTCCTGAGAAGGCTCATGAAGGAAAAGCTTGTGGAACGCAAGAAATCCGGGAAGGCTTACGTGTATAAGGTTTCAGACCGTTTCCAAACCCTCTTGGTCCAGGCGTGATTTCACGCCTGGGCCCTCTCCCCGATTATGGAATGAAGGCGACAAGAGTCGCCTTCTAACTCAAATCCTATTTCTTTTCCTTTAGTTTGGAATACACCGCAAAGGCAAATCCGACTATTGTTATGAAAAATCCGAGATAGAACAGGGCGGAAAAGCCGGCTGACCACAAAAATGTAAGGGCAGCTCCAATAATCCCTATGATAAATCCGATGACAATCAGGAGCAGGCTGAACTTCTCGGGCCTTTCGGATTCCCACATATTTTAATATTTAATCTAAGGCGATAAATAGCCATTTGTTTGAGAGAATCCAGGCGAAACTAACCTTTAAATACATTAATCCCAATTATTATCAAACAGCTAACTGCACTATTATAATCACATTGGGAGGTTTTTGTTATGGATGATAAAGAGAGGTTAAGAAGCAAGAAACTGATCGGGAAAGTCCTGATTTCTGAGGAGAGCGGAAAGAAATTCGGAATCATAGGGGACATAGACTATGTTGCGGAATCAGGTGAGCTGATAAACCTGGTCCTTGTGGAGACAACCCCGCACTCATCAGGCTTGAACCTTCAGCAGGACGAGAAGGGCCGCTTTTTGGTCCCGTTTTCAGCAGTCAAGTCCGTTGGGGACTTCGTGATTGTTTCTGAGAAGGACATAATGTAAAATAGTTCGGGGCAGAAGCCTCGAACCATTTATTATTTCTATCTTTCGGTAGATAAGCAATAAAAAGCTTGTTTTTAATATTTTGATATGAAAAAACTTAGACTTCACGAGGAGCAGGCAGGGATTCTTGCTATTGAAGCAATGAAAGCAGGGATACCGCAGGAATACCTTCCTCACGTACTCAAGATTGCAGACATGGGCTATGTTTTTGGAAGAGCCGACCAGTGCATAGATAAACCACAAAACGAAGAAGACTACAAATTGGAGTCTTTTGATGATGCCACGGCAATCGCCAATAAATTTTTCTCTAAAAAATAAAAACGTAGGAGGAATAAATATTTCCTAATCCTCAAGGTCCCTTACTCCCTCTTTCCCGACTGTGAACACGGTCTCCCCTTCCGGAAGCCATGGGGAATCTATAAGCTTAGCTATCCTCTTGTTCTCCTTGCTTCTCCTGAGGTAAAGCCTGTATGTGGCCTGGTGCCCAACAATATGCCCCCCTATTGGGGCAGTGGGATCCCCGAACATTATTGCAGGATTTGACATGACCTGGTTCGTGACATAAATCGCGACATTATAAACATCCGCAAGCTTCTGCAGATGATGGATGTGCCTGTTCAGCTTCTGCTGCCGGTTAGCGAGCGTGCCCCTTCCCGTGTAATCACTTCTGAAAGAGGCTGTGAGGGAATCCACAATAATAATCTTCACTGGCTCTTTCTTCAGAATCTCCTCAGCTTTTTCCGCAAGGAGGATCTGGTGGTCTGAATTGTACGCACGGGCTATGAAAATATTCTCCAGCGCTTTCTGGGGGTCCATCTCAAGCGCCTTGGACATGTCCAGGATCCTTTCCGGACGGAAGGTCTGCTCCGTGTCTATGAATATCGCCTTCCCCTCCAGGCCTCCCTGCTCCTTGGGAAGCTGCACATTAACAGAAAGCTGGTGCGCGATCTGGGACTTTCCGGACCCGAAAGCCCCGTAAGCCTCCAGAATAGCCTGTGTTTCCACTCCTCCACCAAGCAGATCATCCAGGCTTTTTGAGCCTGTTGTGATTTTCGCTATGCTCTCTCTCTTCTTCAGCACCTCGCTCGCGGGCTCGAAGCCCATCTTGAGCTTGCTCCTGGCAGCATTTATTATCTTGGCAGCAGTTTCTTCCCCCAGCCCCGAGGCCTCAACCAGGTCAGCAGTCAGGGCAGCCGCAATAGACATGAGATTATCATAGCCGCTCTCCCTCATTTTCTGGAGGGTCTTGTCCCCCACCCCGGGAATCTTCCTGAGCTCATCTTCTACCGTCTCCTTGGCCTCTTCAGTCTCTTCAGCCTTTTCCTCAATTTTTATTTCCTTTGGCGCTCTTGGCATACAAATCACCCTGAATCTAAACTATGAAACTTCCTTGAGCAGGAGGTCAAACTCCTTCCTCACGTCCGGCTCCTCTATGCTGTTCGCAATCATCTCCAAGTTCTCTGTCAGGTCGTTCTTTCGAACTCGTCCCTTTATCACATAATCCTTCCCCAGCACATCAGACGCCTCATAAACCGCCATGGGATCTACCCTCTCCTGAGCAAAAGCCCTGAGCTCTGTGGCAGTCTTCCCGAAAAGCTTTTCAGCCAGTTCGCGGAAAAAGACCACGCGAATATTCCCGTAGCCATCATCCAATACCCCTGATATCACAACATGGTAATCGGGCTTCACCTCCCCATGCTGGTCGCACACCCATTTGCCTCCCTTGTTCTTCATCCTTACCCCGCATGTGGAGCATACTTCAAAGAAAGGGTTCTTCCTGAAAAGCTGCACAAGGCACGCCCTTGTCTCTATAGTCTCCCCATCTTTCGCTTCGGAAAGATTCTTCCTTCTCACAACCCCGTAATCCCTTTCTATTCCCTTCAACTCGGGAAGCTTGACCTCTTCCTCTATCTTTTCCATCCTCCCCTTTCCAATCCTGAGGTCCAGGTTCCCCCTGTTATCCATCTTCACGTAGCCCCTGCTCACCTTGACCGCGTCACCCTCTTTAAGCCCCAGCTCCGCAAGCTCCTCTATCTCCTCGTTCCAGAGGGAAAGCCTTACCATGCCTGTCTCATCCCCGAGAATAAGGCTTGCAACAGAGCCTTTCCTGTCCTCTTTCTGGAATTCCCTTGGCTCGTAAATCCTTACAACCCTTGCAACAATATCCACAGAATTAAGCCCCTCAGTAAGGTTCTTTACCTTGAGCTGCTTCTTGCTCTCCCTCAGGAGGCTGATCCCCAGCTCCCTCGCAACAATATAAGCAGCGCCCTCACGCGACACCAGGCCTGAAAGCTCGTCTTCCTTCTCATCTATAAGCTGCATGACCTTCTTCTGGGTCATCCCTGTGTGCTCGCATATCTTTTCTATTATCTCATCAAGAGAGAACATACACAAAACCTGCTGGCTGGAGGAAGGCGCACAAAACCGAAGGCGAACCAAAGAAGGAAGGCGTCAAGAGACGCCTTCAAGCTCGAATCCGCCTTCAAACTGAGAGTCGACTTCCAAGTATACTATGGCTGGAAACTTTATAAATATAAACATAACCAGAACCCAAAGTTTATCGGGTTTTCAGAAAAAGTTTATAAATCATCAATCCAATCCCTGATATGGCAATTTCACTTGTTTCATTGCTCCTGAATTTTGTCATCAGCCTGATAGTATCCACCATCGTCATCTACATCGTGGTGAAGCTGTTTGGCGAGAAGGAAGGGATTGGGACAGCAGTCATGTCAGCTTTTGCCGGCTCGGTCATTTATGCCGTGGCATATTACTTCCTCGGCACTGGCCTGCTGGCAGCCGTCATCGGTGGCATTGCATGGCTCATCGCCCTGGGAAGCCTCTATAAGATCGGATGGGTCAAGGCTTTGGTGGTAGCTGTCGTGGTCTGGATATTTGCAGCCATCATAGGCATGTTCCTTCCAACGCTTATCGGGCCTCTATAAGAGACAAAACAAAGAAGCAACCTGTAGGATAAGGTGATTGAAAATGGCAGACAAAATAACAATGGATTGGTCCAAAATTTCAGTGGTTTCAGTGATAGCGTTCTTGGTAGGCTGGCTGATTTTTGGCCTTCTTGGCGCTGTAGTATTAGCCATTATAGTCTTGGTGCTAATGGGAATCATAAGAATCAAATGAGATATTTCCTTGAATCTTCCTTGAATCTCGGAATGAGAGGCATAATAAAATTATGGAGGTTGATAATATGGCAAAGAAAAGCAGAGGCGGAAGAATGACTTCAGCAAAGAGAAGAGCTGCAAAGAGTGCAGGCGGCAAAAGAATGGTCAAGAACCGTCCAGCAGGCAAAAACATCATGAAGACTTAAACATTTGGA
>Ga0153915_10001894_pt1 | contig 19274 bp, 17 predicted proteins | sample Opewatmetagenome_2_FD_107003 | JGI IMG/M metagenome (GOLD analysis project Ga0153915, IMG submission 107003) | Freshwater wetland microbial communities from Ohio, USA - Open water 3 Core 3 Depth 3 metaG | ecosystem: Environmental > Aquatic > Freshwater > Wetlands | place: USA: Ohio, Lake Erie...
CTGGTTGCCTCGAACAGCACATTATGGATCCAATTATTGGACCAACAAAACCTGCCTTTATCTGATCGGATTTACTTTAGCACGTTTGATGATTGTGAGAAAAATCTGATTATTATCTACTTCGATCAGGCACGCTAAGCGAAAGCCAGATAATAACATGTCGATCAGGCTGCCCGGAGAGAGAAGGCAGCCTTATTTTTTACCCCAAAGATCTTTCATGTAAAGCGCATCATCTTCCATGATTGGACTTTCGCACATTATCCTCCCACGGCATTGAAAAGCAGTGAGTGCCTTGAATAAATCAGCCAGGTTTAGGTCTGCTTCTTTCAATTGAAGATGTTTCTTCTCGCCTTTTTCCCCATATTGGATGCCGGAAAGGTGAATGTGTAAATGTTTAAGAGACTCATCTCCCAGGGTTTTTCCATACAGCTCGAGGATATAAGAGAATTCATCATAGGTATTGATCGAGCCATCCCCTGGGCGGGCATGCAGATGAGAAAAGTCAATGCAAGGTTCAATACCAGGCAAGGCTTTTGCCATTGCTAAGGTATCCTCAAGAGAGCCAAGCATGGCGGATTTTCCCATGGTTTCAGGACGTAATATCACCTTGTTACCGGACGCATTGAGCTGCTCCCGGCATCCTTTCAGGCGTTGAATGGTGAGGGGGAGCACTTCAGAAGGATGTTTCCCAAAATAAGAGCCGGGATGAAAGATGATATCAGTAGCTCCTGCTAGATTTCCATAGATGGCAGAATCCATCAAGCGCTTGCGTGAATTAACCCACTCGTCATCGGTTGCATTCAAGTTAATAAAGTAAGGGGCATGGATGCTGATTAAAACATCCTGCTGAGTTGCAGTAGATTTGATGGCGGCACAGGTTTCCTCAGTTACCCTAACCGCGCGCATCCAACCAAGCTCGAGAGCATCCAAGCCTAGTTCTTTAAGCCGCAGGATGGCACCCACACTACCGCCGGGCTTTTTGGGTGTGGAGATGGGTGAACCAACTGTTCCGAAGCGGAAGGAATTAGTCATGATTACCTCCGGTTTAGTTTCGTTACTATGGTCATAGCTAATCGATAAATGAATGCGTTATTTCTATTTTCGTTTACTTAAAACAGGGATTTAAGAACAGCCCACAAAGGTGGACCCAGGATCAATAGACCAATAATGACACTTGAGACAGCCGCAATTAACACTGCAGCTGCGCCAACATCCTTGCCTACCCTGGCAAGCTCATGGTGTTGGTGGTTGGTGGCTAAGTCTACCACTGCCTCAAGGGCAGTGTTGAGAAATTCTGCAATCCACACCATTGCGATTGCCAGAAGGATTAATGCCCAACTGGAGGCAGAGATGTGAAGGATGAATGACATCAGGATCACAGTAATACTGACAACCATATGGATCCAGGCATTGCGTTGCGTGCGGATGACAAACCACCATCCCGATAAAGCATATCTGAATGCCTTGAGGCGTGATTTTAAAAAACACATTTGCTGGTTCGACATAATCAGAGTATGTTGGTTAATTTAAGACCAAGCTGTCTCAAGATATTATCTTGAGCAGCTTGCATCCTGACTTTTTCGGCAGATTCCATATGGTCATACCCCAGAAGGTGCAAAGTTCCATGAACAATCAATAACTGCATCTCATCTACCAGTGGGTGTCCTTCAGTGGTAGCTTGTTCCTGCGCGCGTGGGAATGATATGACGATATCCCCAAGGTAATAAGCTTGCGTGTCGGGGTCGACCTCACCGGAAGGAAACGAAAGTACATCGGTGGTTGAATCCACATTTCTATATTTCAGATTGAGGCTGTGTAAGAGTGCATCATTTCCAATAACGATACTTAGCTCTGACTTGTTGTTGGGATTATTTACATCCACGGTTAATTGAGCTGCCCGTAGTAAGATGGATTTATCCACAGAGAGCCGGACAGAGCGTTTTACTTGAATAGTGACCATGTGACTGGATACAAATCTACCTAGTTTTTTCCTGGGTGGGTGATGGCTCAAGGCCGGGTGTGCCTGGAGGATTGTCTACATCCGGGAACCTATAAGGCACTGGTCTGGTTTTAATTTCGCTCTCCGGTTTAGGATACTGGATGCGGGGGTGGTAAACACCTCGTAAGGTGGAGGTGAAGGAGTCGATAATCTCTTCCAGGTTTTGAATCGTCAGCTGGGTATTATCCAGCTCACCGAGCTCAAGCTTATCCTTGATTACGCTTTTTATCAGCTCATGTAACTCGTCCTCATCCTTGGGTCTCTCTGCACGCATGCGGGCTTCACAGGTATCTGCCAGCATAAGCAGGGCAATCTCACGCGTAGAAGGTCGAGGACCGGGATAACGAAATTTTTCCGTATCAACAGTATCCTTGTTCGCCCCAGCCAGCTCAATTGCACGACTGTATTGGTAGCGAGTGATGGTGGTACCGTGATGCTGTGCAATGAAGTCGAATAGCTGTCGCGGCAGGTGATATCTGCGAGCTAAATCTAGTCCATCAGGTACATGCCGAATGATCGTGGCAGCGCTGGTTTCTGGATCCAGATCATTATGAGGATTTACATTGCCAGGTGGTTGATTTTCGATGAAGAAGTAAGGATTGATTATTTTGCCAATATCATGATACAGGGCACCTACCCGTGCCAGCGTAGCGTCTGCCCCGATGGTTTCAGCAGCTTGCTCGACAAGATTAGCAAGCTGAAGGCTATGCTGATATGTTCCCGGAGCATTTCGCAAGAGAAGCTGTTGAAGAGGGTGGTCTGGTCGGGAGAGCTCGATCAGCTGAAGATGAGTGGTCTTCCCTAAAAACTGTGCGAAGTAGTAGTGGAAAATTAACCCGATACTGGCAGAGGCAATACCATTGATGATGGCAGCCAAAGCCAGCGTAGCTACACCGATCCAATCTGCAGTTGGTTGGATAATGCGGTAAGCAATTGCGACTGCAGCTGCAGATATGGCAATCGCTGCTCCAGACCAAAAGAATGACGTTAGCCTCTGGGCTCTCCGTAATATAAATACTCCAAAAATGCTGCCTAACATATAATAAAGTGTAAGGATTTGGGCATCTGGTAAACCATAAGGAATCAGGTATGCCAGAGGAATAACAGAGATTATTGCCAGCTCAGCAGAAAATAAAGCAGAGATGGTTAGCGCAAATCCCATTACGGGGTATACGTACGGGATGACGGCATGACCGGGGATGAATGTACGAGCAATAAATAAGAAAAGCAGGAAAAGTGCGATCAGCAAGGACAGCTTTCTCATGCCCAGATTACCCGTAAAAAGATCAGGGTTACGACGGTAGTAAAAAACATATATTGCCGTGGTAATCAAAGATAATCCCAAGGCGCTGACTATATCCTGCCAACGATTTATTGGTTGGGCGAGTCCGTATTGCTGCAGGGCTTCGTAGTCAGTGACCGTGATGACTTTTCCTCCCTGGATAATGGTTTCATTGGTCATGAAAGAGCGACTGACTGGTGTGACGGAATCGCGGGCTTGTTGCCTGGCTGCTGCGGTCAACTGCTCATCATAGAGACTGTTGGGAGTAACGAATGCTTGAACGAGGGTGGTAATGATGGTTGATTGATCTTCGGTAAAAGACAAACTTATCAACGTGGGGACTTTTTGATCAACTGAGATTAGCTGATCTTCACGGATTGGCTCACGCATTACCTGGTCCAGGATGGAGGTGGCTTCTTCTGATACGGCTGTCCACCGTGATGCGCTCAACGAAAGGATCGCCATGATTGTATCCCGGCTGAGCTGTATATCTTCTAAGGCAGCCATGTCACTAGTTTTCTGCTCTTGGGAAGCGAAATCATCCTCCCGCACCGTATTGATATATGCAAGTGAATTACGCAGTCGTTCCAATTGCTGGCGGGCGATATTTGTATCAGCAGGTGAATAAATGATTGGAACAGCAGATGCTGCGGCATCTTGCTGGCGGGCAGTCAGGATTTGACTTTGATAAGTGATGGCAGTAGGAGCGTGGATATCATAAGGGGCAACATCACCAACGCTCAGGGGAGGTTCGGATAAATCTTGCAAAATGGGGAGTAATAGAGCCAGTAGGATAAACCCGCATAAAAGCAGGAATATCAATCCCAGGAACAAATCACGCCGGGTTAATTTAAACGCAGACACTTTCTATTGCAACAACTTTCGAACCACTTGACTGGCTTGTTCGCCGGTTGCCCGACCTTGTAATCGCGGGATGAGGATTTTCATAACCTGACCCATCTCCCGAATTGAGGAGGCCCCAGTTTCTGAGATGGCATCCTTTGCCATATTCTCCAATTCACCTTCAGTTAATGCTGTGGGTAGATAGCTCTCAAGAACCTTGATTTCCTGCTCTGCCTGGGTGATCAATTCAGGTCGATTTGCCCGTTCTGCATCCGCAATTGATTCCCGACGGGATTTTATCTCTTTTTGGATAATCGCTAAATAAGCGGCCTCGTCGATTTTGGCACCTTTCTCAACTTCGAGCAACTTAATTGCAGATAATGCCATACGGAGCGTGCTTTTGCGGGTATCTTCTCCATGACGCATGGCATCTAAAAGATCAGATTGGATTTTGGATTTAAGGTCCATACTCAAGTACTTCTTTCCAGATGGTGGAACAATGGTAAGTGTAGATAATTTATATTGTATCTTAATTAATCAAGCCTGGAATTACATGGAAAGGATTTCACCCACCAAGCTGTCCTGCTCTACCCCGGTTATATGTACGTCCATAATCTGATTTCGGCATGGTGAGGCTGAGGTTGCTCGGACGCGCAGATAGTTGTCGGATAAACCACTCAGCTCCCATTGATGATCTTGTTTCGGGGAAGCTCTTTCCCAAAGCACATGTAAATCGTGGAGAAGATGCTGCTGCCGAAAAGCAGAAGCACTTCGTTGAAAGATTTGACGCATAGTTGCATTTCTTTGCTTGCCCATCGAAGAAGTGATTTGATTGGGTAAATTCGAAGCCACAGTACCAGGTCTTGGCGAGAAGGTAAAAACATGACCATTCGCAAAATTCATTGCGTTGACAAACTCTGAGCTTTCAGAGAATTCATCTTCCGTTTCACCCGGAAAGCCGGTGATGATGTCCGTAGTGATTGCCACGCCCGGTATTGCAGCACGTGCAAGGAGAATCAAATCCGCAAAGGCTCGTTGGGTGACTTTACGCCCCATACGGTGGAGTGTGGCTCCGCTGCCAGACTGCAAAGGCAGGTGTAAGTGACGGCAGAGACGTGAATTCTGCCATAACTTGAAAAATTCGGGGGAAATATCCCAAGGTTCAAGCGATGAAAGGCGTAGCCGGGGCGTCTCGGTAACGTCTAGGATGGCATTGACCAGGTCCTGCAGGTGCAATGGGAGTTCGAAGTCGTATCCCCATGAACCCAGGTGCACACCTGTGAGGACGATCTCCTGGGAACCACCATCCAGTGCAGAATGGATATCCGTCAGAATATCGTTGATCTGACGGCTTCTGCCAACACCTCGAGCAAGCCTGGTAATACAATAGGTACAATGATTGTCACATCCATCCTGCACCTTGATAAAAGCACGCGTGCGCAGGCGCGTGCCAGGGATGGGCTCACGCTCAATGGAGGTGTAATCAAACTTTGAAGCGGGGATATTTAAAACCGCTGGCACCAGGTTATCTTTTTCATGGTTGGCAATCACCAGGCTAACTCCGGGAAGATCAGCTGTGCTGCAGGGATCGAGAGTTGCGTAGCAACCGGTGACAACAATGTGATTGGCACCTGCCCTGGCAGCCTGGCGGATCTTTTGGCGTGAGTCGGAGGCTGCAGCTGCGGTAACCGAGCAGGTATTGATCACGATCAGGTCTGCTAATGATGCATCTGAGGTTAATGAGTGACCAACGAGGCGGAACTGACGAGCATAGGCTTCAATCTCACTTTGATTCAAACGGCAGCCTACCATATCCAAAAAAACTTTCATAATTCTTGGTACATCTCCATAGATGAAAGGCTCACCACTGAGATGCGTCATGCTTGGATTTTAATTACGCTTTTATGCGTGCACTCAAAATGGTGTGCATATGGTCAATATTTATCCGGGATTAAACCGATTACGGTTTATAGACAAAGAAATTGTCAAATAGGATATCTGTACCAGCCGTGGTAAATGTACCAGCGATCAATCCAACATTGCCGGTTGTATAATCTGAATCCGTCTGTTGGTCAATCTGGGTGTTATTGGCATAAAGGGTTAGGGTGGAACCGATGCAATCAAAGCGAATATGGTTGGTGGTTGCACCTTGGATTATTTTGTCACTTTGCAGCATATTCTCATTACCGATTGGTTTACCACCATCGCTGGTCATCTTCATGATTGAATAATAACCGTCACTGCTGATTACCCCATAATAAAACTTATCCACGCCTGTATAACGACAAATAATACCTAAATCATTATCATCGGGTCCACCATTCTTGGTGGCATCGACCTCTATGCGCGTGTCTGTAAAGCTCTCATTTGCCGGGTTGGCCCATGTATCACTGTTGGTATCATTGACGACGATACGGTAAGAATTGTTGTAATAATCCGTGGAGCGCGTGCTCTCCGTGACTTGATCCCATTTTTTGGCGGTATTGGAAAAATCATCCGATAACAATATATTGCTCGACGGAGTCGGGGAACCGGCGCTAAAGCACGCCATACTGGCCAATACCAATATGAGGATGATAAAGATAAACCGCATGGATTTCATCTACATTACTCCTCGTGGATTTAGTTTGGGATGGATTGTACCATTATCTGGTTAAGGAGCCATCCATAGCATACACGAATACTAAAACCCTGATTAGCTGATTAATTATGGGAAGTAAAAATCTATCAATCTTTTGGCTTGAACTGCAACCCATGAATCTGGATCCACCGTTTCTGCCAAACCCAGCCATTTACGAGCCAGGCTAGATTCCCCCAGGTAGAGACAAGCCGTTCCCAAATGTAAGTATGCAGGAGAGAATTCTGGATCAGATTGTATCGCACTTAGCGAGAATCGTTCAGCAGAGTGATAATCCTGCAGCAACAGCATCACCTGAGCCATCACATCGAGAGAGTTAGCATCGCGTGGATTAAGTAGAATAGCTTGCCTGGCTGCGGGGAGAGCCAGTTCTCGGATTTGGATTTGATTCTCCATGGCGAATTCAGCCAACTGTCGATAGAACAACGGGTCTTGCGGAGTAAGCTGGATCGCCGATTCATAGGCGGCTTGAGCTGCTGGAAGATCACCCGCTTTGGATAAAATGTTGGCAAGCTCGGCGTATAAATAGGGATCATCAGGGCTAGAGGTGATGGCATGTTCTAGATATCGTTGTGCTTGAGAATAATCTTCCTGCCGTTCCCAGTAAAGCCCCATGAGCGTGTTAGCGAGGATAGAGTTGCCATCCAATTGGATCGCAAGCTCAAGCTCGGGCAGTCCAACATCTGAAGCTAAGCCAGTTTCTTGAAGGCTGATTTGCTGATAGGCTTCGCTTAGAAGTGCCCAGGCATCGGCGTATCCGGGGCGGAGAGAAACAGCATGCTGAAATGCTACTGAGGCAAATTTCCACTCACCAAAATTTGCCAACTGGCGCCCGATGATTAGATAGGTATAGGCTGGTTCATCAAAAAGGTTTGCGGTGCGGATTTTGTCATGTAATACCTGCGCATCCGAAGCATTAGCTGGGTCAATTTCCGCTGCTTGGGTGAGAAAGGGTAAAGCTTTGACGGGGTCAGTTACAGCAAAGAAAAGAGCTATTTGATAGTACAAGTGTACATTGGATGGATTAAGGAACAAGAGTTTTAGTGAGTAGCTGGCAGCAGAGGCATAATCCTTTTGCTGGAGATAAAGATCAACTAAACGCTGATTGGCTGGGACTGAATCGCCAAGCTCGGAGACATGCTTCCAGATTGCTTCAGCCATTGGTGAGTTGCCGCTCTGGTTGTAGGCATCACCCAATATGATCAAATCATCAGTGGTCAGCTGTGAGATGGTCCCTGGGCGTTCGAGATAGTCAATGGTCGACTTTGGGTCACCTGCTTGAAATGCATAATGAGCAGCCTCCAAATTTAAATCAATCCGCCAAGGAAAATAACTTGCCGCAGCTGCCAGGTACTTGGCAGCATTCTGCAGATCTCCTGAGGCTATGGATTGATATGCTTTAATCAACAGCGTATCGGCTGCATGAGGAGATGGGGAAAGACCTAGAAGGGCAACAAATATACCAACCAGCAGTATGCGTAAATAAAAGGTTAAAGGGGAATCCGATTTCACCGAGTATGATTATATAGCAAAAGAATGTCTAAATGGACTCCATTCTACCCATTGATGTTGGTTGAATATCGAGCAAGGGGGTGGACCAGTGGGAAATATTCGCATTCAACCGGGATGATTTATAATGTGGCTATCCTACTAATTCCGGAGGTAGTATATGGATTTCGCACTAACTGGTGAACACCGAATGGTTCAACAGATGGTTCGGGATTTTGCCCAAAAGGAGGTCGGTCCTATCATCAAGGAATATGACCGGGCACAAGAAATGGCTTCATTTATTCTGCCACGCATGGGGCAATTAGGTATCCTGGGGATCTGCCTACCCGTACGATATGGTGGACAGGGCATGGACTACATCTCACTTGGATTGGCATGTGAAGAGCTGGAGGCTGTGGATAGCACCCTGCGGGTGGTTTTATCAGTGCATATTGGTCTCAACAGCCTGGGTTTATTGCAATGGGGAAGTGAGGAGCAGAAAGAAAGATTTTTAATCCCTCAAGCCAAGGGAGAAAAATTTGCCTGTTTCGGATTAACCGAACCTGGGGCAGGCTCAGATGTAGCCGCGATCGTTAGTACTGCCCGTAGGGATGGGAATGAATATATCTTAAACGGAGAAAAGATGTGGATATCATTGGCGACCAAGGCGCATCACTGTTTATGGGTAGGCAGAACCAATCCCAAATCTAGTGACCCGCATGAAGGTTTGTCGGCATTCCTGGTTGAATTGGACCGGCCTGGTGTGACCACGGGTGACTTACACGGCAAATTGGGTATGCGAGCAGGATCAACTGGTTGGATAAACTTCCAGGATGTACGCATCCCAGCTGACCATCTGATAGGTGAGGAGGGTGAGGGATTTAAGATCGCCATGTCTTGCCTGGATAATGGTCGATATACCGTCGCTTCAGGTGCAACTGGGCTGATCCGTGCCAGTCTGGAGGCAAGTATAAAATACTCCAAAGAGCGTAAAGCCTTTGGAAAGGAGATCGCCAAATACCAACTAGTCCAACAGAAAATTGCGCGCATGGTTCAATCCTATGAAATGGCGCGCTTGTTATATCTGCGAGCTGGCTGGATGAAAAATCAAGGCATGCGCAACACGCGGGAAACCTCGTTGGCGAAATGGTTTGCCACGGATGAGTCATTCAATGCCGCCTCAGAAGCGATTCAAATCCATGGGGCATATGGATACAGTGACGAGTATGACGTTGAGCGTTATCTACGGAATTCACGTGGAGCAATTATTTATGAAGGCACCAGTGAGATCCACCAGCTGATGCAGGCTGGATATGCATTGGGATTACGTGAGGATACCCCCTTGCGTTGCGAGTTGCCAGCATATGACGCAGATAATTGGCAATAAGATAATCCCGGAAGCAGGCGCTTCCGGGATTTTTGATTAAAACGGGAGTATAATAAATTTAATCACCCAGATCGGTGACGACTGGGATGCAAGTAATGCACTAACATACTAATTAGCAATCTATTATATTTGGCCCCTACCAGAATAATGAAAGGAGGGTACCATGTCAGTTATTCAATCTACATCCCCTAATTCCACAGAAGAACGAAAGAAAGTGACCACCCGCCTCATACAGGCGATGAAGACGCGCCATGAGCCAATCAGCATGCTCACAGCGTATGACTATCCAACTGCCCTTGTCATGGACCAGGCCGGTTTGGATATCATCCTGGTGGGAGATTCGCTCGGAATGGTGGAGCTAGGCTATGAGAGCACTTTGCCTGTGACCATGGATGAGATGATCCATCACAGCAAAGCGGTCGCCCGTGGAGCAAAATACGCCTTACTGGTGGGTGACATGCCATTTCTGTCCTATCAGGTTTCAACGCCAGAGGCGGTTCGCAATGCCGGCCGGTTTCTCCAGGAAGCTGGAATGAATGCCGTCAAGCTGGAAGGTGGCAGCGAACGAGCAGAGGCTATTCGCGCAATCGTGGGAGCCGGAATACCGGTGATGGGGCACCTGGGATTAACACCGCAGAGTGTGCACAAGCTGGGTGGCTTTCGACCGCAGGGTCGGGATGCAGAGGCGGCATACAAACTGCTGGAAGATGCTAAGATTCTGCAAGAGGCAGGTTGTTTCAGCCTGGTGCTCGAATCTATCCCTGGGCGTCTGGCAGAACTCGTTTCGCAGCGTTTGGAAATCCCAACGATTGGAATCGGTGCGGGCGTTGGATGTGATGGCCAGGTATTAGTGACCCATGACTTGCTTGGCTTATTTGAACGCTTTACACCAAAGTTTGTTAAACAATATGCGAACTTGGCTGTAGAGATGAAAAGGGCATTTAGCGAATATAAAGCAGATGTGAAGGCTAATGCATTTCCAGGACCAGAGCACACAGTTAAAATGAACGACGATGAATGGCATAGTCTTGAACAAAGACTTGCGCAAACAATTCCAAGTTTTGCCATCCATGACCAATCGATGAGGTAGGTGGATGAGTTTGCTAGTGGTGGGGACAGGCGCATTGGCGTGTTTGTTCGCTGCCCGGCTAGCGGGTTCAGGGAATGAAGTGACCATGCTAGGTAGCTGGCAGGAAGGACTGACTGCGCTGCGCCAGGCGGGCGTGCGCTTGCGTGATATGAATGGAAATACTCACCAATATCCGGTTAAAGTCACTGATGGCACAAACACTCGCAGAAGATACAGTCAAGTCTTGGTGTTGGTTAAGTCCTGGCAGACTAAAAGGGTGGCCAAGCAGCTTCAGCGACGTCTCACTACAACTGGGATTGCATTGACCTTGCAGAATGGGTTTGGCAACTATGAAACCCTAAAGGAAGCTCTTGGGCAGGAAAGAGTAGCATTGGGCGTCACCACAGTGGGTGCCCGGACGATTGAGCCGGGATATGTCAGCCACACAGGGGAAGGAAAAGTGATGATAGGGTTCCACCCCAAATTGGATGGATTGGGGGAATTATTGATTAAAGCAGGATTTCAGGTTGAGATGATCAACGAACCCGAATCTCTGCTTTGGGGGAAGCTGGTAATCAATGCTGCCATCAACCCGCTCACCGCGTTGTTAAGAGTTCCGAATGGTGAGCTGTTGTCACGCCCTGCCGCCCGAGAACTTATGTTGGAGGCAGCCCGTGAAGCTGCCTTGGTCGCTAACAAGCAAGGTATTAGTTTACCTTATAATGACCCAGCCGATGCGGTTGAGGAGGTGGCCCGAAACACTGCTGCAAATAACTCATCCATGTTGCAGGATGTATTACGGGGTACGCCAACGGAAATTGATGCCATCAATGGGGCGATTATCCGCGTGGGTGAAGCGTTGGGGGTGTCAACTCCGGTTAATCGAATTCTGTGGAGGTTGGTGAAGAGCCTCGACCAGTATTAGGGAAGATTTATTATGAATGTTGTCGAATCTTTAGCAGAATTGCGTCAGGCTCGCGGCGGTTTGAGTCAATCTGTTGGATTTGTACCCACTATGGGGTTCTTACATGAGGGACACCTATCGCTAGTCCGACAAGCACGTCATGATTGTGTTAGTGTAGTTGTCAGTATCTACGTCAACCCGACCCAATTTGGACCGAATGAAGATTTAGCTAAATATCCACGTGATTTGCAGCGTGATTTAGAGTTGCTTCGATCAGAAGGAGTCGATCTGGTATGGACACCCACTGATAAAATCATGTATCCAGCTGGGTATCAGACCTGGGTTGTGGTGGAAGAGGTCACCAAGACATTGGAGGGGGCGTTTCGAGCAGGTCATTTTCGAGGGGTGGCAACGGTAGTGACCAAGCTATTCAACGCGGTCCAACCACATAAAGCATATTTCGGGCAAAAGGACGCTCAACAAGCAGCAGTCATCCGACGAATGACACGTGACCTGGATTTTCCGATCGAAATCGTCGTTTGCCCGACGATGCGCGAGCCAGATGGATTGGCAATGTCTAGCCGGAACGTCTATCTGAATCCAGAGGAGCGAGCTGCAGCAGTGATCTTATCTCGGGGTTTGTTTGCTGCCAAAAAGGCTTTCGATGCTGGAGAGCAGGTTGCGTCGCATCTGCGGAGTATCGTACTAGATCTGCTGGCATCCGAACCTTTAGTCAAAGTGCAGTACGTATCCTGTGCCCATCCTGACACACTACAAGAGCTGGAAAATCCAGTGAAACGAGCATTACTATCATTGGCAGTAACGATTGGAAAAACACACTTAATCGATAACATTGTTCTGGGATAATATTTGAGGTTGGAAAGAAATACTTGAGAGGGAATGAGGCTAACATGCTGCTAACAATTGACATTGGGAATACAAATATCACTCTGGGTCTTTACCAAGGGAAAGAACTTGGTCCGCGCTGGCGTTTAGCCACTGCTTATGACCATATGCCGGATGAGTATGGGCTGCAATTGGTAGGATTATTGGAGCACGCAAATCACACACCGGAGGATGTTGACGCCATCTGCCTGGCATCGGTTGTTCCACCCATAACAGGTAAGATTATTGAAGCCTGTCGGCGCTACCTCAACCACGACCCGTTGGTGGTTGATGCAGGGGTAAAGACAGGTGTGCGCGTGCGTTATGAAGACCCGCGTGCCGTAGGAGCAGACCGGATCGTGGATGCAGTCGCAGTCGTGCATCTTTATGGTACCCCCGCGTGTGTGGTTGACTTTGGTACAGCCACGACTTTCGATGCCATCTCTAAAAATGGAGATTATCTGGGGGGAGCAATTGCACCAGGGATTGGCATTGCTGCGGAAGCACTGTTCCAACGAACCGCCAAGTTGCCAAGAGTCGATCTCCAAAAACCCCCTTCGGTGATTGGCCGTAATACAGTTCACTCGATGCAATCGGGATTATTGTATGGGTACGTGGGATTGGTTGAGGGGATGGTGGCACGCTTCCGAGGTGAATTGGGTGCTGAGATGAAAGTCATTGCTACGGGAGGTCTGGCAGATATCGTGGCGCATGAAACGGATGTCATCCAAATCGTTGCGCCTTGGCTCACCCTAGATGGTCTCCAGATGGTTTGGGAAATGAACAAGTCAATCGAATAACTATTTGCTCAGCAGTGATTTAGATTATTTTCTCGAGTTTCATACTCACAGGTTGTGACCTGACATTATATAATTTTGCTTTGCGGTGTTCCCAGAAGCCGGGATAGCTGAGACTGCATGTGATATGAGGAAAGTGATTCTGGGGGAAGAATAGCCATGTTCAACCCATCAGAATAACTAAATGAAAATCTACGACTGATCTGTGCGAAAAAAAAGAGATTAGTAGGATAGCGCGAAATACAATATTAAATTAGGCGAGATGGGCCTCGGAAAACCACCAGTGGACAGAAGATGAGAAGCTCGCCTTGTATAACAAAGTGGAAATTAAATACATGGGAGGCATTTTAAAGGTAGGACTGTGGTCTGGTCAGTTCTCGCAGGGGGTAGCCTGAGCATGCAAATCTGACCTGGAGGTATAATCCGTATAATCATTCATATGAATACCGAGATTCTAAGGGCAGATCAACCCAATGTAGTTGAGCATGCAGGGGATGTATTAAAGCATGGTGGATTGGTTGCTTTTCCGACGGATACCGTTTATGGGTTAGCAGCTTTACCGTTCAAGGGTGAATATGTCGAGGGATTATTTTCTGCAAAAGGTCGAAATAATAGCCGGGCGATTGCAATCTTGATTGGGGATTATGCAGATTTAAAGAAAGTGGTTGATCACTTTGATGAAATGTCCACCCGCCTTGCGCATCGTTTTTGGCCGGGGCCACTGACTCTGGTGGTACCAAAACTCGCCGGGCTTCCTGAGGCGCTTTCGCAGGATGGGACGATTGGTGTGCGCATGCCAGATCACCCGGTTGCCCTGGCTTTGTTACGTCGGATTGGTCCTTTGGCAGTAACATCTGCTAATATTTCGGGTCAGGATAATACCAATACAGCAGAAGAAGTATATAGACAGTTAAACGGACGGGTGCATCTGATCCTGGACGGAGGACGGTCATCGGGGGGTGTCCCTTCCACAGTGGTCAGTTGTGCGTCTTCACCGATGACGATCCTGCGTGAGGGACCGATCAGCCTGGATTCGATTGAAGCTGCGCTCTCATGAGTCCGAGTCTATTCTCACGAAGCTTTTAGCCTTTTTTCATACTATTTTTACCTGAATATATATAATGATAGTTGCATTCTCCTCACTCAAACTCGCCCAATGAGATTGGAGCCATCTCTGAGGGCGATTTGAGTTTAAAAGGCTATTCGATTATTCCACACAATCTAAAATATTTTCAAGACGGAATTGGGGCGGGAACTTCAGAAAGGGGCCAATTGGGGAGGACATCCATATCAAGTGGGTCGCGCTGACCTTGAATAAACCTGAAATAAGCAGCACCTGCAATCATGGCAGCATTATCTGTACAGAGCCAAATTGGGGGAATATGTAATGGGATGGTGGCACGAATCTGAATTGAATGGCGTAATGCTCGGTTCGCAGAGACTCCACCAGCCACGAGCAGGTTTTTGGCTGTAAACTGGTTTGCGGCTTTGATGGTCTTGGTGACGAGTACATCCACGACTGCGGCTTGGAAGCTGGCAGCCAGGTCGGCTATGGGGAGGTTTTTTTGTGCGGTCAATTGGCGCACTTCCCGCATCACGGCAGTTTTTAATCCACTGAAGGAAAAATCCCAGCTATCTTCCAACCAAGCGCGAGGAAAGTTATATGCAATGGGGTTTCCATCTACCGAGGCATTCTGGATGGAAGGCCCACCTGGATATTCCAACCCAAGCAAGCGCGCTACTTTATCAAAAGCTTCTCCTGCAGCGTCATCGAGGGTCGCACCCAAATGCTGGTATTGTAGATGATCTTTCATCAAGACGAGTTCAGTATGACCGCCTGATACAATCAGAGCAATCAGAGGAAACTTTGGCGCGTGTGGTGGGGTTGTATCTGGTTTATACAGCCAGGCGGAATATAGATGTCCCTCGAGGTGACTGACACCAATGAAAGGCAATCCAGTGCCTAGAACCAACCCTTTGGCTGCATTCATGCCAACCACCAAAGAACCTGGCAATCCGGGGCCGCGCGTGACAGCAATCACATCCAGATCGTTCAGCGTCAGGTGGGCCTGGTAGAGCGCTTGATCAATCACGGGATAGATGGTTTTGATATGCTGGCGGGAGGCAACTTCAGGGTATACACCCCCAAATTGTGCGTGCAGGTCAATTTGAGAAGCGACCACGCTTGATAGAATCAGGCGACCATCCTCCACGACAGCAGCGGCTGTTTCATCGCATGAAGTTTCAATCCCGAGGACACGTATGGGAGGTTTAACTGCTTGAGCAGCTTTTTTAGAGGATGTTTTAGGCATATTTAGATCACCTTGCTTAACATAAAGTATTTCAGGAGCTTTTTATTCATTTTTTACAGGCAAGACCAAATCCATTGGATAGTCTACCAGTACTTCCATCTTCCCATCAGGGCGCACCCAAAGGCTGTTTTCGAGGCGCACCCCCATGCCTTTATCCGGATAATATAACCCAGGTTCTACGGTGAAAACAACCCCTGGTACCAAATAATCCTTGTCATCACTCTTAATCCCGCTCCAGGGGCGCTCATGTACATTCAAGCCGATACCGTGACCCAAACTATGTACATACCCTTGCTGTGTTTGAGAATCCTCCTTGATCGTGGGATGACCTTGAGATGAAAATAATTCACAGATCATCTCCTGGTAGTGGTTGAAGGGTTTTCCAACCTCAAGCTGAGTGGTGATTATGTTATAGGCAGACAATACAGTCTCGTAGAGCGTTAAAACGTCATCGGGTGCAAATCCAAGGCACCAGGTGCGGGTGAAGTCGTAGAAATAACCACCACCCGATTCACAGGGGTAGATATCAAAAACAATGGTTTGACCTAGCTTGAGTGGATCATCAGGATTGCCGGAGGAATGGGGCACGCCAGCATCACGCCCGATGGCAAAGATGGTACCTTCCGGGTTTTCCGCTCCGCGCTCAGCTAACCACAGGTTGATGCGTCGTTTTACATCCCCGATGGTTAATGGAACTCCATCGGGCTTCACCATTACGCCATGCTTCACAGAGTGTGAGGTAATAAAATCTGCGACGAGGCCGACGACCTGGGTGGTTATTTTACCCATCCTACGGATGCGCTCGATCTCAGTTTCATCTTTGGTCATTCTTGCGAGCATTAGTGCTGAATTGCTTATTTCTCCGACCAGGCTTAATCCTGGCAACTCTTGCTGTAATGCGGAGAAAACCGCATAATTCGTGCCAATATCTGACTGACCGTATAAAGCGACTTTACCTGAGGTAACCCCAAGCTCAGCGAGCATCATTTGGTACCGTTTGACCAGGGCTTTCAAATAATCCCCATTAGTTTGATTGATGAGCTCTGTGAGATTATATTCAGCCAGGTTTTTGGTCTTCAGTCCCGACCTGGCAGCTTCGTCTCTTTCTATGGGGGAATAAAACAATACCGCCTGCTCGCCTCGTTTTTTTATCAAGTCGGCATTGGTCAGGTTACAACCTCCGGTCATATAGACCATATCTGGATTATGTTGACCAGGTCCAGTAATTAAAATGGCATCCAGATCTTTTTCTAGCATCAATGCATCCAGGTCGTTTTTCATCGAGTGAAATATCCTTATTACTGTTTAGTTATTTTTGAACGAATGGCAAGCAGTAAATCATTATCCTGCTCTGGTAAAATTGTGCGAGGATCAAAAAGAACATTATCAGCTTCGAGGCGCGCGATTACAGGTGGTTGATATTGGCGCAGCCGTTCTAAAAAGCGGTTTGGGGAGTGTACTGATAAGGAGAGCACGAACGTGGGTAAAGTTTCCTCTGGTAGAGAACCACCACCAACGGTGGACTGGCTGGTGACTACCTCACCCATACCTAAGGCTTGTTTCCAATGAATTGCACGATTCTGGAGGTTTTCGGCTGGTGCAGCGATCATTCGCCAGATGGGTATTTCTCGCACTGCTTCATCCTTCAGGTAATGCAGCAAAGTGGCAGAAAGAGCCGCCAGGCAAAGCTTATCTGAACGAATGGCGCGGGCTAGGGGGTGTTTCTTAAGTTTGGCGATCAGGTCTGCCTTACCGACAATAATCCCTGCTTGGGGACCTCCGATAAGCTTATCGCCTGAGAAGCAAACCAAATCCGCGCCAGCTGAAAGTGATTCAAACACGGTGGGTTCATGCCCCAGACCAAACTGAGCAGTATCCAGTAGAGCACCAGAACCCAGGTCATCTACAAGTGGGATCGCGCTGTGGTGGGAAATTTCTGAGATCTCTGAAAGGGTCGGCTCGCTGGTGAAACCCGTTATGCGAAAATTGGAGCGATGAGCGTGGAGGATTATAGCTGGGGATGCCTCTTCAATTGCGGCGAGGTAATCTGTGAGATGAACCCGATTGGTGGTACCAATTTCGTACAGATGGGCACCCGATTGCTGCATGACATCTGGAATGCGGAACCCACCACCGATCTCCACCAGTTGTGTACGGGAAATGACTACATTACGTCGGCGCGCACAAGCAGATAAAATCAAAAGGACAGCTGCAGCATTATTATTGACCACCAACGCTGCCTCAGCATGGGTAAGACGCTGAAGCAGCGATTCAGCATGAGCCAGGCGCGATCCTCGCTGTCCACTGGATAGATCATATTCCAGATTTGAATATCCACGCGAGACGTCCTGGATGGCCAGGATGGCGGCGTTGGACAGTGGTGCTCGTCCAAGGTTCGTGTGGAGGATTACCCCGGTGGCGTTAAGGACCGGACACAAGGTTGGGGTTGTCCAATCCTGAAGCATATGGAGGGCATGATCCAATAACGCCTCACGGGAAGGGATTTCAGTTGTATGAGTATATTCTTCACGCGCTTCTTCCAGGGATTGGCGCAAGGCTTCCAGGGTTTGTGTTCGGCCGTATTCTGTGATCCAAGCAGATATGCGGGGCTGTTGGAGTAATTGATCCACCGAAGGCAGGTCGCGTAAACTGCTCATAGGGTATATTTCATCGGATTTCAGGAAAACACTTATGCAGAGGCTATGCCTTCCACTGACTCTTCTCGCTCAGCCTCAACAAGAATTCAATCAAGCCCAAGCCGATCGCCAATAGAATTGCCAATGCCGGATTGAGTACACGACCCATTTGGAGCCAGATCAGCGTGGATGCGTAGACAGCGAACCAGATTGCCTGTCTAACGACAACCATATAGGTGGGAGGGGGAGTGCTGGGAAAACGGCGGTTAAGGAAAGCTGTGATTGGTAATGTTGTTCCAGTGATTGCCAGAACACATAAAAAGAAGAATAACCATCGTGGCCCTACAGTTGGTAGGGTGGAAATGATGAGGGCTATCAACCCCCCCCAACCAATGATAAATAGGAATATGGAGGCAGGGAGAAAATTAGCAACACGAGGCGATGTGTTAGATTTCATATTGAGATAATTCTATCACAGCCGTTAAAAATAAAAACAGGCGAGTGTACCATCCGCTCGCCTGTCAACACCAGTTTCCTGGTTACATTTCTCGGAATTCACCCTCCAGAACTTCACCTTCATCATCTGGGTTTCTGGGTTTACGTCCGTTACCGCTGGAAGAAGGTCCTGTTGAGTTCCCAGCCCCTGGTTGGCCAGAGCCTTGTGCTGCATACAGCTGCTGGCTAAGGGCATAAAAGGCGTTCTGAACTTCATTGGTTAGATTAGTGATCCGGTTAGCATCGTTTCCTTTCATTGCTTCGCGTAACTGGCTTAGTTTGGCCTCAATATTTTCGCGATCGCTGGTAGGAACTTTATCCTGAAGCTCACGCAAGGTTTTTTCGGTCTGATACACCAGGCTATCGGCTGTATTTCGAGCTTGAATGAGGTCGCGTAGGCGTTTATCGTCAGCTTCATGCTCACGTGCTTCACGCACTTTACGCTCAATATCATCCTTGCTTAGGTTTGTCGAAGCCGTGACGGCAACTTTTTGTTCTTTTCCTGTGGCCTTATCATGAGCTGTCACATTCAAGATACC
>Ga0153915_10001895_pt1 | contig 19272 bp, 17 predicted proteins | sample Opewatmetagenome_2_FD_107003 | JGI IMG/M metagenome (GOLD analysis project Ga0153915, IMG submission 107003) | Freshwater wetland microbial communities from Ohio, USA - Open water 3 Core 3 Depth 3 metaG | ecosystem: Environmental > Aquatic > Freshwater > Wetlands | place: USA: Ohio, Lake Erie...
GGCCAGCCGGCGGATTCCTTCGAGGCCCGCAGAGACCATGGCCCGATCCCAGGAGGGTATCTCGGTCTGCCCGATGGGGAAGGTCTCGGCGAGTTCCCTGGGGTAGGGGCCGAAGGGCGGCCGGAAGAGGAGGGTATCCGTGAAGCCGGGCAGCCCTTCGCCGGTGAGCGTGACCAGCACCGACGGGCCCTGCGTGAGGTTCCCCAGCTGCTCCCGGTACCGGATCACCTCGGTCCGCCGGCAGGACTCGTCCCCCCGGTAGAAGAAGCGGCGCTTGGTGGCCCGGTCCAGGGGTGCCAGGGTCTCCGCATGTCCCAGCAGCTCCCGGTACCCCTCCAGCAGCCGGGGGTGTGACCGGCACCGGTCGTCCACCAGCTCCCAGAGCACCCCGTCCTGGATCGCCTGCCGGACCCGGGCGATCTCGGCAAGGGTCACCTGCAGGTTGTGGAGGGCGAGCAGCCGTTCCCGCTCCGGATCCTCCCGGAGCTCCTGCGCCGTGTGGTCCCGGCAGACCCGGCACGGGCAGGGGAGCTCGGAGAGTTCCTCCAGGTGCCAGGAGCCCCAGGGGGTCAGGTACCTCCCGTCCTTCGCAAAGAGGGCGTAGGCAGCCGAGTCGAAGGCATCGCACCCCATGGCCACTGCGAGAGCAAACATCGACGGGTGGCCGGCACCGAAGAGGTGGACGCAGGCGGCAGGGGAGAGGCCCCGTTTTACCGCGAGGACCACACGGACCAGGTCCCGGTAGCGGTAACCCTCCATGAGGGGTACCACGGCCCCGATGGGGGCGAACGCCAGGCCGAGGCTGCTGACGGCGGCGCCGGCCTCTTCCCTGAGGTCCGGGAACCTGCCGCCCTGCACAGGGCCGGCCATGCGGCCTGTCCCTGCGATCTCCACCGCCTCCCGGAGCCGCCCCATCGTCTCCTCCAGTTCCCGGGCGGCGGTCTCCCGGTCGGCGGAAGGGGGTGTGGGGATGTCCATGGGGACCAGGATGTCGCTCCCGATGGCCTGCTGGAACTCCACGGTCTCCCGGTTCGTGAGGGTGACATCTCCGTACACGGACTGCTGGAACGCGCCGGAGTCGGTCATGATCACACCGTCGAAGTCCAGCACCCGGTGGAGCCCGTCCCTGAGAGCCACGTCCCGGAACCGCTCGGAAGTGCGGAAGATGTAGGCGTTCGTGATCAGGGCCTGGACCCCCATGTCCTGCATCTCCCGGGGGGTGACCAGCGGCAGGTGGGGGTTCACCACCGGGAGAAGCACCGGTGTTGCGACCGTCTTCTGACCCACCTTCAGGTGGCCCAGGCGCCCCGCGATGTCCTTCTCCCGCACCTCGAACCGGATCGTCATTCCGGCTCCGAGAAGATCTGCCCTTCGAAGGTGAGGACCTCGACGTCAGGCAACTTCCAGCACCCGGGAGGAAGCCCGGACTTCCCGCAGGTATGCTCCAGGAACTCGGTGGCGGTCCAGTGATACTCGGTGGCCACCTGCGGGAGGAGGAGGCCGCTCCTCCCCCGCCCCCTCATGATCAGGCCGTGCCTGCCCACCTCCACCTTCTGCGGACGCTCTGCAGGGGGGCATTCAAGGAGCTCCGGAACGGAGAGAACCGTAACCTCTAACCGAATCTCCCCCATCTCCTCCCGTGAGATGGGGGGGAACCGCGGGTCTCCGGTCCCTGCCGAGACCGCCGCCTCGATGAGTGCATCCCCCAGCGGGAGCAGAGGCAGCGGCAGGCCGATGCATCCCCGCAGCATCCCCTGTTCCGTGAGGGTCACAAAGACCCCCCGCTTCTCCCGGAATACCTGCGGCGCGGGTGGCAGCCGGTATGCGGTTCCCGCCAGGTGCGCTTCCAGGGCCCCGCGGGCGATCCGCAGGGCCAGTTCCCCTTCCTCCCTCTCCAGCACCTTCATGACACATAAATAGCGAGCCAACCAACATATGTATTGTGAGAGGGAGAGGGCGGCCGACGGTGGCCTCGCCCTCGGGCTCCGGCCCGCAGGGTCCAGGCTCGCTGAGGAAAGTCCCCCCACGCACCGGACACGCAGCTGCATTCACGTGCAGGTGGCGAGAGTCACGGCAATGACACAGAAACGGCACGCCCCGCAGGTAGCCATGAGGCGGCACCAGCTCCCACCAGGAGCGAGAAGCACCCCGCGTGCGAGATAACCCGCCGAGCAATGACCTGCGGGAAACGTTGAAACGGTGAATCCCTGCGTGTGCAAGCCAGAACAGGGCTCACGGTTGTCCGGTACCTGCCCGGGTATGGCGCTTAGCTGAATGCCGCCACGAACAGAAGGGGGCTTACTCCTCCCACTCACCCCCTCTGGGGGTTCTATTCTCATATCCTATCTGAATGGTGTTGACCGTGAATATCGGGCATATGCTGGATTCGGTCATCATGAGATACGTTTACCGAAACGCTCCAGGGGGGGATTGCCATCCCCCCCGCCGCGTGGGCGCCCCCCCCTGGTCGGTTTTTCCGGACCAGCGATCAATCCCGGTGTGACAGGGCGTGGAGGGACTATCCTCATCGGGGGTGGGACCGGGAGGGGGCTGGCCCCCTCCCGTCTGCAATCTTGATAGAAGGGGACCCAACCGTCCTGGTTATATAGATCAGAGAATAATATGACCCTCATGCATATTCCCGACGCAGGGGAGATCCGGGCCAAGCGGGAGATGCTCAGGGTCACCCAGGCGGACCTGGCCCGGATGGCGGGGATCAGCCAGTCCATGATCGCCCGGATCGAGGCCGGTTCCGTGGACCCCCGGGCCTCCACGCTCGCCAGGATCGTGGCTGTCCTGAACCGGTGCGAGAAGCCGCGGATCCGGGCGGCGGACGTGATGCATACCCCGGTCCACGCGGTGGCCCCCGACGACCCTGTGGCCAGCGTCGTCGGGATGATGGAGCGGCACAACATCTCCCAGCTCCCGGTGGTGGCGGGGGGGATTCCCGTGGGCTGCATCTCGGAATCGGCGATGGTGCAGGCGCTGGAGGAAGGGACGGTGCTTCCCGGCCAGAAGGGACTGGTCAGGGAGTTCATGGAACCGGGATTCCCGACGGTTCCCCCCGAGAGTGATATCCGGACGGTGGCCCACCTGCTGCACGATCACCATGCGGTACTTGTCGTGGCGGGGGGGAAGGTCGCCGGTGTCATCACCAAGCACGACCTGATCTCCCTCATCTCCCAGGACTAGAGGAGGGAGACGAGATCCCGCAGGACGGCGGCCGGGTCAGGTGCTTTCACGACGCTGGATGCGAGCAGAACGCCTGCGGTTCCGAGCTCGATCGCAGTCTTTAAGCATTCCCCGGACTGGATGCCTGCGCCGGTGAGGACCTTCACCTCGGGATTCACCTTCCGTGCGGCAGCAACGGAACGCCGGATGATCTCAGGGTCCGCCTTTGCCACCGAGATGCCTGAACCGATCAGCTCGGGAGGTTCGATGGCCACGTAGTCGGGCCCCAGGACTGCGGCGGCCGCCGTGGTGGCTTCATTGTTCGTGCAGATCACCGTTTCTAAGTGTGAGCCGCGGGCCGCCCGGAGGGCTCCCTCGATGTCCGCCAGGGTGAGCCTTCGCTCGGAATGGTTGATGAGGGTGCCCCGGGCCCCTGCGAGCCTCACGGCTGCCGCGATGACATGGCCGGTATGGGCGCCGGGGGCGACGGCATCGATGTGCTGGGCATAGACGGGGACCTCGTAGTGGTGCGAGATGGGGTGGATCTCGGTGAACACCGGTGCCACACCGATGATCGCACCGCTCTCCTCGGCCACCATCTCCGCCGCTTCCGCTATCTCGTGGGCCCGCGGGCCGATCCCTTCCGCATAGACCTTGCAGTTGATAAGGATGATTGGGGGTGCCATGGAAATCCCTTGATCACGCATCCTCTAAGGGGAAGGACCTATATTAATGCGGCGAGTCCGGTACCGGGCGCAAAAAAGGGGTCCCCGGCTTCAAAGGATTCATTAGCCTGTACACGAAATGCGTTATCATTCACCCGTTTCAGGCCGCTTTGCGGCAGCAGTGAAGGGATCTGGCCATGTGGGAAGTGTTCCGGAAGAAGGATCCCGCCTCGCTGGTGGGCGAGGGGATCCGGCTGTTTGATCTGGGACAGCATGACGCGGCCCTGCAGCAGTACGATGAAGCGGTGAAGCAGGATCCCACGCTTCCCGTCGCCTGGCTGAACCGGGGTTCGGCTCTCACCCTTCTCGGCAGGTACCCGGAGGCCCTGGACTCCTTTGATCGGGCCCTTATCCTGGATCCGAAGAATCCCATGGCCCTGCGGAACCGCGGGATCGCCCTGATCCACCTGGGCCGGAACGACGAGGCCGTGAAGACCCTGGATCAGGCCCTGGAGATCAATACCGAGGATCCCGTGGCCTGGCTGAACCGGGGTATCGCCCTCGTCAACGACGGCAAGTACAGCCAGGCCCTGATGTGCTACCAGATCGTGCGGGAGCTGGAGCCGAGGAACGCCACCGCCTGGTTCCAGCAGGGGAGGACCTACGCCATCCTGGGGCGGTTCGATGAGGCCATCCGGTCCTTTGACACGGCGCTCACCCTCAGCCCTGATGATGCCGAGATCTGGATTCACCGGGGATCAGCGCTCCTGAATCTGGAGAAGCCGGACCAGGCGCTGGAGAGCTACGAGCGGGCCATTGCACGGGATCCCGGCCTCGCCCAGGCATGGTCCCGGAAAGGTCTCGTGCTCGTGAAAAAGGGCCGGTACGAAGAGGCCCTGGCTGCGGTCGAAAAGGCCCTGGCCATCGACCCCAGCGAGGTGAATGCCCTCTTTGGGAAGGGCCTGGTCCTCAAGATCCTGGGGCGGTACAATGAAGCCATTGCCTGCTACGACCGTCTCATCGCCCTCAACCCCTCGGATGCCGCGGCATGGCAGGCAAAGGGGGACGTGCTCCTCCTCTTCGAGAAGTATACCGAGGCCCTCAGGGCGTATACCCGGGCACGGGAGCTGGATCCCTCGCTGGAGCAGGCCCTCCAGGCGTCCATCGAGCGGTGCATCGCCTTCATCCAGTTCAACCGGGACCGGTGGAGGGACCAGGGGCTCTTCCTGCTGGAACACGGCGAACCCATGGAAGCGATCCGGTTCTTTGACCGGGTGCTGGAAGTGGAACCTTCTGACCCGAAAATCTGGCTGCACCGGGCCGATGCCTTCACGCAGGTCAGCAAGTACCCGGAGGCCCTCGCCAGTCTGGACCGTGCGCTGGCCATCACCCCCGGTGACGTGGGGGCCCTCCTAGAAAGATCCGCCCTCCTCTCGCGGCTGGGGAACCATGCAGGATCCATCCGCACGCTGGAGAGCGTGCTGGCTGCAAATCCGAGGATCCAGGATACGCGGGTGGTGACCGGCTTCATCCGCGAGGGTGAAGCCCTGTCTGCCATCGGGCAGCATGAGGAGGCGGTGATGTGCTTCTCCCACGCACTGGACATGGACCCCGGTAACTCCGCCACCTGGACCAGCAAGGGCCGGTCCCTGGCCCTCCTGGGATGGTATGAACAGGCCCTAGTGGCATTCGACCGGGCGGTGGAGCTGGACCCGGCCAGCGCCGCCAAGTGGGTACGCAAGGGGATCGTGCTGGACATGCTCTCCCGCTACGGGGATGCCATTGACTGCTACGAGCGGGCGCTCCGGATCAACCCCGAGGATGCGTCGGCATGGTTCAACCTCTCCTCCACCCTCCTGCACCTGAAGCAGTACGAGGAGGCCATCAAGGGATTTGACCGTGCCCTCGCCATTGATCCCCGGAACGCCGAGTCCTGGTACAACCGGGGTGTGGCCCTCCTGGACCTCAGGCAGTTTGAGAAGGCCCTGATCTCCTTCAACCGGGCCATCGAGATCGAGGACAATGTGCCCGAGTTCTGGCACAGCAAGGGGTGCCTGCACGGGATCCTCAGGGACTACGCCGAGGCCATGAAGGATTTTGACCATGCCCTGGAGCTGAATCCCGAGTTCGCCATGGCCTGGAAGAGCCGGGGGCTCTTCCTGCAGTACCTGGGGCGGTTCCCGGAGGCTGTGGAGTCCTACGACCGGTCTCTTGCCCTGGAGTTCGATGCCGGGACCAAGAAGATGCGGGATGCCCTGGTCACCAAGATCTGAAGTTTTCGGCGGGAAAAGAGAGAAAAGATTATTTTTTGAGGGAGATGATGTCACCGAAGGTGGTGGCCACCCGGCTCCCTTTCTGGCCCTTCACCTCTTCTGTCTCCGTGTCCAGCAGCCGGATCCCGAGGGCCTTCTCCAGTTTCTTCCGGAGTTCCTCCTCTGGCACGAGCTCGCTCTTCTCGAGCTTCCTGATCAGCATCTCCTTCTCCATGATCTCGAGGGCCAGCTGCTTCTGGGAGAGTCCCCTGGCCATGCGGGCGATGCGGATCCGGTCCGCGTAGTCCTCGGCGATGTCCCCCTCCATGCGGTCGAAGACGTCCCGGCGGTGCCGCCGGGGAGGTGCCGGGAGAGGTCCTCTCGCCGGAGCCTGGGGCCGGGGTTCCGGTAACCGCTTCTGCTGGACCTCCACGCCATGCCGGGAACAGGGCATGCAGACCCGGAGCTCGGCTCCTTCAATCCGGACCGTTTTAGGCTGTCCCCGAATCTCTGCGCCGCATAATTCGCACTGCATGGTCTCGGAACATCTTTATAGTCATTTTTCCCTATATACTTAATTGAGGCGAGGAATGGCCGATACTCCCTGGCAGGGCCAGGATCCTCCCAACGGGGAGGAGATCTACAAGTACCTTCTCGAGAAGATTGCGGCTCTTGAGAACCGGAACATGGAGCTCCGCGAGCAGCTCCGCCAGATGGAGGTGGAGAAGCGGTACTCCGAGACCCAGAAGATCCGGTTCGAGAGGGATCTCCGCAAGCTGAAGAGCGAGATCGAGCAGCTCCGGTCCCCTCCTCTCGTCATCGGCACCATCACTGACGTGGTGGACCAGAACCGGGTCATCGTCCGTTCCTCATCGGGACCCCGGTTCCTGGTCCGGGCTTCCCAGTGCATCGAGGCCGACCAGCTGAAGCCCGGCGTCCGGTGCACGATGAACCAGCAGTCGCTCGCCATCGTCGAGATCCTGCCCTCCACCTACGATCCCCAGGTGTATGGCATGGAGGTGATGGAATCCCCCACCGAGAGCTATGCCGATATCGGCGGCCTGGCCCCCCAGATCCTGGAGATCAAGGAGGCCGTGGAGCTGCCGCTGAAACGCCCGGACCTCTTCGAGAAGGTCGGGATCGAGCCCCCCAAGGGGGTTCTCCTCTTCGGGCCGCCGGGGACAGGGAAGACGCTGCTCGCAAAGGCCGTGGCCCACGAGACGAACGCCCATTTCCTCCGGGTGGTGGGGTCGGAGCTGGTCCAGAAGTACATCGGGGAAGGCGCCCGCCTGGTCCGGGAGCTCTTTGAGATGGCCCAGAAGAAATCCCCCTCCATCCTCTTCATTGACGAGATCGATGCCATCGGTGCCCAGCGGATGGAGGCCGATACCTCCGGGGACCGGGAGGTCCAGCGGACGCTCATGCAGCTCCTGGCAGGGATGGACGGCTTCGAGAAACGGGGTGACGTGAAGATCATCGGAGCCACGAACCGGATCGACATCCTGGACCGGGCCCTGCTCCGGCCCGGGCGGTTCGACCGGATCATCGAGATCCCGCTCCCGGATGCCGAAGGCCGGCTTGCCATCCTGAAGATCCACACCCGGGGCATGAACCTGGACGACGGCGTTGTCCTCCGGGAGGTGGCGAACCTGACGGAAGGGAAGAACGGCGCAGACCTCCGGGCGATCTGCACCGAGGCCGGCATGTTTGCCATCCGGGCAGAGCGGACCACCGTCACCCAGGCTGACTTCGTCTCTGCCATCGAGAAGGTCTCCACCGACTTCCAGCGGCACCACCTCCCCACCTCCTTCGGCGCCATGTTCGCCTGAGCGTGCGGCGAAACATTTCCTTTTTTTCCTCATTTTCCAGACGGTAACCATTTCATCGGTTCTGTGGTGACCGCCCCCCAGACGTCTCTCCTCACCGGGAGTGGGACCGGGAGGGGGCTTAGCCCCCTCCCGTCGGCCGGCCCAGCCAACGAGGGAAAAAACATGGTACACTCCCGTAGGTGGCGATTTACTGCCGGGACGCTCCAGGGGGGGACCCCACGGTCCCCCCCCCGCAGCGTGGGCGCCCCCCCACCCTGAGGATGTGAGGATCTATCCTGTGAGGATTTCAGGTGACGATTTTCTCGGAAACCGTGGATCAACCCATCCTCTTCGGGGGATGCCTACGGGGCGGGGACGGAGCCCCCAAGAGCGTACCGTAGTGGTACACGAATACCTTGCATTGTCACGCATCGATCAGAAAAAACGTCTGGGGCTGCGGCGGGAGCAGAGCTCCCAAAGGCGTTCACGATGAACAAACCGGCAGGCTTATAGGAGGGGCTCATCAGCCGGCTCCCGCCTCCGGATCTCCGGGACTTTCCACCGGCCCTTCTGGCGGTTCCGTCCCGGAATCTCCCACCGGTTCCTCCTCCGCCACCACGTCCTCCACCGGTTCGTCGGGTGTTGTCCACACCTCCAGGGTGATGGCCTCGGGTGCCATGGTGCCAGGGACAGGCACCGGTACCGGTGCCTCGGGAACCGGCGCCGGGGTTGATGGCTCCCCTCCCTTCTCGATGAGGGAACGGCGGAGCCTGCCCCGCTCGATCCTGAACCTCATGCGGTGGGGCCATGAAGAGGAGAGGGTGAGGTCCCGCTGGTACACCTCCCGGGCCAGGGCCCGGCTGATGATGACCCCCTCTCCCACGTCGATGAGTACCTCCTGGATGTACCGCTGCAGGTACCAGCGGAGCTCGGAAATGAGCGAGACGGCACTGCCCAGGGAGGATACGGTGATCTCCACTCCCCAGGGATGCCGGCCGGGCCGGTAGAACCGGAGGATCGCCCGGCTCGTCTCTGAATCGTACAGGGTCCGGTAGAGGTCCACGCCAGGCTTTGGGACGAGGAGGATCTTCATGGGGTTCTCTCAGGCCGGTCCTTTCGTGTGGGGTTCCCCGCGGGTCGCACTGCATGCCTTCCCCACCACCCGGAATGCCTCCTCCAGGTCAGGGAAGTTGGGGATGCGCTGCTCGCGGAGGACGCGGATGCTCTCCTTTACCGTCTCCCCGCCAATCAGGCAGCCCACGATCATCTTATGGGTACTCTCCGAGAACCGGACCAGTTCCCGGCCCAGCACCTCCATGTCCAGGACGGCATCGGGCACGGCTATCACAAACGCGATGTCCCAGGCATCCTGGCGGCGGATGAAGAGGTCAAAGACCCGGGCGAAGATATCGGCCCCCGAGTCGCCGATCAGGTCCATCGGATTCCCGTGGTTCCATGCAGGAGGCAGGTAGGAGTCCAGCTCCTGGAGCATGGCGGCATCCAGGTCCACCAGTTCCACGCCGTACTGTTCCGCGTAGTCGGATGCGAGTACTGCAAACCCGCCGGCATTGGAGATCACGATGGCCCGTTTCCCTGCCGGGTACCCTTCCGAGGCCAGGAGCTCCGCCAGCAGGAAGGACTCCCTGAGGGAGGATGCGGCCAGAATCCCTGCCTGCCGGAAAGCGGCCATGTACACCTGGTACGCACCCGCGAGTGCCCCCGTGTGGGAGGCGGCAGCCTGCTGCCCCCGGGCAGAGGACCCGGATTTCAGGGCGATTACCGGCAGCCGGTCCGAGACGTGGCTGACCACGTCCATGAACCCGCGCCCGTCCCGGATCTCTTCGATGTACATGATGATGGCCCGGGTCTCGGGGTCCCGGGAGAGGCGGATCAGGAAGTCCTCGAACCCCAGGTCCGCCTGGTTGCCCACGCTGATGACCGCCGAGAACCCGATGGCCTCGGGCTTGCTCCAGTCCACGATGGTGGCAATGACGGCGCCGCTCTGCGACAGGAACGCGATCTGGCAGGGGAGGGGCGTCACCGGGTCGAAGGTGGTGTTCACCTGCCGGTGGGGCAGCATGATCCCCAGGCAGTTGGGCCCCAGGATCCGGAGGTCATGGGAGCGGGCGATCTCCACGAGCTTGTCCTCCACTGTCCTGCCGTCGGCACCCGCCTCCCGGAACCCGGAGGAGATGATGGCCGCCACCTTCACCCCCTTCTTCCCTGCTTCTTCCACTATCGCGGGGACCAGGTGCGCGGGAACCGCGATGACGGCGAGATCCACGGGACCCGGGATTGCGGTGAGGGAAGGATATGTGGATCGGCCCAGGATCTCTTTCCGGTTGGGATTCACAGGGTAGAGATGGCCGGGGAAGGGCAGGAGGTTCTGGAGGATAGCATAGCCCACTTTCTTCGGGTCCGCGGATGCTCCGACGACAGCGATGGAGGAGGGAGTGAAGAGCTCCTCGGGAACGGCGCACCGGATCATCCGGCGGGCTTTCTCCTGCCGGTCCCCCCGGTAGATCCGGGCATCGACGGCACAGCACCCCTGTTCGTAGAGGATCAGCGGGTTCAGGTCAAACTCTGCCAGGGTATCATCTTGGTAAAAGAGGGTGGCCATGGCCTGGATCGTCTTCACGAGCCCTTCCTCGTCCCGGGGTACCTGCTTGCGGAATCCCCGGATCAGCGCATGACCCCGGATCTCCCGGACCATCTTCCGGATCTCGTCGTCGGAGATTGGCAGCACCCGGAGTGAGACGTCCCGCAGCAGCTCCACGAGTATCCCGCCCATGCCGAAGGTGAGGACCTTCCCGAAGGTCGGATCCGTGGTCCCGCCCACCAGCACCTCCACCCCCGGATCCATCTGCTTTGCCACGAGGACCCCTTCAATGGATGCACCGGGTACCAGGCGGGGAACGGTCTCCGTGATGCGGGTGAAGGCTGCTCCCGCTTCTGCGGGGCCGGCGATTCCGGTCACCACCCCGCCCGCATCCGACTTGTGGACCACCTGCGGGGAAATCACCTTCATGACCACGGGAAACCCGATCCTGATCGCGATGGCAGCGGCATCCTCCTCCGACTGGGCCACATCGTGGGGCGGTACCGGTATCCCGTGCTGTGCCAGCAGGGCATAGGCATCGGGCTCGGTCAACAGGATCTTTGTTCCGCCATGCATGCTCTCGGGGCTCCGTTTGTTCTGATCGGTATGGTCGCTCATCCCAGATATCCCTCCCGGTGCCTCACCCGTCGTTGCCGTGGGGAAACCCTCCCTTCAGGGCTTCCGTGAGGGTGGCGGGATCCCCAGGAGAGCAGCGAGGGCGTCCGGCCCGGTGACCGGCGCCCGGCAGGTCGAGCCGGTGCAGACGTACGCGGTCGCCCTGCCATCAACCCTGCGGCAGGTGGGGGCAGGGCCCGCCATGGCGGATCCATCCCCTTCTCCCGGCACCAGTACGACGGTGGTGGAGGGAAGGTACGCGGTCCGGAGGACCTGGAGGAGTGCAGCGGTATCTGCCTGACCGCGATCGCCGGCTATCACGACGCCGGATGAGGGGAAGATTGCCATCTCCAGTGCCATGAGGAGGCCGGTGCACGCCGTGGGCATCGCCTCCATCTCCTCCCGGAGAGAGGAGAGGAGGGAGGTCCCTGACTCTTCCCAGGCCGGATCCCCGGTCAGCCGGGACAGGCGGATCAGTTCCCGGGCAGCCACCGCGTTCCCCGACAGGATCGCCGCGTCGTGGACCACCTTCGGCCGCGTGACGAGGGCCTCCCCGTCATCCGGTGTCAGGAAAAGCCCGCCCGATTCCCTGTCCCAGAACCGGTCATCCAGTACCTGTGCCAGCGGGATGGCCTCATCCAGGTACCGGGGCGAGAATGTGGTCATGTACAGCTCGACGAGGCCATGGAGCAGGAAGGCATAATCATCCAGGAGACCGGTCACGGCCGCTTCGCCGTCCGCCCACCGGTGCAGGAGCCTCCCGTCCTCCTGCCGGAGGTGCGAGAAAAGGAACTCTGTCGCGGCAACGGCCGCCCGCGCACAGTCGGGCGCATCGAAGGCGCGGGAGGCCATGGCAAGGGCCCCGATGGCAAGACCGTTCCAGTCGGTGAGGACCTTCTCGTCCCTCCGGGGCCGGGTGCGGCGGCCCCGTGCCTCCCGGAGGATGTCAAGAGCCCGGGACAGGACCGGATCAGGGTCAGGGTCAGGTTCTTCACCGGTAAAGGATACATTGCCGGATCCCGCCCGCCGTGCGAGGATATTCGATCCCGGCACCGCAGGGAAGTTGCCCCCCGGTGCGACTGCGAACTCCTTCCGGAGCGCTGCCAGCTCTTCCGCCGGGAGGAGTGTCTCCAGTTCCTCCCATCTCCAGAGGTAATACCCCCCTTCGATCCCGCCGGTTTCGGCATCCTCGGCTGCTGCGAAGCCCCCTCCGGGAAGGGCCAGGTCCCGGATCACGTAACCGAGGGTCATCTCCGCCAGCTGACGGTACCGGGGTGCCCCGGTGGCCAGAAAAGCCTCGGTATAGGCTTCGGCCAGCAGGGCCTGGTCATACAGCATCTTCTCGAAGTGGGGAACCCGCCACTCCCGGTCCGTGGCGTAACGGTGGAACCCGCCCGCGAGGACATCGTGGATTCCTCCGCGGGCCATCGCCCGGAGAGTGGCGAGGGCCATCCTCCGGGCTTCTTCTTCCCCGGTCCGTTGCCAGTACCGGAGGAGGAAGACGGGGAGGTGGGGGGTGGGGAACTTGGGGGCTGACCCGAACCCCCCATGGACCGGGTCGAAGGCCAGGGAGAGGTCCCGGACCGCCCGGTCCATGAGGGCAGATCCGGGCAGGCCTCCTGGCGTGCCTGGCCGCGGGGCTTCCCGGGCCCGGAACAGCCCTGTCCCCGCCTGCACCAGTTCGTCTCGCCGGGTCTTCCAGAGGCGTCCCACCCAGGGAACCAGCTCCCGCAGGCCGGTCAGGCCCCGGCGGCTGTCAGGGGGAAGGTAGGTGGCGGCCAGGAACGGGACACCCTCCGGTGTCGCGAGGATGGTGAGGGGCCAGCCTGCGGAACCCGTCATGGCAAGGGCAGCGCCGATGTATACCTGGTCGATATCCGGCCGCTCCTCCCGGTCCACCTTGACGCAGACAAAGGTCCCGTTCATGAGAGCCGCGATTTCAGGGTCCTCAAAGGACTCCCTGGCCATCACGTGGCACCAGTGGCACGTGGAATAACCGATGGAGAGGAAGACGGGCCGGTCCTCCCTCCCGGCCCGCTCGAACGCCTCGGTGCCCCACGGGTACCAGTCCACCGGGTTCCCGCCGTGCATTCGCAGGTACAGGCTCTTCTCACTGGCCAGACGGTTCATGCCCCTCCGCACCCTCCGGTGCACCCCCGGCCGTGAAAAACCATTCCCTGGAGGTCCGGGTGGCAGGGGATAGTCTCATGGCAGGCGACGGTACACCCTCTCTCAGGGGTATGAACGCCCGGTGAGCAACGGGATCCGGCTGCCGCGGCGCGAGCATCCATGCTGCGGGAACACTTCCAGTACCGGGAGACCATCGCGACGATCCTGGCGGATGATCCGGCCCATGTCGGGGCAGCGAGGGAAGGCCTGATGGAGGCCCGGCGGGAGGTAGAGCGGTGCATTGCCGCGGACCCGTTCTTTGCCATCACCTACGAACCCCACCGGCCCGCGTTCCGTGGCAGGGTGGTGGACCGGATGGTGGATGCCGCGGAGGAGGCGGGGGTGGGGCCCATGGCGGCTGTCGCGGGGGCCATTGCATGGTCGGGGGCCGAGGCCATGCAGGAAGCCGGAGCGGTCTTCGGGGTCATCGACAATGGCGGGGACATCGCCCTCTTCTCTGACCGGGAGATCCGGGTCGGTGTCCACGCGGGGGGAGCGCCCCTCTCCAACCGGATCGCGTTTTCTGTCCCGCAGACAGACGGGATCCTGGGCATCTGCACCTCCTCTGCGACGGTGGGGCACTCGGTGAGCCTGGGGATCGCCGACGCGGTGACGGTCTTCTGCCCCGACGTGGCCAGGGCCGATGCCTGGGCCACCTCCCTCTGCAACACCGTCGCGGCCTGTGACGACGCGGCGTTCACGCCGCTGGAAGGAACGCGGGTGCAGGGGGTCCTTGCCATCATCGGGGACCACGTGGCCATGTGGGGCACCCTGCCTCCGCTCATCGGTGCCACGGTTGACCCGGATCTCATCACCCGGGGACAGTGATCCGCGGCGGAACCTGTCTGTCCGGAGCGGGGTTTCCCTGCTCAGCGGCCCGGCCCGGCAAGGAACGCCCGTGCCCTGCGGCAGGCATCCTTCCCGTCGAAGCGTGCCAGGACCACGTCCGCCTCCCTGACTTCCATCGCCGGCGTCCCGTCGCGGACCAGGAAATAGACGTCCAGGTCCTCATCGCTATCCACCAGGATCCCCTCCCGGGCATCCTGGGCCGCATGCAGGAGCAGCCGGTCCTGGGCAAGGGGGTCCGGAACCGTCCGGAAATGGTAGTAGAAGAGCTGGAACGCGTTCAGAAGGTCCGAGTCGAGAAGGGCTGCCCGGGCGTCGGGATCCAGGGTATCCAGCACCTCTGCCAGCCGGGCGTCGTCCTCGCCGGCTATCTGCAGCACGCGGTCCGCGAGAACCGCGAGATCCAGGGAATCGATTGCGGGTACCATTCCTGTCATGGACCCGGAGATGCCGTTGCATTCCCGCGGATGCCCCGGGTCCCTCTCCCAATCCTTATATCATTCATTTCCTTTAGAATATGTGTGCGCGAGGAGGAGCAGGACTGGATGGTCTACTGCCATATCGCGGCCCGGGAGCGGATCACCGTCCCTGAACTGGAAGCGGAGACCGGCCTTCCCCGGCCCGCGGTGGAGGCATCGGCAGCCCGGCTGGTGCAGGGGATGATCGTGGAGCGGGAGGGGGAGGCGCTCCGGGCCCTGACCGTCGGAGAATCCCTGGCCAAGTGCCATATCAATTCGGCTGAATCCTCCCATATCGTCATCGAGAACGGCGTCATCCGGGTCCGGAAGGAAGACGGCTGATGCAGTTCCCGGAGGTCGTGGTGCTCCGGATCGGTCACCGGCCGGAGCGGGATCAGCGGGTGACCACCCACGTGGGCCTGGCAGCCCGGGCCTTTGGCGCAAGGGGCATGCTGCTGGCCGCGAAGGATGCCGGCGTCGTGAAGACCCTCCGGGACGTCGTGGAACGGTGGGGCGGGGATTTCACGGTTCGGGACGGCGTCACCTGGCGGCAGTGCATCCGGGACTGGAAGGAGAACGGCGGAACCGTGGTGCACCTGACAATGTACGGCCTGCGGCTCTCCGATGCGGTGGAGGAACTCCGGGGCAGGGACCGGATCCTGCTCGTGGCCGGCGCCGAGAAGGTCCCCGGCGAGGTGTACGGCCTCGCGGACTACAACATCTCGGTCTCCACCCAGCCCCACTCCGAGGTCTCTGGCGTGGCCGTCTTTCTCGACCGCCTCTTCCTCGGCGAAACCATGGACCGCGAGTATCCCGGAGCGCCGATGCGGATCGATCCCTGCGGTTTCGGGAAGAGGACGGAGCCGTGACGGGAAGGGTGCTCGTGGCCGGGTTCTCCACCCGGCACGTGGCCCAATCGGCAGCAGCGGCGGGCTACGACGTGGTGGCCGTGGACCACTTCTGCGACCGGGACCTCTCCCTTTCCACGAGCGACCGGATCGCATTTTCGGACGTGGACGAGATCCCGGACTGCATCGCCGAGATGTCCCGGAGGCACCGGGTGGACTGGCTGGTGGCAACGTCGGGGGCCGAGACGCTTGCAACCCCCCTCCCGGTGCTGGGGAACAGCCCCGGCATCGCCGCGCGGTTCCTGGACAAGGCCGGCGTCCAGGAGTTCTTTGAGACCGCGGGGATTCCCGTGCCGGCCCGGATCCCGGAGGGCGTCTTCCCCGCGATGGTGAAGCCCCGCAGCGCTGCCGGGGGGTGGAGGAACCGGGTGGTACGGTCGCGGAAGGATCTCGAGGTGTGGCGGAGCGAGTATCCCGGCATGGACCACCTCCTCCAGCAGGTGGTGGGGGGTACCCCGGCATCCGTCTCGTGCCTCTGCAATGGAAAGAGCGCCATTGCCCTTGCCAGCAATCTGCAGATCCTCCGGGGAGATCCCCCGGCACCCTACGGATTCGCCGGCTCCCTGACGCCGCTGGACCATCCCCTGGCGGACCGGATGTGTGCGCTTGCCGCCCGGGCAGCCGCGGCCAGCGGGTGCGTGGGATCGGTAGGGATTGACTTCATGCTGGGGGAGGACGCCCTTGCCATCGAGCTGAATCCCCGGTTCCAGGCCACCGTCGACACGGTCGAGCGGGCCCTCGGGGTGAACCTCTTCCGGCTCCATGCCGACGCGTGCCGGGGCATCCTCCCTGCCCGTCCCCTCCGTCCGAGGCAGTATGCCGTCCGGCAGATCCTCTTTGCCCCGAGGACCCTCACCGTCAGGGAGGACCTCCTGCCCCTCGTCCCCCGCGTGGCCGACGTCCCCTGGCCGGGCACCCGCATCGCCGAGGGGGACGCCCTCATCTCGGTATTCGGCTGGGGCCCCACCGCCGCCCATGCGCTGGCGATGCGGGACGACACCATTAACCGTGTCCACCGCGCTATAGGTTATCATGAAGGCGGGAGAAGTCCTGGATGACGAATCGATCCGGAGCTACCTGCACCGGCTCATCGGCGACGAAGGGATCGAGCTCCTTGAGAAGTTCCCCGAGGAAGGGGAGTACAGCGACGAGGAACTCGCTGAGAAGACCGGGATCAACTTAAATACCGTCCGACACTCCCTCTACGCGCTCTACGAGAAGAGGCTCGCAGAGTACCGCAGGATCAAGAACACCGAGACCGGTTGGCTCACCTACCTCTGGAAGATCCGGCTGGAGAACATCCATTCCGCCCTCCAGGAGGAGATGGCAATGTTCATGGAGAAGCTGGAGGCCAGGGAACGGTACGAGGAGGAGAACGACTTCTACCGGTGCAGGACCTGCGGGATCTTCACCTTCAACGACGTGGTGGATATCGACTTTGTGTGCCCCCGATGCAGCCAGCCGGTGGAGCACTTTGACAACGAAGTCCTGCTCCATGCCCTGAAACAGCGTATCGCCGATGTCCGGGCATGCCTCGGGCATGAGTGATCCCCGGGAGGATCTCCTGCGGAAGGCAGGGTGCAGCGAACGGGTCATTGCCCACTGCCGTGCCGTCTGCACCCTTGCCCTCAGTTTTTCTGGTTCCGCAACCGTCGACAGGGATCTGGTCCGCGAGGGAGCCATGCTCCACGACATCGGCCGGTCCCGCAGCCACTCCATTACCCATGCCCAGGAGGGGGCTGCCATCCTCCGTGCGCTGGGCATCCGTGATGACGTGGTACGGGTGGCAGAAAGGCATATCGGAGCAGGTCTCACCGCGGACGAATGCTCCCTCATGGGCCTCCTGCCCCGGGACTGCATGCCGCGGACCCTGGAGGAGCAGATCGTGGCCAATGCCGACAACCTGGTGCAGGGGCACCGGGAAACCTCCATCGTCCGCCTCCTGCAGCATTCGTACCACCTGAGGCGGCGGCTCCGGCAGAGGCACTACCGGCTCTGGGTCCGGATGGAGGCCTTCAGATGATCAGCTGCTGCACCATCGGCAGGGAGCGGAGTTCTTCGTAGAGCACCGCGGGGGGTGTCCCGTCCACGATCACGACAAGACGGGGTTCCTCTGAGAGGTAGGGATCGTTCACAAAGATCTGCCGGATCCCAAGGTCATGGTCCACGATGGCCCGGACCACCGCTCCTACGATCCCCTTCTCCTGGGCGTTCCGGGGGATGACGGTGATCACCGAGAGGCCCAGGGACCGTCCGACCCGGGAGAGGTCCGGCGTGGAGCGCAGGTTCCGGAAGACCGCGGCCAGCGTCGGGTTGGAGAGGACCCGTTTTGCCGTGGCATCCACCACCCGCCGGTCCGAGCCGATGGCCTGGGCGATGTGGGTGGCCGGGATCTCCACGCCGTTCGCCACCACCCTCCCCCCGTCGTTCACTGCGAAGCCGTTCTCCAGCAGGAACCGGGCCACCTTCGCCTGGGACGGGGAATCGGCAAACTCCGACAGGATCTCGGACCACATACCGGTAGAGTCACCTTTCTGTATATTAAAGTACGTTGATGGGGTTTAAAGTGCATTGTTGTCCATGCGTGGCGCGCCCGACTCGGAATCTGGTCCTCCCTGTTTCAAATCCTTTCGATGGAAGGGACACAGAATGATACCGATGCTATCGCCATTCCCATGTCAGACTGGTCTCGATATCTGAGGACTTTTACTGGTACGCTCCAGGGGGGGCCTGACGGCCCCCCCCCGCTGCGTGGGCGCCCCCCATAAGGATATATCGCCACGTCGGTGTTACCGGAGATCTCCCCCTCTTCCCCCGGGGATGCACCCGCGGCGGGGGAGGAGCCCCAGAAGAGCGTTTCACTCGTAGTCAGTGAGGACGGAGAATCCTCTTGGTACCATCCCAAATCCTGAAGATCCGTATCCGCCCGGCAACAGGAAATCCCGCCCGGTTACCGTCGGTAAACCCGTCATAATCCAACGGTAAGGTATTTGAGATGCCCCGGCCCATACAATACGTCAGCGCGAGGGTTGCCAAGCCAGGTCAAAGGCGCCAGCTTGAGGGGCTGGTCTCGAAGGAGTTCGAGGGTTCAAATCCCTTCCCTCGCATCCGGTTTTGAATATGTCCTTGGTAAGGACGCTCGTAAAACAACCGTGTCCTGTTCTCGGGGAGGAGAGCGGGCATACCGTGAAGCCGAAGAGCCCGTAAAACCGCCCTTTCACGATCTATTTATCTTCATGTACCCATGAGGATAATTGTCGTGAAAGAAGATGACTGAACAGCATTGTAGCATCTGTAAATTTGGTTTTCCTGGTAAGAAACGTGTTTTCTTCGCCAGCAAAGAAGAGTCTTTTGAGTGCCACCGATTCCCGGTGATAGCTGGTGCTTCCGGTGGCATTATATTCGCATCGGGTATTTGGCCTATTGTTACGAAACCCCCCTTCTGGTGCGGGGAATGGAAGAAGAGTGGGACATGAAAGCGGGTTAATACTCTTCAGAATGGGCTCCGTTTTGCAAAAAGGATATGGAGGATTGGAATATTAAACCACTTTATGGTTCTTCCGGCGATTGATCGGGATGGAGACGAGATCATCCTTACATTCAGATTCCGGGATGAGAGAGTATTTGCTGCGTGGAGAAAACGGCTCAAGGGGATCGTAGAGATTCCTGTCCCCATTCACAAAGTATCAGAGGGGAAGAAGTGAATCGGTCATTCGCCCTCCTCTGTCTTGGGATAATACTCTTCTGAGCAGCGGCCTATCTCGACACCATTTACCCGGTA
>Ga0153915_10001896_pt1 | contig 19269 bp, 19 predicted proteins | sample Opewatmetagenome_2_FD_107003 | JGI IMG/M metagenome (GOLD analysis project Ga0153915, IMG submission 107003) | Freshwater wetland microbial communities from Ohio, USA - Open water 3 Core 3 Depth 3 metaG | ecosystem: Environmental > Aquatic > Freshwater > Wetlands | place: USA: Ohio, Lake Erie...
ACAAGAACGCCGGTGGCCGGGAGGAGGGCGGCTGCGGGGCGGGTGGCGCCGGGGCGCTCGCGCCGCTGCTCCTCGCCCTCGCGGTCTTCCTGCGGAGGCGCTCGTGAGGCGCCTCTTCCTCGCGGCGGCGCTCGCGCTCGCCGCCGGCCCGGCCCGGGCCGAGTCGCCCCGCACCGGGTCGTTCGAGTTCCGCTTCTCCTGGTACCGGCCCGACATCGATTCCGAGTTCGGCGGCACGGCCCACCCCTACGCCGACGCCTTCGGCGGCTCGAGCGCCATCATGTTCCAGCTCGCGTTCGCGAAGTCGATGTGGACCACCGAGGTGGGCACGCTCGACCTCGGCTTCGGCGCCGGCTACTGGGAGAAGTACGGCGTGGGGGTCACCCCCACCGGCCTGGTGGGCGACCGCACGACTCTGAAGATCATCCCGCTCCAGCTCTTCGTCGGCTACCGGGTGGACTACCTCTTCGAGCGGCTCGGCATCCCGTTCGCGCCCTACGCCCGGGCGGCGCTGGTGGACCACCTCTGGTGGGTGAACGACGGGGCCGGCAACACCGCCTCCTTCACCAGCCTGACCGGCGGGACGAGCCGCGGATCGGGCCAGACCTACGGCTACGCCTTCACCGGCGGCGTCGCACTGGTGCTCGACTTCTTCGACCCAACGATGGCGCGCGAGATGGACCTCGACGCCGGGATCAACCACACCCTCATCTACGGCGACGTGACCAAGAGCGTCATCGACGACTTCGGCTCGAAGAAGAGCTGGAACATGTCCGGCGCGGGCCTCGTCTACTCGGTGGGCCTGCAGTTCGTGTTCTGAGCCGGCGCCCTACAGCACCCCGCGCCTCCGCCCCACCTTCACGAAGGCCTCGACGGCCCGGTCCACCATCGCGGGCTCGTGGGCGGCCGAGAGCTGGACCCGGATGCGGGCCGCCCCCTTCGGCACGACCGGGAAGCTGAAGCCGACGACGTAGATCCCCTCGTCGAGCAGGTCCTTGGCGAAGTCCACGGCGAGCTTCGCCTCCCCCAGCAGGATGGGGACGATGGGGTGGAACCCCGGCCGGACCTGGAAGCCGGCCGCGGCCATCCTCTCGCGGAAGGCGCGGGCGTTCTCCAGGAGCCGGTCTCGCAGCGCCGTGGACTCGGCGAGGAGGTCGAGGGCGACGAGGCTCGCGCCCACGATGGACGGGGCGAGGGTGTTGGAGAAGAGGTAGGGGCGGGCGCGCTGGCGGCACAGGTCCACGATCTCGCGGCGCGCCGCCACGAAGCCGCCGGCGGCGCCGCCGAGCGCCTTGCCGAGGGTGGAGGTGACGAGGTCCACCCGCCCCAGGACGCCGAAGTGCTCGGGCGTGCCGCGGCCGGTCTTCCCCACGAAGCCCGAGGCGTGGGAGTCGTCCACCATGACGAGCGCGCCGTGCCGGCCGGCGAGGTCGCAGATCCGGTCGAGCGGCGCGAGGTCGCCGTCCATGGAGAAGACGCCGTCGGTGGCGACCAGCACGAGGCGGGCGTCCCTCGCCTCGTCGAGGCGCGCCGCGAGGTCGTCCATGTCGCCGTGGGCGTAGCGGTAGCGCCGCGCCTTGCACAGACGGATGCCGTCGATGATCGAGGCGTGGTTCAGGGCGTCGGAGACGACCGCGTCCTCCTCGCCGAGCAGGGCCTCGAACACGCCGCCGTTCGCGTCGAAGCAGGAGGAGAAGAGGATCGCGTCCTCGAATCCGAAGAAGGCGGCGAGCCTGCCCTCCAGCTCGCGGTGCCGATCCTGCGTGCCGCAGATGAACCGGACCGAGGAGAGGCCATAGCCGCGGTCGTCGAGCGCGGCGCGGGCCGCCGCGAGCAGGCGCGGGTGGCTGGAGAGCCCGAGGTAGTTGTTGGAGCAGAAGTTGAGGACGCGGCGGCCGTTCACCAGGATCTCGGCGCCCTGCGGGGAGGCGATGAGCCGCTCCTCCTTCCAGGTGCCGGCGGCGCGGATCTCGTCGAGCTGCGAGCCGAAGATCCCTCGGGCCTTGTCGTACATGGCGCGCCCCCTGGTGGATCAGAACTTCAAGAGGACCTTGGGGTGCACCCGGATCTTGTCCTCGAAGCCGGCCGCGTCCCAGCCGCCGAACGGCACGATCGTCCCCTGGCCGGCCTTCAAGATGACGTTCCAGACGAGGTCGTGGATGTTGGGGTCGCGCGACTCGAGGAGGTTGCGGGTGATGTGCCAGGTCTCGAAGATGCGCCGGCCGATGACGGCGTGGAGGGTGATGCCCTCCACGATGACCCGGTCGAGGTTCTCGATGACGGCGTCGCCGCTCTTCAGGCCGAAGAGGATGACGTGGCCGCCGCGCCGCACCGCCGAGAGGGCGGTGTTGAGCGCGGCATTGGCGCCGGACATCTCCAGGGCGACGTCCACACCGACGCCCTCGGTGAGGTCGTGGATCTGCTGGGTGATGGCCTCGTCGTGGACGTAGGAGACCTCGGTCGCCTTGGAGGGCTCGACCACGGCGTCGGCGCCCAGGGCCTTCGCCATCTCGATGTGGGTCTTCATGGGCTCGACGCCGATGACCTGCCGGGCTCCGAGGGCCCGGGCCACGGCCACGGCGAAGAGCCCGATGGTGCCGCAGCCGATGATGGCCACCGACTTGCCGCGCAGGTTCACCTTGGTGCAGGCGTGGACGGCGTTGCCGAACGGCTCCTGCAGCGCCGCCACCTCGGGCCGGATCTTGCGGGTGTCGGTGGGCCAGAGCGTCTGGGCGGGCAGCTTCACGTACTCGGCGAAGCAGCCGTCCAGGCTGATGCCGATGATGCGGGCCGTGGCGCAGACGTGGTTGTCGCCGATGCGGCACTGGTAGCAGGTGTTGCAGATGATGTGGCTCTCGGTGGAGACGACGTCGCCCGGCTTGGTGCCGTAGTCGCGCGTGGCCTCGGTGCCGGCCTCCACCACCTCGCCGAGCAGCTCGTGGCCGACGATCCGGACGTCCTTCTGCTCCTTGTCGAGCGAGGAGAGGATCATGTCGCCGAAGGAGCGCCGGAACCAGATCCCGCGGTCCGAGCCGCAGAAGCCGGAGTAGAGCGGCTTCACGATCACCATGCCGGCGTCGCGGTAGTCGGCCGAGACGTCGAGGCGCGGGCGCGGCACGCGCTCCTTGCGCAGGCCCCGGGACTTCTCCCAAGGGTCCTTCCTGCGGTCGTACACGAGGGCCCACATCTCGTCGCCCATGGCGGCCTCCGGCGCTTCCCCCGAGGCTGGCAGTGTAGCGGCGGGCGGCACGGCCGTCCCGGGAAAGAGGGGGACGGGCCGGGCGTTGGCGGCCGTGGTATGCCATCCCGACGCCATGCATCCCGTTCCGCCGTCCGTCCGCGACGCCGCCCGGCGCGCACTCATCCTCGACGACGACGCGCTCCTCGCCGAGTGCGTGGAGGAGTTCTTCGTCGCGGGGGGGCCCGGCGGCCAGCACCGCAACAAGTCGGAGACGGGCGTGCGGCTCTCCCACCCGCCGACCGGCGCGGCGGTGACCGCGACGGAGCGGCGCAGCCAGGCCCGGAACCGGAGCGCGGCGCTCCTGCGCCTGCGCGAGCGGCTCCGCGCACTCTCGCACGTGCCCCGGCCGCGTCGCGCCACGAAGCCGACCCGCGGCGCGAAGGAGCGCCGCCTCGCCGCGAAGAAGCGGCGTGGGGAGCGCAAGGCGCAGCGCCGCGGCGGATACGACTGAGCGGGCGATCCCGGCTCGCCCCGGTGGCCCGGCGGGGAACGAGCTCCCGGCCTACCGGCGCTTGCGGGAGGCGCGGCTCGGCCGCCTCGTCCCGGCGCGCTTCGCGGCCCGGGCGGGCGCCCGCCGGCGGGCCGGCTTGCGCGCGCCGCGCCGAGGTCCGGTTCGCGCCGCCCTGGCCTTCGCGCCCTTGCGCCTCGCCGGCCGGCGCATGCCCTTCTTCGGCTTCGCCGGGCGCGCCCCGCCGAAGTGGCGCCGCATCGGCTCGAGGTAGTAGACCTCCCAGCCCTCCCGGTACATCGCGCCCTGGCCCTCGGGCACCTCGTGGTGGCGGATGGTGACCCAGGTGCCGCCGTCGGCCGCCTCGAGGAGCACCTCGAGCCGCGAATCCGGGGCCTCCGAGGGGAAGTCCTTCGATCGCCAGCTCTGCACGATGCGCCGCCCGGGCTCGAGGGCGAGGTGCCTGCCCCACATGTACCCGTCCCCCGCCGTGAAGCGCCCGCCCACCTCGCGCCCCTCGACCGTCGCGGCGCTGCCGCCGGTCATCGCGGCATGGGCCACCGCGTCGAGCCAGGCGTCGTAGATCTGCTGGGGGGTCGCCGGGACGACGCCCGACACCTCGATGGACTCGGTCGGCATGCGGTCCTCCTGCGGCCGGGGACATGGAACGCATTCGCGCGCGGCGCAAGGCGAGCGCGGCCGTGGCCCCATCCGGGAGGCGGGCCGGCGGGACTGCCCGGGCGACCCTTCAGGCCCGTCCGGCCTGTGCCCCCGCCGGGGGGACCGCTGGCTCCGCCATGCCGGCCTCGACCAGCCGGTCGAGCGCGTCCCGCACCTCGGCCTGGGTCATGCCGCACGACTCGAGCGCCTGGCAGACGTCCGCGATGCTCCGGCGCCCGGGCCGGACCTCGGCGAGCACCACGCCGTCGCCGGGGTGGACGCCGAGCGGGGCGGCCCAGGCCTTCTGGGCGGCCTCGAGCGCGTCGCGTCCCTGGGCACGGGCCTGCTGGACCGCGGTGCGGCAGGCCTCCTCGGCCACGACGCCGCGCGCGGAGAGGTTGAACCGCTGACCGCGGGGCCAGCGCTTGCCACCCCTGGGCTTCAGGCTCGCGAGCATGCTCGATCCTTTGGACCCAAGCCGGGCCGTTGTCAATGCCGGAATCCACCGGACTCCCGCCCCTGGCCTCGCGGGCCGCCCCGGATTCGCCTGGCGCGGCCCGGCGCGACCCGGCAGATGGGGCCCATGGACCCGGGGCCAGCGAAGCCGCGCGCCGCGCCCGGCTGGGGCGGCGCGCGCGTCCTGGCGGTGGGCCACTCGACCCGGCCGCAGGAGGAGCTCGTGGAGCTGCTCCGCTCGAACGGCGTGGCGGTGCTCGCCGACGTGCGAAGCATTCCCCGCTCGCGCCACAACCCGCAGTTCTCGGCCGAGGCCCTCGCCCCCGCCCTGGAGCGGGCCGGCATCCGCTACGTCCACCTCCCCAGGCTCGGCGGGCTGCGCCACCCGCGCCGGGACTCGCCGAACCGCGCCTGGCGCAACGACAGCTTCCGCGGTTTCGCCGACCACATGCAGACGCCCGACTTCGAGGCCGGGCTCGCCGAGCTGCGGGATCTCGCCGGCGAGGGGCCGGTGGCCCTCCTGTGCGCCGAGGCCGTGCCGTGGCGCTGCCACCGGTCGCTCATCGCCGACGCGCTCTTCGCCCACGGTGTCGTCGTCCTGCACATCGAGGGGCGAGGCCGGACGCGCCCGCACCGAGTGACCCCGTTCGCCCGCATCGAGGGGCGCACCGTGACCTACCCCGCCGTCGCGGGCGCGGCGGGCGGCTGATCCGGTTGCGCCCCGGAACACCTCCCGGCAGACTGCGCGGCTGCCGACGAGGAGGAACGCCGTGATCCGAGCCGCCCTGTGCGCCGCCCTGGCCCTCGCCCCGCTCGCCCAGGCGCGAGCGGAGGAGCCCTCGCTCTCGCAGGTTCTCAAGCGCGCCCTCGACACCTACGGCGGGCTCCAGACGCTGCAGCGGCGCAACGCGAGGGTGGAGGAGGGGAGGGTCACGCCGGCCACGCAGGGCGGCCAGTCGGGCAGGCTCTCGCGCACGTTCGAGCGGCCGCGCAGGCTGCGGGTGGAGATCGCCTACCCGGGCGAGGAGGCCGAGGTGCGGGTCCTCGACGGCGCGCGCGGCTGGCGGAACGGCATCGAGGTGTCGGGGACGATCAAGTGGGCGGCCATGGCGCTGCAGGCGGCGCGCATGGACCTGCCGCGCCTGCTCGCCGAGGAGCGGCTCAGGCTCGTGGACGGCGGCACGGTGAAGCGCGACGGAAAGCGGCTCCGGGCGGTGACGCTGCCGCTCGGCGAGGGGATGATCCTCACCGCCGAGATCGACCCGAAGACCGGCCGCATCCTGCGCTCCTCGGGCAAGATGGACGCGGGGCCGGGGATGGCCCTGGAGTTCGCCACCCTCTACTCGGATTTCCGCCGCGTGGACGGCGTGCTCGTGCCCTTCCGCGAGGCCAACTACGCCGGCGGGCAGCGGACGGGCGACACGGTGCTCCGGACCGTGGAGGTGCTGCGCGACGCGCCGCAGGGGAGCTTCCGGCCGTAACGGACCCTCCCGGCCCCCGGCCGGCCGGCGCGTCACTCCTTCCAGGTGATCTCGTACCGGCTCTCGAGGAAGCCCGCCTCCCAGCCGCGCGCCTGCACGTCCTTCGCGCCGAGCGACTCGATGGCCCCGGAGATCACCCCGCAGTGGAACGGCGGCACGAGGAAGTCGCGCTTGAACACCATCCGGCACTGCCGGTCGCCCTTCCACTCCACCATCCGCTCGCCGTAACTCACCGTGGCGCGGTAGCCACCCGGCGTGGAGGAGAGCAGGGAGCGCGGGTTCTGGCCGCTCAGCCTGGACAGGGTCTTGCCGAGCGCCGACGACAGCACGCCCGACCCGGCCCGGTGGCCGATGGCGTACAGGACCTTGTCGGCCCCGCCCATCTTGCCCTCGAGCTTGCCCGCGGCGGCCCAGGCCATCTTGAGGAAGTCGGCGACGGGGTAGTTGAAGAAGTCGGTCCGGCTCGCGGTCTTCATGGGGTCGCACTCCTTTGCCGCGGCATCCCCGGCCTGCTCCCGAATGACCGCGAAGGCGGCGTTGAAGATGAGCCCCCGCACCGTGTCGCCGTGCGTGGCGGCGGCGAGCCGCTTCTTCAGATCCTCGGGATCGAGACGCTTCATGTGGATCCTCCCTGGAACGAAGGGATCAAAGCATCACCTTCGCTCGGAGTCCAGGACGTACCCCGGGTGCGAGTCAGGCCCCGCTGTGCGCCCCGCTCGCACCCTCGGTGGAGGGAGCGGCCGCGCTGGCTAGGTCCCTATCCGCACCAGATCGACGAGGGGAAGGTCGAGGTCGCGCGGCGCCGAGAGGTCCACGACGCACTCGAGCATCCAGTCCACCTCGCCGGCCTCGTCCACGATGCGTTGCACCGCCTTCCACCGGCGCGGCCCCTCCTCCGCGAGGAAGGTGTTGTGGGGCCGCCGGGCGGCGGGCGTGACGTCGATGCGCGCGTGCTCCGTCCAGTAGGGCGCGAGGGCCTCCTCGAGCCGCTTGGGGGTCCACGCGCCGTCCGGCGCATGGATCGCCGCGGCCGCCTCCTCGTAGCTCCGGCGCGCCAGGGCGCCGAGCAGCCGGTGCAGGTCGGCGCGGACGCGGCGGAGGAGCGCCCTGGGGTCGGCGGCGAGGTCGAAGGACGGGGCGGGCGGCGCCTCGGCCGGGCGCCCCGCGGGAACGGGCGCCGCGGCGGGCGCGCGCAGCCGCTCCCACTCGTCGAGGAGCGAGGAATCGACGCCGCGGACGAGCGCGCGCAGGAAGACGAGGGCGTCCTCCAGCCCCTCGTCCCGGTAGGTCTCGGGCACCGTCTGGGCCAGCGTCTTGTAGGCCTCGGAGAGGTACCGCAGCAGAGCCCCCTCGCTCCGCTGCAGCGCGTACTCGCGGACGTAGTCGTTGAAGGAGATGCAGCGCTCCACCATCTCCCGGGCGACCGACTTCGGCCGGATGTTCTCCGCCCCCACCCACGGGTGCCTGGCGGCGAACTCGTTGAAGGTGGCGTAGACGAAGTCGGCGTTGGGCTTCGGGTACTCCACCTTCTCCAGCTCCACCATGCGCTCGTCGTACTCCAGGCCGTCGGCCTTCATGCGCGCCACGGCCTCGCCGCGGGCCTTGTCGAGCTGCTTCCACAGGACCGCGTCGGGGTTCTCGAGGATCGACTCGACCTGGGTGAGCACGTCGAGCGCGTAGGTCTCGCGCTCCGGGTCGATGCGCGGCAGCGAGTCGAGCAGGTACAGCGAGAGCGTGTGGAAGAGGGAGAAGTCCCGCTGCAGGCCCCGGGCCGGCCGGACGTACCGGCCGCGGAACCCCTCGATCCGGTGCAGCTCGAGCAGACCGGCCGCGCGGAGGGTGCGGAAGCGCTGGGCAGCCACGCGCCGGTGGCGCGCCTTCACGTGGTCGTTCCCGTGCGAGCGCTCGACGAGCCGCACCAGCCGCCCGTACCCGCCGCCCGCCTGGGTCGTCTCGCTCATGAGCAGGTTGAGGAGGAGCCCGAAGGTCACCTCGAAGCGCGACTCGAGCGGCTCGGGCTCCTTCGCCTGGAGCCGCTCGAACGTGGCCCGGTCCCAGTGGACGTACCCCTTCTGTGGCGGCTGGCGCTTCACCACCTTCTTGCCCGCCGCCTGCTTCTCGGCGAGCCGCTTGTTCTCGACGACGTGCTCGGGCGCCTGGGCGACGACGTAACCGCGCTCGTCGAAGCCCTTCCGGCCCGCCCGCCCGGAGATCTGGTGGAAGTCGCGGGCCGGGAGGATGACGGTCTTCTCGCCGTCGAACTTGCAGAGCTGGGTGAAGAGCACCGTCCGGATGGGGATGTTCACGCCCATGCCGAGCGTGTCGGTGCCCGAGACCACCTTGAGGAGCCCGCCCTGCGCCAGCTTCTCCACGAGCAGGCGGTACTTGGGGAGGAGGCCGGCATGGTGCAGGCCGATGCCGTGCCGCAGGAAGCGCTGGAGGTCCTTGCCGAAGGGCGTGTCGAAGCGGAAGCCCTCCAGCGCGGATCGGATGGCCTCCTTGTTCTCCTTGGAGGAGAAGTTGGCGGACATGAGATTCTGCGCCTGCTCGGCGGCGGCGCGCTGCGTGAAGTTGACGAGGTAGATGGGCGCCTTCCCCGCCGAGACCAGGTCCTCGATGGTCTCGTGGAGCGGCGTCTCGCGGTACTCGTGCTCGAGCGGCACGGGGCGCTCGGCGCTGCGGACGTCGGCGACCTCCCGCCCGGTGACGCGCTCGAGCCCCTCCTCGATGGAGTGCATGTCGCCGAGGGTCGCCGACATGAGGAGGAAGGTGGCCTTCTCGAGGAGGAGGAGCGGCACCTGCCAGGCGACGCCCCGCTCCCGGTCGGCGTAGTAGTGGAACTCGTCCATCACGACGTAGTCGGCGCTCGGGTTCGCCTCGCGCACCGAGATGTTCATCAGGATCTCGGCGGTGCAGCAGACGATGGGCGCATCCCGGTTCACCGCGGCGTCGCCGGTCATCATCCCGACGCTCTCGGGGCCGAAGAGCTGGCAGAGCGCGAAGAACTTCTCGTTCACGAGCGCCTTGATGGGGCAGGTGTAGAAGGAGCGCTTCCCCTCGGCCATCGCCTTGAAGTGAAGGAAGGTGGCGACGAGCGATTTCCCGGAGCCGGTCGGGGTGTTGAGGACGAGGTGCTTACGGTCGAGGAGCGCCAGGATGGCCTCCTCCTGCGCCGGGTAGAGCGAGAGGCCGGTGGAGGAGACCCAGCCGACGAAGCGGTCGAGGACCCCATCGGCGGAGAGCGCCGGGGCACCGGGCGGGGGAAGGAGGGCGGCGAGCGGGGCCTCGGCGGAGAGCGTCGCGGCGGGAACGGCCATCGGCGTAGAGGTATCCCGGGGACGAGCCCGGGTCCAGCGGCGCGGGGGTACGACCACCCCCCGTCGGCGCCCGGAGCGCGATAGACTGCCGGCCCATGAACTGCCCCCATCACATCCAGTGGGTCGTGCCGGTGGCCTACGGCCAGCACCAGTGCATGCAGTGCTGGGACCTCGTGACCCGGAAGGACGTGACGCCCAAGTTCGAGGACCTCGCGCCCGACCTCCAGAAGAAGTGGGAGGCGCACGAGGCCACCTACAAACCGCCGGCCGCACCGCCCGCGCCGGCCCCCGCCGCCGCGCCCGCGAAGCCGCCCGCCGGTCCCTGAGGCGCCGCCCGCGCCGCTCCCGGTCCAGCAAGATGCGTCCGCTCCCGGAGGGCGTGGCCACGCAGCCTCGAACCAACCTCCTGGAATTGCAGGGCCGTCCATCGCATCCGCGCGTCCCTGGATCGCGTGATTGGCCGCAGGCTACGGCCGTGGCCTCATGGGCGTGGCGGCGGTTCCGCAACCTGTCACAGGCGCCCGGAATCTGGCCGGGAAGGGGCGGCTGGGAGAGAATCCCTCGAGGGGGCTCACGCCCCGGACCGCCTCGACGAAGGAAGGCCCATGTACACCAAGCGATACGCGATCTACGGCGCCCTGTTCGGCCTCTGCTTCCCGATCTTCGGCACCATCTTCCAGGCCCTGGTCCTCCGCGGGACCATGCCGTTCGGCGCCGGCCTCGCGGCGGCCCAGAAGATGCCGCTCATGTGGATCATCGACTCGGCGCCCATCTTCCTCGGCGTGTTCGCGAGCTTCGCCGGGAGGGCCCGGGACGCGATCATGGCCCTCGAGGCGGGGAAGCGGGAGACGTTCGTCCGGACCGCCAGCGATCTCTTCACCGCCGCCCAGACGCTCCTCTCCACGGTCTCCTCCTTCAGCTCGATGACCTCGGAGACCGCCGCCTCGGTGCGCGAGACCACGGCCACCATGGGACAGCTCGGCCACACCGCGACGCAGGCTGCGCTCACCGCCGAGACGGTGATCGGGCTCGCCAAGTCCTCGCAGAAGTGCTCCGAGGACGGGCTCCACGCCGTCGAGACCAGCATGGCGGAGATGGTGAAGCTCGCCGAGGAGGTTCGCGGCCTGTCGAAGAAGATCGAGGGGCTGAACGAGCGGATGCGCGACATCTTCGAGATCGCCTCGGTGGTGAACTACATCGCCGACCGGTCGCAGCGGCTCGCCGACAACGCCACCGGCGAGGTGGAGCGGACCCCGGCCGCCAAGGGCTTCCAGCCCATCGTGACCGAGATGCGGCGCCACTCCGACGACGCCAAGAAGGCGGCGGCGCAGGTGAAGGGGATCCTGGGCGAGGTCCACAAGGCCATGCTGAACGCCATGACCGCAGCCGAGAACGGCGTGCGCCGGGCCGAGCAGGGCGCCCAGGTGGCCTCCACCACCGCCGACACCATCAAGCGGCTGGCCACGGCGCTGCGCGACTCGTCGGTGGCGGCGAAGGACATCGCCACCGTGGCCCAGCAGCAGGACCACGGCATCGACCAGGTGCTGAAGGCGATGAACGAGATCTACCTCGCCACCCAGGAGACCATGGCCTCGACGAAGCAGGTCGCCACCGAGGCCAAGGCGCTGAACGACATGGCCCTGGGCCTCAAGAAGTCGGTCCAGGTGGGTCCCGCCTAGCCCTCCGGCGGCGCCCGCGCCGACCCGCTTGGGCGGCGGACGATCCCGATCCACAATGTCGGTTCCGTTCCACCGGAGGCGACATGCACTCGGCCAGATATGCCCTCGCAGGCGCCGCGATCGGGCTCGGCCTGCCCCTCGTCTCCACCTTCATCGAGGCCGGCTTGCGATACGGCGGACTCTCGCTCGGCAGCATGCTCGAGGCCCAGGCGAAGTCGCCGCTCCTCTGGATCCTGGACACCACCCCGGCGGTGATGGCGTTCCTCGGCCTGCTCATGGGGCGGCGCCAGGAGACCATCGCATCCCTCGAGACCTCGCGGATCCAGCAATCCACGCAGACGGCCAACGACCTGTCCGCCGCCGCCCGCTCGCTGCTCACCACCGTGCAGTCCTTCAGCTCCATGACGGCGGAGACCGCCGCCTCGGTCAAGCAGACGAGCAACACCATGGCCGCCCTCCAGCACACGGCGATGCAGGCCGCCCTCACCGCCGAGACCGTGATCGGGCTCGCCCAGAAGTCGCAGAAGTCCTCGGAGGAGGGGCTCGTGGCGGTCGAGGCGACCGGGGCCGGCATGGTCAGGGTGGCCGCGGAGGTCCGGTCGCTCACCGCCCGCATCGAGGCCCTGAACGGCAAGATGCGGGACATCTTCGCCATCACCGCCGTGGTGGGGGAGATCGCCGACCGCTCGAACAAGCTGGCCGAGCGGGCCGAGGGCGAGGCCGGCAAGGCCGTGCCGTCCGCGGACGGGTTCTCGGAGGTGGCCCGCGAGCTGCGGGCGCACGCCACGGACGCGCGCAACGCCACGAGCCGCGTGCAGGCCATCCTCGGCGACGTGCACCGGGCCATGCTGGCGGCGCTCACCGCGGTGGAGACGGGTAGCCGCGAGGCGGAGGCGGGCGCCGATCTGGCGAGGAGCACCGGCGAGACCATCCGCAAGCTCGCCGCCACCATCCGCGATTCGTCGGAGGCCGCCCGCCACATCGCCAGCGTCGCCCAGAACCAGGACAAGGGCATCGACGAGGTGATGAAGGCCATGAACGAGGTCTTCCAGTCGGTCGAGGAGGGCCAGGCGGCGACGCAGAAGGTCGCCGACGAGGCGAGGACGCTCACCGAGCTCGCCGAGGGCCTGAAGCGGGAAGTGCGAAGGTAGGGCGGGGGCTCGTCCCCCGCCGGGCGAGGCCGTGACCGCCCAGCCGCCCCTCGGGGGGTGGCGCTTGCGGCGCAGGTGGCCGGAGGCGGCGCTGGCGTGGGCTCGCCGGGTCCCGCGAGGGACGCGAACCGGCGGCTCTCCCGGGGCCCCGCTCCGGAATGGGTTGACGAGGTCGAACATTAGACTTATTCCAACTCGAGCCTTACACACGGGGCCTTGCGCCGGAAGCGCCCTCGTGGAGAGTGTTCCGGCGATCGCCACCGAACCGACAGAGGAGACGCAGACATGGCCAACCTGAAGGGATCGAAGACACACGGCAACCTCAAGTACGCCTTCGCCGGCGAGTCGCAGGCGAACCGGCGCTACCTCTACTTCGCCAAGGTGGCGGACGTGGAGGGCTACCCGGAGGTCGCCATGAACTTCCGCGAGACCGCGGAGGGCGAGACGGGTCACGCCCACGGCCACCTCGACTTCCTGAAGGTGGTCGGCGACCCGGCGACCGACCTACCCATCGGCGACAGCCACCTGAACCTCAAGGCCGCCATCGCCGGCGAGACCCATGAGTACACGGACATGTACCCGGGCTTCGCCAAGACGGCCCGCGACGAGGGCTTCAAGGAGATCGCCGACTGGTTCGAGACGCTCGCCAAGGCGGAGAAGTCCCACGCGGGGCGCTTCCAGAAGATGTTCGACTCGATCAAGTAGCCTTCGCGCTACGATCGGGCCCGGCTTCTCCGCGCGGAAGGGCCGGGCCCGCGCGTGCCGGAGACGACCTCGCGGGGGGAGGCATCATGAGCGGCACCGAGAAGCGGATCGGCTACGCGCCCACCCCGGGCATGTCCTACGACCCCTCGGAGCCCCGGTACTGGGACCGGGCGGGGCTCGACGCGGAGGTGCTGCGCGCCTTCGAGATCTGCCACGGCTGCCGCATGTGCTTCAAGTACTGCGACAGCTTCCCGATCCTGTTCGACCTCCTCGACAAGAAGTACGACGCCGACGTCCGCAGGCTCGTTCCGGCCGACGTGGACCGGATCATGGACGCCTGCTTCCAGTGCAAGCTGTGCGAGGTGCAGTGCCCGTACACGCCCCGCGACAAGCACGAGTTCATGCTCGACTTCCCGAAGCTGGTGCACCGTTTCCGCGCGGTTTACGGCCAGGGGAAGGGGAAGACGCTGCGCCAGCGCATGCTCGGCGACCCGGACACGGCCGGCAAGATGGCGCGTCTCTCGCTCGGCATGGCCAACGTCGTGAACCGCACCCGGCCGCTGCGCGTCCTCATGGAGAAGGCCGCCGGGATCCACCGCGACAAGCAGCTCCCCGAGTTCGCGCGCGAGGCCTTCGACGCCTGGGCCGGGAAGGCCGGCTACGTGAAGCCCGAGCCGGGCGGCGAGGCCGTGCTCTTCCAGACCTGCTTCGTCCAGCACAACGAGCCCCAGATCGGCAAGGACACCCTCGAGGTGCTCCGGGCGTGTGGTGTGGACGTGCGCGTGGTGAAGGGCCTCCAGTGCTGCGGCATGCCCGCCTGGGAGCACGGCGACCTCGCCTCCCTGCGCCGCCAGGCGGCCCGTGACCTCGACCTGCTGCTCCCCTACGTGGAGAAGGGAGCCAAGGTCCTCGCCATCAACCCCACCTGCTGCATGATGATGCGCCGCGAATGGCCGGCCCTCCTCGAGGGGAAGGACCGCGAGCGGGCGGCGAAGCTCGCGCCGGCGGTGATGGACCCGAGCGAGTTCCTGTGGACCATCCGGAACGAGGCGCGCTTCAGCACTGCCTTCAAGAGCACGCCGCCGGGCGGCAAGGTGGCCTACCACGCGCCATGCCACCTCCGCGCGCAGGGGGTCGGCTTCAAGGGACGGGACCTGCTCCGGAAGATTCCCGGCGTCACGGTGGCGGCGACCGTGATGGAATGCTGCGGCCACGACGGCACCTTCGCCATGACGGTGGAGGGCTTCGAGCCCTCGAAGCGCATCGGCCGGAAGGCCTTCGAAGGCATGAAGGCCGCCGAGGCCGAGACCTGGTCCACCGACTGCCCGCTCGCCGCCATCCAGTTCGAGCAGCACGCCGGCAAGAAGCCGCTCCACCCCATGTCGGTGCTGGCCCGCGCCTACCGGGGGGAGGGTTTCGGAGGGGAAGAGCCATGAAGCCGATTCGCCGCGAGGAGCTCCTCGACCTCACCGCCTACGAGAAGGCGCGGCCGCAGATCCGCGCCCACATCCTCGAGGAGAAGGCGCTGCGCCGCGTCCACGTCGGGGAGGCGCTCACCTTCCTCTTCGAGAACGCCGACACCATCCGCTACCAGATCCAGGAGATGCTCCGCGCCGAGCGCATCGTGCGGGACGCCGAGATCCAGCACGAGCTCGACACCTACAACGAGGTGCTGGGCGGGAAGGGCGAGCTGGGCTGCGTGCTCCTCATCGAGATCGACGATCCGGTCGCAAGGGACCGCAAGCTCCGCGAGTGGCTGCGGCTCCCGGAGCACCTCTACGTGAAGACCGCCTCCGGCAGGAGGGCGCGGGCGCGCTACGACGCGAGGCAGGTCGGCGAGGATCGGCTGTCGGCGGTCCAGTACCTCCGGTTCGACCTGGGCGGCGAGCCGCCCGTCGCCGTCGGGACCGATTTTCCCGGGCTCGCCGTCGAGGCGCCGCTCACGGCCGCGCAGCAGGCCGCCCTCAAGGCCGACCTGGCGGCCGACGGCTGAGCGTGGGCCCTGCCGCCGCCGGTGCGGGCCGGCTCCGGGACTCTGGCGCTCCCGGCGCTGCCCGCCGCGTCGGGGCTGCCCGCCGCACTCTGGAGGTACCGGGTGAACTCGGCGTGGCTGGTCCTCGGGGGCGCCGTCGCCGGGTGGGTGATGTCCTGACGGACCGGAGGCCCCTGAAATAGGCCTGCCTCCCGTCCGTAGGGTCCCGGCATGGAGGCAGTCATGAAGGCCCTCGCCATCATCGCCCTCGCCCTCGCCCTCGAGGCGGGTTTCCTCCTGCAGATCGCCCGGTCGGGGCCCGCGGCTACCGCGGCCACGACCCGGATGGAAAGGAGCGTCGAGCCGCGCGCCCAGCCGCTCGCGGCCGGCGCCGTCCTGCTCCCCGACGAGGCGCCCTGCGCCCGCTGACGGCACGGCGGCGGCTCGGTTCCCCGGCCCCCCCGGAGGGACGCGTGCTAACCTCCGGCGGCGCGCCGGGGCAGCGCGCGGGAGGGCCGGTCATGAGCAGTCTCTCCATTCGCACCCGGGTCGTGATCGTGGTGGTCGGCTCTCTCTTCCTCGCGACCTTCGCCGCGAGCGGGCTGGTCGGGCACATCGTCGAGCGCAATGTCGAGGCGGCGGCAGCGGACTCGCTGAAGCGCGCCGCTCAGGGGTTCGCGAGCCTGGAGCGGAGCGACGTGGAGAAGCTCTCCGCCACGCTCGACGTGCTCCTGGCCCGCGGCGACCTCAAGACGGCATTCCTCGCCCGCGACCGGAGCGCCCTCCAGGCGGCGGCGGCACCGCTCTTCGAAGTGCTGCACCGGCAGGACGGCATTACCCACTGGTACTTTCACGACGCCGAGCCGCGCACCTTCCTGCGGGTCCACAGGCCGGACCTTTTCGGCGACAAGGTCGAGCGGGCCACGCTGCGCGAGGCGATGCAGACGCAGGCGGTGGGCTCCGGAAAGGAGCTCGGCCGGACCGCCTTCGCCCTGCGCGTCGTGAAGCCGTACCGGGACGGCGGCAAGGTCATCGGCTACATGGAGCTGGGCGAGGAGATCGACCACTTCCTCAGGCGGATGAAGGATCAGACCGGCGACGACTTCGGCCTCCTCGTGAAGAAGGCGTACCTCGACGAGAAGGCCTGGACGGCCGCCGCCGGGCGGCGGCCCAGCACCTGGAACGACCGGCCGGACGTGGTGCTCGTGAACGCGACGAGCTACGGGGAGGGAATCATCGACTTCCGGGGAGACATCGACGACGTGCCCGAGCGCGGCCTGGCCCTGGAGGAGACGGTGCTGCAGGGCCGGGCCCGCGTGCGCGGGATGTACCCGGTGACCGACGCCGGCGGGCGCCGGGTCGGAGCGCTCTTCGTGAGCCACGACGTCAGCAACGTGCACGAGGCCGTCGAGGGGGGCCTGGCGCAGCTGCGGATCGTGGTCTTCACCATGTGCCTCCTGGTCGCGGCCGCCCTCTACGCGGTCCTGCAACGCCTCGTGCTCGGCCGGCTCCACCACATGGTCCAGGCGGCGGAACGCATCACGCTCCGCCTCCCGCCAGGCCAGCACGGCGCCGGGACGGTGGTCATCACCGCCTCCGCCGACGAGATCACGCGCCTCGAGGACTTCTTCCGCCGCTTCGCCGCCTCCCTCGACGAGGCCGAAGCGGGGCGCACGCGCGGCTAGCGAAGGTCCCGCAGCGTTCGAGCCTCGATCCGGCGCCGCAGGACGAGGAACAGCTCGGCGGTGGCCACGGCGTCCGAGAGGGCGTCGTGCTGCTGGTACTCGGGAAGGCCGTGCCGCCGCCGCGCATCGCCGAGGTTCAGTTCCGGCTCCTCGATGGCGTCGGGGTCGACGAAGCGCCTCCGCTTCTCCGCCTTGACGAGGAGGTTCACCGTGTCCACCACGGTCGGCTTGGGCCAGCGCCGCCCGGCCTCCTTGAAGGCGCGCTTCAGGAAGGCGACGTCGAGGGAGGCGTGGTGCACGAGCATTGCCCCCTCCCGCAGGCGCCGCTCCACTTCGGAGAGCACCTCCGCCAGCGGCGGCGCCCCGGCGACGTCGCCGGGAACGAGCTGGTGCGCCCGCATCGAGTCGGGGGTGATGACCTCCAGCGCAGAGGGGCGCACCAGCGTCCGGTAGGCCTCACCCAGCCGCACGATCCCGGCGCGGACCGGCACCATGCCCACGGCGATCACCGGGTCCCTGCGCGGATCGAGGCCCCCGGTCTCGAGGTCGAGCGCCCAGTAGACGACGGAGTCCCACGGTGGCGAGAACCACATCTCAGAAATAGTCGGTCCGGTAGTGGTAGGCGGCCCGATCCTGCCAGACCTCGATGGCCCGGAAGGTGTCCTTGAGACGGCTGCGCTCGATGGACGAGACGTCCGAGAGGGCGATGACGTTCGTCGCCGGCTTCCCCTCCGAGAGCATGCGGAGCTGCTCCCGCAGCCGCACCCGGAGCAGGAAGCGGTACGCCTCGGCCAGCGTCGCGTACTCGTCCTGGCCGAGCAGTCCCGCGTCCACGGTCGCCTGCAGCCGCTCCAGCGTGTTGCAGGTGCGGGCGCCCACCTCGAGCCCGTAGCAGCGCGCCAGGAAGACGATGGGCGAGATGGCGTTCGCCTTCAGGTCCACGCCGGACGACTCGCCCCGCAGGCGGAGGACGAGGCCGGTCGGCGGCTTGTAGTTGAGGGCCGCCTTGGCCATGGCGGACAGGAAGACCCGCGCCTTGCTGGAGCGCTGCACGACCTCCTCGAGCCGGTCCAGCGGGAGCGTGCCATGGACGCGGCGGAAGTCGAAGAAGATGGAGGCCTCGAGGAGCGCCTTGGGCGTGGGCTTGTCGATCCAGCCACGGAAGCGCTCGACCCACTCGTCGAGCGGCCCGTGCCACCGGGTGGCCATGTAGCCGCCGGGGCAGCGCGGGAAGCCCGCAGCCACGAGGTCGCCGACGGCCTTCTCCGCGAGCTTCGCGAAGTAGTCCCGCGCCCCGGGCGTCTCCTCGCCGTAGACGAGGGCGTTGTCCTGGTCGGTGAGGAGCGTCTGCTCCTTCCGCCCCTCCGAGCCGAAGACGATCCACGCGTAGGGCACCGGTGGCGGCCCCAGCTCCGCCTCGGCCCAGCGCAGGATGCGGACGAGCAGCGTGTCGTTGAGGCGGGCGACGAAGCCGGAGATGACCATGCACTCGAGCCCGCCGCCGAGGAGCGCCGAGGCCATCTCCGCCACCTTGGCGGCATAGCCCGGCAGGCTCTCGCGATCCCCGAGGCGCTCCACCCGCTTCAGCACGGCCACCGGGCCGGTCGCGGTCTGCTTGAGGAGGTCGGTGCTCGTGAGCACCCCGACGATCTCGCCTCCGCGGGTGACCGGCAGGTGGTGGATGCCGCCGTCCAGGACGGTCTGCCAGGCCTCGTAGATGGGCGTCGCCTCGGGGACGGCACGAAGGGGGGCGGTGTAGACCTGCGTCACGGGGGTGTTGGGGCCGAGGCCGGCGGCGAGCACCCGGCAGCGGAAGTCGCTGTCGGTGACGATTCCCGGGGGATCGGTGTCCACGAGCGCCGAGCTGACGTCCCCCTCGCGCATGACGCGGGCCGCCTCGCCCACGGTGGCGCTCGCCGCCACCCGCACGGGGGCGCGGTGGACGAGGCTGCCGACCGGGACGGACAGGTTCGCCTGGAACGGGACGACCTGGCCCCGCTCCAAGCTGTTCTTCAGCCGCTCGCCCAGCCCGGTCGCGAAGTGGCCGGCGAAGGTGGCGTAGGCCTGGAGCGCCTGGAAGACCTCGCGGGGCAGCCGGTAGGCGAGGAGGTCCTCCTCGACGAAGACGTCGAGCGTGGCCTTGCCGGTGATGAGCGAGGTGAAGCCGAAGATCTCGCCCTCCTCCAGCAGCTGGAGGGTCTGCCCGTCCCGCTCCAGCCGCACGGCGCCCTTCCGGATGACGTACAGGTGCCGGCTCGGCTCGCCGCCGCGCTTCAGGATCACCGACCCCTTCGGAAAGAACGCGATCTCGAGCGACGCGGCCGCGGTCTCGAACGCCGCCTCGGAGAGCGTGTCGAACGGGGAGGTTGCACGGAGGAAGGCGACGGGGTCCAGCGCGGCCATCGCGGGGGAGCATACCATCCCACCGCGGACGACTCGTCCGCGTCCCGCGCCCAGGAGCGGGCCGAGCCGAG
>Ga0153915_10001898_pt1 | contig 19267 bp, 13 predicted proteins | sample Opewatmetagenome_2_FD_107003 | JGI IMG/M metagenome (GOLD analysis project Ga0153915, IMG submission 107003) | Freshwater wetland microbial communities from Ohio, USA - Open water 3 Core 3 Depth 3 metaG | ecosystem: Environmental > Aquatic > Freshwater > Wetlands | place: USA: Ohio, Lake Erie...
CCTCGACATCATCTTCTTGCTCGCGGTCGGGACCGGAATCGTCATGCTGGTGGTCGAGGACTTCGAGCGCGGGCTGGCCGCGCTGGCGGCGCTGTCGGGCGATCTGCAGCGCGGCGAGGCCACACTGGATGCGCCGGCCGCGCTGCTCGGCCGGGCCCTGGTCCTGCCGGGCGTGCGCGGCAGCGGCCTCTATGACCGCGCATCGGGGCGGTTCACCCGCGGCATCGGCGCCTGCGAGGCGTGGGTCGACGGCCCGCCGCCCCCCGGGACGGCGACGCTCATCAGCGAGGCGGTCGAGAAAGGCCGTCCTGTGTCGGCCAGCGCGCCACCGGCCTTTGCGTTCGTGGCGGTGCTCCCGGTGGAGCGGGCCAAGACGGTGGCGGAGGCGCTGGTCCTGGTGGGCGATGCCCGCGACCCCTTCACCGCCCTCGACGTCTCCTTCCTGCGTGCACTAGGGCAGCAGGTCGGCGCGGCACTGGAGAACGCCGAGCTCGACCGCCGGCTCCGCCGCCGTACCGAAGACCTTGAGCGGTTGTCCATGCGGATGGTGCGGCAGCACGAGGACGAACGGCGGCGGATTTCGCTGGAGCTGCACGACGAAACCGCCCAGGTATTCTCGGCCGTGAAGCTCCAGCTGGGAATCGTGCGGGAGGAGGTCGCTCCGCCACAGGCGGCGCGGCTCGGGCGGGTGCTGGACCTGGTCGACGAGGGGATGGCGAGCATTCGGAGCGTCACCGCCGCGCTCCGTCCCTCTCTGCTGGACGATCTTGGCGTGTTGCCCGCGATCCGCGCCCTGGTGGCCGACTTCGAGGCCCGAACAGGGATCATCACCGGCATCGACGGCGCCGAGACCCTCCCACCGCTGGCGGAGGATGCCGAGCTGGCGCTGTTCCGCGGGATCCAGGAGGGACTCTCGAACGTGGCCCGGCACGCCGACGCGGCCAGTGTGGCCATCACCATGGCGAGAGAGGACGGCGGCCTGGCAGTGGTGCTGGAGGACGACGGCCACGGCGCCAGGGTTCAGAATGGCGCCGTTGTCGTGGAGGAGCGCACCGGACTCGCCGGTATGCGTGAGCGCTTCGCGGCCCAGGGCGGCCGGGTCACGCTCGAACCCGCCGCGGGCGGAGGAGTGCGGCTTACCCTCTGGCTGCCGGCGGACAAGGGAGAATCCTCATGAGCGATGGCCGGGTGCGCGTGATGCTGGTGGACGATCACACCCTGGTGCGGGAAGGCATTCGCCACATTCTGGCCGCCACCCCGGGAACCGAAGTGGTGGCCGAGGCAGGCGACGCCACCGAGGCCCTGCGTCATGCCGCCGACGCCCACCCGGACGTGGTAGTCGTGGACCTGTCACTGCCCGGCGCCAGCGGCCTCGAGCTGACAACCAGACTTCGCGAGATGCTCCCCACGGTCAAGGTGCTGATCCTGAGCGTGCACGATCATCCGGAGTACGTGCTCGGCGCGGTGCGGGCCGGCGCCCAGGGCTACCTGCGCAAGGACACCTCTCCGGCCGAGTTGCGCGCGGCGCTGCAGGCCGTGGCACGGGGTGAATCCTACTTCAGCCCGCCGGTCGCCCGTCACCTCACCGCCGCGGTCCGGGGAGAGAACCTGCCGGAGGAACCAGCGGGGCGGCTCGCGCGCCTCACGCCGCGCGAGCGTGAGGTGCTCGCCGGCATCGCCGCGGGAGAGACCAGCCGTGCGATCGCCACCCGCCTGGGCCTTTCGCCGCGCACGGTCGAGACCTACCGCGAGAGCCTCGCGCGCAAGCTGGACATCAAGACCGTTGCGGCCCTCACTCGTTTTGCGCTGGAGGCCGGCCTGGTCAGGCCGGAAGGCGAGGGCTGAGGCCGCGGCGGCGCCCCCAAATCCGAAAGGATTGCTCATATCGAATGTGAAAGTCCCCTCACGAACCGATCCCCTCCCTCCTCACCCTGAAAAGTTCAACTCCTTAGTTAGCAACCGGTTCCGCCTCCGGCCCCGTACTTCTACGGAACGCGGCAGGCGGGCTTCCCCCGAATGTCGCGCGTGAAGGCGACGGGCTAGCGTAGTCGCGCGATCAGCCCGCGTCACCCTTCACCTCAGGCAGGAAGTCGCCTCATGTCGTCCCTTCGTCGAGCCGCCCTTGCGTTGGCCCTGTGGGTCCCCGTCCAGCTGTCCGCGCAGGACGCGCCGCGGCCGAAACGGGACAGCGTCGTCGAGCTTACCCCGATGACCGTCACCGCCACCCGTGACCTGCGCGAAGTCTTCAGGACCCCGGCCCCGGTCAGCGTGGTGGATTCCACGCAGCTCGCCCGGCGCGCGCCAGCCAATGTCACCGACCTCTTTCTTGATCTGCCCGGACTCGACCTCAACGGCATCGGGCCGACCCAGACCCGCCCGGTCATCCGCGGCCAGCTGGGCCAGCGCATCCTCCTGCTGGAGGACGGGATGCGGATGAACAATTCTCGGCGACAGCAGGACTTCGGCGAGATCGCGTCGATCGTGGCGCTGGAGGCGCTGGGACGGGTGGAGGTAGTGCGCGGACCAGCCTCGGTGCTGTACGGCACCGACGCCATCGGTGGGGCGGTGAACATGATCACCCGCCAGCCCCGCCAGTCCATCGCGGGCACTTCGGTGCGAGGCAGCTTCGGCTATCGCTACCAGAGCGCCGGAGACCAGCAGCGACCCTGGGGCCTGGCCACCGGTACGGCGGGACACTTCAACTGGCTGGCATTCGGCTCCTACCGTGACGCCGGCGCGTACGACGCGCCCGCCGGCAGCTTCGGCGGTCTGACCCTGGCCCGGGACACCAAGGTGCACGATTCCGGCGTGCGCGACGCCAACGTCATGGTGCAGGCGGGCTATGCGTTCAGCGAGACCCAGTCCGTGTCCGCGCGCTATGAACGCTACAGCGGCAAGGACGCCGGCTTCGGCTACGTGGACAACAGCGAGATGCTACCGGTCGACCCCAACGCTCCGACCATCAGGATCACCTACCCCACGCAGTACGTAGACAAGGTGAGCGTGGGCTATTCCACCAAGACCCTCGGGTTCGCGCTGGCGGACCGGCTCGACGTGACCGGCTACTACATGACCAACAACCGGACGCTCGACCTGAACGTCTTCATCCCCTTCGGGCCGGGGACGCCTCCGGGCGCGGGTCTGATCGCCCAGACCAACAACTACACGTCGCTGGCCACCTGGGGTACCCGGATCGAGGCGGCCAAGGCCATCGCCGGGAAGCACCTGCTGACGTACGGGATCGATGGTTTCCGCGACCGCTCCAACAACCTCGATCAGCAGACTCAGACGGTGGTCGGCTTCGGGCCGCCCCAGAGCCAAACCAGCGACGTGCCCCAGGTGCCCGATGCCACCTTCCGGAGCCTCGGCGCCTTTGCCCAGTTCGACATGCATCCGGTCAACCGGTTGAACGTCATCGCCGGCGCGCGGGTGCAGGACATCCGGGCTGCGACCCGCACCACCGCCGGCATCACGGATCCCACCGTCTCGGATGACCGGAAGACCGTTGTCGGCACCCTCAACCTGGGCTACAGCCTCACCGAGAACCTGAGTCTGATCGGATCCGTCGGCCGCGGATTCCGGGCGCCGAATCTGGTCGAGCGATTCTTCACCGGTCCGACGCCGGAAGGCAGCGGGTTTCAGAAGCAGACTCCTGACCTCAAGCCGGAGACGAGCCTCAACCTGGATCTCGGTTTCCGGTTCCGCAGCCGCCAGGGGACCCTCGAGGTGTTCGGGTTCCGCAACCAGATCTATGATGGCATCGCCATCCGCCCGACGGGCGACACCGTCCAGGGGCTCGCCGAGTACGAGAATGTGAACGTCGACAAGCTGCGTTACCTCGGCCTGGAGGCGAACGGCAATCTGCTGCTCGGGGCCGGTTTCTCGACCGGAGCGAACTTCACGGTGTTCGACTCCAAGGACGTCCAGGATCCCAGCAATCCGGTCGGCTCGACCTACGGCATGCGAGTGGGCGGCACGGTGCGGTACGACCATCCCGGTGGACGGTTCTGGCTGGCGACGGACGCCCGGCACAACGGGCGGCAGAAGGACATCTCGATCTCTTCGACTGTTGGCGAACCGGTGCCGGCCTTCACCGTGTTCGACGCCAGCGCTGGCGCGCGCCTGTTCCGCGCCGGGCGCAGCAGCCACAGCGTGAGCGTCACCGTGGCCAATCTGGGCAACAAGCTCTACTCCGAGGCCTCGAACACCAGCTTCTTCCGGCCGGCGCCGGGCCGGAACGTGACCCTCGCCTATCGGATGGACTTCTAGACGAAGTTCCGGGTTCCGGGTTCTGAGTTCCGAGTTCAGGCCGAGGGCCTGCGCTCGGAACTTCGAACTCGGAGCCCGGACGACGACCCTCGGAACTCGGAACTCAGAACTCGGAACTCTCATGCCGACCGCCGTCCACTACATCCCGATCTTCACTACCTGCCTGGCCCTGGGATTCGCCCTGGTGCTGTTCCGCCGTTACCGCGAACGGGGGCGGCCACACCTGCTGTGGTGGGGCATCGGGATGCTGACCTATGCCGCCGGCACCATCACCGAGTCGCTCACCACGCTGACCGGCTGGCACCCGGGGGTGTTCCGCGCCTGGTACATCACCGGCGCACTGCTGGGAGGCGCCCCACTGGCCCAGGGGACGGTGTACCTGCTGCTTCGGAAACGGACCGCGGACCGGTTGACGGTCCTGCTGGTGACGGCCGTGACCACGGGTGCGCTCCTCGTGCTGCTCTCCCCGCTCGACTACAGCCTGGTGGAGCCGCACCGGCTCTCGGGGAAGGTCCTCGTGTGGCACTGGGTCCGGTACCTGAGCCCGTTCATCAACCTTTACGCCGTGACCTTCCTGGTGGGCGGCGCGGTGCTCTCCGCGGTGCGTTATGCACGCCAGCGGGAGACGCGTCATCGCGCGCTGGCCAATGTGGCCATCGCCGCGGGCGGCATTCTGCCGGGCATCGGTGGAGCCTTCACCCGCTTCGGACACGTCGAGGTGCTCTACGTGACCGAGTTCCTCGGATTGCTGCTCATCGCTCTGGGGTACCGGCTGAGCGTCGGGCCGGGAGTCGAGCGCTCCGCCGCCCCTGTGGCAGGCCGGCTCGAGACAGTCGGGGGCGGCTGATCGGAGGGACCCGCGGGTCCGGTGCAGGGCTAACGAGGCGGACTGGTCGCGGGACGCTGGGCCAGGGTACGGGCGACCTGTTCCAACAGCTCGGGTCCGGTGAACGGCTTCTGCAGCAGGTAGGCGCCCAGGGAGGCGATACCCTGCTCCTTGAGGGCATCGGAGGTGTAGGCCGAGATGAAGAGCACGGCGAGTCGGGGGTGGCGGTCCCGGATCCGGGCCGCCAGCTCCACGCCGGAGAGGCCCGGCATCACGATGTCGCTCACCAGGAGGTCCGGGCTGGCCCCGCTCTTTTCCAACGCCTCGAGCGCCTCCTCGGCACTGGCCCCCGGGATCACCCGGCATCCCGCCTGCTCCAGGGTCCGTTGCATGAAGCGGAGGATCCCCGGCTCATCCTCGGCCAGCAGCACGGTCACCCCCGCCAGGCTCATGTCCGTCGTGGCGGGCGGAGGCCCCTCTGCGAGCGGCAGGAAGATCGCGACCCGGGTGCCACGGTCCGGAACGCTTCGCACCGCGATCTCGCCTCCGCTCTGGCGCACGATGCCATAGGCGCTGGCCAGTGCCAGGCCGGAACCCTGCCCGAACCGCTTGGTGCTGAAGAACGGCTCGAACAACCGGCCGCGAGTCGCTTCGTCCATGCCCCGGCCCGAATCCTCGATTTCCAGAACCATGGCGGGGCCGGTCACCTGCGAGACCCCGTACTGGGCGCGCAGCTCGTCGTTGGCTACGCGGGTGCGCACCCACAGCGCGCCACCGAGGGGCATCGCCTCGCGGCCGTTGAAGCCCAGGTCCAGGATCACCTGCGACAGCCACCGGCGGTCCACCTGAACGAGGTCGACTCCCGGCGCCCGCTCCAACACCAGGCGGATGTGGGGGCCGAGCAGCTGGGCCAGCTCATCCCGGAGCGCCGCGACCAGGTCGCCGAGGGAAAGGGTCTCCGGCTGCAGCAGCTGGCGCTGGCTGAACGCCAGCAGCCGGGCGGTGAGCAGACTCCCCCGCGCGGCGGCGCGATCGATGTGCTCCAGCGCGTCACGGGTGAGGTCGGGCACCCCGTCCCGCAGCAGCAGGCTGCGCGCATTGCCCCGGATGACGGTGAGGATGTTGTTGTAGTCGTGCGCGATCCCGCCCGCCAGCCGGCCTACCGCCTCGAGCCTCCTCGCCTGCTGCAGTTCCTCCTCCCGCTGACGCAGCGCCGCCTCCGCCGCCTCGCGCTCACGGATCTCATCGGTCAGCCGGCCGTTCGCCGCCTTGATCTCCAGCGTCCGCTGCTCGGCGGCCCTGGCCAGCACGAGCGCCAGCCCCAGTAACAGTCCCACCAGCATCCCCGCGGCGAGGGTCATAATGGGGAGCGAGGAGCGCGCCGCGGCCAGCGCCTCCGGCGTGGGCCACGCGGTCACCCGCCAGTGAATGTCGTTGAGGTTCACCTCGGCGTAACTCCCCCACACCGTCTCCATCCGTGGGTCGGCGACGCCGCGGGTGATCACCACCGCGCCGTCGCGCCGCAGCACCACCTCGAACCGGCTGGACGTATTGACCAGCTCGTCTTCCAGCGCCTGCCGCAGGTCGGTTATCACCCAGAGCAGGCCGGGAGCGCCGCCGGACGGCGCGCTTCGGCAGAGGAGTCCAAGCCACAACCGCCCGCCCTGCTCACGCACCGCCTCGACCGGAGCGTCGGACTGCGAGGCCCGCGCGACGAGGTCGGAATCAGGCCACCAGGGATTCGCGCCGAGATCCTGCTCACCCGGAATCAGCGCCAGCCACCGCGGTGCCCGGCCGCGCTGCACCCAGCCGACACCCCGGCGGGTGGAGCCCACCACGGCCTTTGCGAACGAATCCCAGCCGCCTGGTGGCACCACGCGCAGGGCCTGGGCGATCGAAGCCACCGTCGTGGCCCGGCTCTCGATCGCCCGCTGCACCTGACCCGCCATTCCCTGCGCCGCCACCTGAACCATCCCCCGGATCTGGCTCCGCTCCTGTGACCGGAGCAACTGGGCCAGGAGCACGCTCAGCACGGCCACCGCAACGCCGGCCGCGAAGCCGGTACGGGCGAACGGCCTCTGCGCCACACCGCGCGGCAGCCACCACCCGGCGTAGAGGAGAGTTGCCCCAACCACTGCCATCCCCACCGCGGTGTGCAGCGCCATCTGGGGCAACACCGGCGCGCCGGCGAGATCCGCCAGGATGAGCAGATAGCCCACCAGGTCCACCAGCGAGACGATCAGGATTCCGGTGCCCAGCAGCGCCGCCCCCAGCCGGCTGGTGACGCCACGGCCAATCGCCAGCATCACCACGGCCTGTCCCGCGAGCAGGAAGCAGAGGCCGGCGTTGGGGGATGCGCGGGCCGTGATCCTCCCAGGTTCGGACGAAATGAAGAAGATGGTGTCGAGCGAGAGCGACCTGGCCGACGCGTGCTGCACCAGGGTGAGGAGCCCATAGAGCATCACGGCCCCTCCGGCCGCGACCGCCAGCGGACGCGGCCGGCCAAGGGCAAGCGCGATCAGAGCAATCCCCAGCACGCCGAACGCGAAGGCCGTGTTGAAGGCCATCGGGTCGAGTCCGGGGAGGACGGTGGTGATCCGCTCCATCCCGAGCAGCCACCCGGCCAGGACCACCAGCCCGAGCAGGGCCGTGGCGAGGCCGCCAGCCGCGAGCACCGCGGTCGCGGACGAGCGGCTCATGCCGCGGGCGGTATAGGGGACCGGAGCTGCGCCACCAGACATTCCGCCTCCCCCCGGCTCGGGGAGCGTGCGCCCAAGAACGAACTCGCGTCCGTCATCCGGCCGGACGCCCAGGTCCCACAATCGTGCCGACTCCGGCCGGGCGCCGGTTGCGGCTCCATTGGTCACCCGCCGCCTTCCGACAGGCGGCGGTCCGTCCGTCAACCCATGCGGTCTGGCGCAGCGCCTTGCGCCACCGGAGCGCCACTGGAGGCCCATTCGGTCCACGAGCCGTCATACAGGGCGGCATCCGACCGACCCAGGCAGTGCAGCGCCAGGAGCAGGCTGCACGCGCTCACCCCTGAGCCGCAGCTGGCGATCACCGGCCGGTCCAGCGAGATCCCCGCGGCCTCAAGGGTCCGGCGAAGATCCTCCGGCGCCAGAACCGTCCCGTCGGGCTGCACCAGAGCGGTGTAGGGAAGGTTCAGGGCGCCGGGCATGTGCCCCGCAGCCAGGCCGGGCCGGGGCTCGGACTCCGTGCCGGCAAAGCGGCCGGTGGATCGCACGTCCACTACTTGGGCGCTGCCGGTGGCCAGTGCGCGGGACACCTCGGAGCGACTCCGGATCCCGGAGCGGTCCAGCCGAACGGAGAATGTGGTTCGCCGACGCACAGTCTCACCCGGTTCGACCGCGTGCCCGTCTGCGCGCCATTTCCCGAGGCCCCCATCCAGCACCGCCACCCGATCATGGCCGAAAACTCGGAACATCCACCAGACCCGAGCCGCACTCAGGTTGCTCCCCGAGGCGTCGTACACCACCACGGCAGAGTCCGAGTCCACTCCCAGCCCACCGGCGTAGGCAGCGAACTGCTCCTCCGTCGGCAGCATGTGCGGGAGAGCGGATGCCGGATCACTGGCGCGGTCCAGATCGAAGTACACGGCTCCGGGAATGTGGCCCGCGCGGTACTCCTCGCGCGCGATCCTCCCCGTGACGGGGAGGTACCAGGATGTGTCCAGGATCACGAGATCCGGTCGGGTGAGATGCCCGGCCAACCAGGTCGTGGACACCAGCGGCGACGGTGGGAATGGCGACATGCCTGGCGCGTATCATAGTCAGACGGCATCACCCTAGCGAGAGGAGACCACCGTGCGCCTCATGTCCCTTGGCCTCGTCGCCGCGGCCATTCTGGCCGCGGCCGGGACCGCCCAGGCCCAGCAGCGTCAGGTCCTGGTGAACCGGGTGCGGATCTCCGATCAGGATCTGCGCGCCTTCGAGCAGCGCTGGAACACCCGGATCCAGAACGGGAACTACTGGTACGACCGGTTCTCGGGCGCCTGGGGGCTCGAGGGAGGGCCAACCGCCGGCTGGATCTCGCCCGGCCTCAACCTCGGCGGCGCTCTCCGGGCCGACGCTTCGGGGGGCAATACCGGCGTCTTCATCAACGGGCGCGAGCTTCACCAGCTCGATGTGCAGGCCCTGATGCAGATCGTGCAGGTGCAGCGGGGACGCTGGTGGGTGGACGGGCAGGGAAACTTCGGGCCGGAGGGCGGTCCCGTATGGGGCAACCTGGTGGTCCTGGCCCAGCAGCGCGGCGGCGGCAGGAGCTGGTCGGCCTACTCCAGCGACGGCCACTCCTTCATCGGCGGGGACGGCCACTGTACCTATTTCAACAGCCACGACGCGGGAACGAGCACGGACTATAGCTATGCATCGCCCGGTTGCTGACCCCGTTCCGAGTTCCGGGTTCCGAGTTCGGCGTTCCTGAGCCTCCTCGGAACTCGAAACCTGGAACCCGGAATCGACCGCTACGGCTGCTTCACTGCCTCAATGTTCACCTGGATCGTCACGCTGTCGCCCAACAGCACCCCGCCGCCTTCCACCGCCCGGTTCCACGTGAGCCCGAAGTCCAGGCGGTTGACCTCGGTGGAGACTTCAAACCCGACCCGGTCCATTCCCTGCGCGCCGGGCGAAATCCCGTTGTAGCTCCCGCTCAGCACCACCGGCTTCGTCACCCCGTGGATGGTGAGATCACCCGCAAGGGTGATGGCATCCCCGTTCACGCTGACTGAGGTGCTCTTGAAGGTCATCTCCGGGTAAGCCTGGACATCGAAGAAATCAGCGGAGCGGAGGTGGTTGTCCCGGCGCTGATTGTTGGTTGAAATGCTGGTGGTCTTCACGATGACCGTCGCCGACCCGTCCTTCCAGTCCGATGGATCGCCGACGATCGTCCCTTCCCAGTCGGTGAACGTACCGGCGACCTTGCTGACGAGGTGGCGGATCCGGAACTGAATCTGGGAGTGGACCGGGTCGATCCTCCAGGTAGGTAGCTGCGCGGAGCCTGGCGGCGGCGCGGCGGGCGCCGTCGGCGCAGGGGCGGTCAGGACCAGCAGGGCGGCAAGAAGGTCCAGCATGGACGCTCCAGGGAGGGATCGGTTTCGCGGCGCGGACCGTAGAATGACGGCCGCGCCGCGATAAGGTTACACACCCCCGCACCGTCCCCAGGTGCACCCCGCCGCACCTCACTGGTTCCCGAGGGCCTCCGCCGCGCGGCGGCGTACCTCCGGGTCCTTGTCCTTCATCGCCGCGATCAGATGGCTGGTGACTCCCGCATCCTCAATGTTCGCCAGCGCTTCTACGACGGCCCGCCTGAGCTCGGCTGACTCGTCCCGCATCAGTCCGCCGAGGGCAGGGATGGCGGCGGGGTCGCCGATGTCGCTCAACGATTCCACCGCCTTGAGCCTAACCTCCGGGTCCTGATCCTTGAGCGCCGCGATCAGCTGAGGTGGCGCACGATGCAGCTCATCCAGCTGGCCGATGGCCTGGATCGCCTCCAGCCGGACTTCGCGATCTGGATCGCCGGTCGCTCGGGCCAGGCCATCCACGGCAGCGGGGTCCTCGATCGACCCCAGGGCAGACGCCGCCGCCCGGCGTACCGCGGCGCTCTGGTCGCCGAGAGCCCGGACCAGGCCCGGGACGGCTCCCTTGTCTTCGATTGACCCCAGGGCATTGGCCGCGGCCTCCCGCAGCTCTTCATCCTGATCACGCAGCACCGCGACCAGCGGCCCGGTGACCCCACGGGGATCCTCGATCGAGCCGAGCGCCTCCACGACCGCCAGCCGCACCGCGGCATCCTTGTCGTCCAGCGCGTCGACCAGTGCCCCGGTCGCGCTGCTGTCCTCGATGCTGCCCAGTGCGCTCGCGGCCGCGATCCGAACCTGTGGTTCCCGGTCCTTCAGCAGCGGCAGGAGCGGACGGGTGGCCAGCGGGGACTCGATGTCGCCCAGTGCCCCGGCCGCAGCAGAGCGAATGCCCGCCTCCGGCCGCGTCAGCAGCTTCGCCAGAGAGGGGACCGCCCGCGGATCCTCGTACTGTCCCACCGCCCAGGCGCCCATGCGCACCACTTCGGGATCGGGATCCCCAAGCGCCTGCAGGAGGGGCTGGAAGGCGGTGGAGTCCTCGCCGATGCCCAGACCCAGCGCCGCGGCCTCACGGACCTTCGGATCGCTCAGCCTCAGTCCATCCCGGAGCACGCGGGCAGCGGCCGGCAGTTCGCTCTCGCCCAGAAGACGGGCCGCCGCGCGCCGCACACAGGGCTCGGGCCGGCCGAGCGATCCTGCCAGGAGGGGGATCGCCCGGGCGTCACTCACCGGATACTGCAGGCTGATCCGCATCGTCCGGACGGACGCGCCGAGGTCGTGCAGCGCATTGGCCGGCGAGGCGGGACCGCTCCAGCCCCATCCGTTGCCGAGCATGTCTACCGCCAGCTCGCAGACCGCGGGGTCCGACTGGGCGAGAGCTCCCAGAAAGTTGGCCACCGCCGCGGAATCCGGGCCGGTACCGCGCCCTCCCGTCATGCGGAACCGATGCGGAAGCCGCACATGCGGAGGGTGAAAGTGGGGCGGCCGTATACGCGGCACGCGTATCGACATCATCGGCCGCATCGCCGGCGCGGCCCGCGCCGGCCTCACAGCCGGAGGAGGAGGGGGAGCGGGCGGAACGGCCTGGGAGGCAAGGACCGCGGGTGCCGACGCCGCGCCTGACAGAATGGCCGCGCAGACACGGATGAAGGGCCGCATGCTCAGTCCCCCCGCTGGCCAAGCGCCTCGGCCGCCGACCGGCGCACCGCCGGATCGGATGACTTGAGTGCACCCACCAATGCCTCGAGCGCGGTTCGGTCACGGATCTCGCCCAGGGCGCTCACGGCGCACTCGCGTACGTCGGCGCTCTGGTCCTGCAGCATCTCCTTCAGTGTCGGCACTGCCCTGGCGTCGCCAATCTGCCCCAGGGCACTCGCCACCGCCTGGCGTACATCCGCGTTCTTGTCCTTTGCCGCGGCAAGCAGCCCGGAAGGGGCCTCCGACAGGTGGCTCGCGCCCAGCGCCTCGGCGGCCTGCTGTCGGGTGTCGGCGGACGGGTCGGCCAGAAGTCGGGCGAAGGCATTGACGTACCGCGGATCGGGTTTGGCGTTCTCGTCGTCCTCGCTGCTCTGGATCCGGTTGAGAGCGAGGCCGATGGCGGCTTCCCGCACTTCGGGGTCGCTGTCGCCAATCGCGCCGAGGATCGCCTCGTCCGGCACTGACTCAGGCATGGAATGCAGAGCGGAGAGCGCCGACGCCCGCACGTCCTTGTTCCCATCCTTGAGCAGGCCAACCAGGCCCGGCACCGCCCGCTTGTCTTCCAGGTTACCCAGCGCGCGAGCGGCGCCGGCACGCACCTCGGCGTCGGAATCCTTCAGCACGTCGATCAGACCGGGTACGGCTCGGGGATCCTCCAGATTGCTGAGCGAGTTGACCGCCGCGCGCCGGACCTCGACGTCGGAGTCCTTGAGCGCGACGACCAGCGCGGGCACCGCGATGTTGTTGGTGTCACGCCCCTGCCGGCCGATGCCAACTCCCGTGGCGAAGCTGAAGGGCCGCGGTGCCAGCGCCGGCCGGGGCACCGCGAGGTCCGACGGGCCGACGTTCCAGGCCGCTCGTGGCGCGATCGCAGTCAGGACCGCGGCCCGCGTCTGGGCGCGGGTCTCGGCACGCACCGCATCCATACTCGCGTGGACCCTTGCCAGACTGCTGGCCCGCCGCTCCAGAGCCCGGAGCCGCGAGCTCATACGGCTCCAGGTGCCCTGTGAGGCGCCCGCCGAAACCACGGTGTCGGTGTCAGCAACCTGCGCCTCCAATGCCGCCGGCGAGTCGGCCTCGTCCACAGGCCCCGAAGCGGTCTGGGCGAGCGAGTCGGAGGGGTCGGCGACGCCCCGGCCCGAGGCCGTCACACCGGGCGCGGCTACGGCGGTGACGCCCAGCAGCAGGACCGCGCCTGCAGCAAGCCACAGCGAGCGGGGAGAGGTCGGCATGGTGCGGCCCTCGATGAGTCGGTGAATCCTGGTGACCAGCTGGGAGCGGTGCTCTGCCATTCCCGCGAGCGGCACCGGGCGCGGCGTGGTGTCTACCCACTCGGCAACCTTCACGAGGCAGGTAGCCAGAGAGAACCCGGAACCGGTGCGATGCACGGCCCAATCGTCGCACAGGAGCTCCGCCGCATCCTGTATGCCTGTCCGGGCCACGCGGTTGAGCGGCTGCAGGAAGAACAGTCGTTCGATGACGCAGGCGGCGGTGAGCCAGGCAGGATCGCGCCGGGCAAGATGGGCCAGCTCGTGGGCCAGCATGGAGCGCTGCTGTTCGCCATCGAGTTCCGTAAGCGCGGCTTCGGGGAGGACGATTTCGCTGCCGCCAAGCGCGACAGGGCTGCCGAGCCCCTGGGCGCAGGTGACCCGTATGTCCCGGCGCACGTCCCCGGCCCGCCGAAGTGCCTCGAGCATCGCCAGCAGCCGCTCGTCCGTCACCGGCCGGCGCACGCCGATCTGGCGCATCGCCCGGGCCCGGCGGTACAGGTAGAGGCCGGCGAGGAGCACGGCGATCACTGCCCAGATACCCACCACGGCGGGGACGAACCGGAGCCGCGGCCCCGGCGACGGCTCAGATCCGGGTGTGACCGCGAGGGGCGCGGGCGCCGGGACAGTCGGCGTAGGCTGCAGCGCAGTGCGCTCCCGGCCAGGGGTGGCCGCCTGCCGGGTCACGGTCGCCGTTGCTTCCGGCGAAGGCAGCAGCTGACCGCCCCAGGTGCCGTTGTCCGTCACCGGCGCCACGCGCGCTGCAGAAGCGGCGGCACCTTGCTGGAGGGCCAGCGCGCCGCCCAGCGGCTCCAGCCCCAGCCCGACCTGCAGCGTACTGGTCAGCACTCCGCCCACCATCGCCACCTTCCAGAGGCCATCCCGCAGCGCTGGCGCGGTGGCTCGCCGCCGACAGAGGAGCCACGCGCCCCCGAGCAGAAGGGTGCTGTGCGCCACGTAGGTGAAGAGCCAGCTGCCGGCGAGCACAACGAGGTCAGCGCGCATGGGACTTCTTCTCCTTCCGGCCGGCGTGCTCCTCGAGCAGCGCCTTGATCCGGTCGAGGTCGCCGGGGCTGATCTCCCGGCCGGTGAGCAGGTGCGACATCATCTCGGCCACATCCCCATCGAACAGGCGTTCGGTCAGCTCGCTCACCATCGAGCGGCGCACCTCCGACTCCGACACCAGGGCACGATAGACGTACTGGCGCGCGCGGGTCTCGTGGCTTACTACGCCTCGTTTCTCCAGCCGCGAGAGCAGCGTGGCCACGGTCGTGAGCGCCAGCGGCCGGTCCGGCCGGAGCGCGTCACAGATCTCGGCGACAGTGGCCTGGCCGCGGTCCCAGAGCACGCGCATGATCGCGATCTGCAGATCGGTCAGCTGATGGGTTTCGGACATGAAGACTCCGCATGCGGACGTTCGAGCCAGCCAATAAACTACAGCTGTAATATTACGTCCGTAGTGGTGGTGTCAAGACGGGGCCTGCCCGCGGCGGGTTTCAGACTGCGCCGGCCTCTTGAGCCATCCGCCATCAGCGCTCAGCCGTCAGTCGCTCAGCCGGGATCTTCCCCGGGCGGTCAAACGGCGGGTGGGCAAGCGGCTAACGCCTTGCGGCTGAGGGCTGTCGGCTGATGGCTCACGGCTATATTTCCGCATGCCTACCCCAAGCGATTCACCCGGCACCAGGCTTGCCCGCCTGTGGCAACGGCTGTCCCCATATGCCGGCGGCCAGTGGCTGTTCAGCCGGGTGCTCGGACTGATGGTCCCCTACACCGGCTCCATCGGCGCCGTCGTGCGGCAGTTGGAGCCGGGGTACGCCCGCGTGGAACTGCGCGACCGGGGCGCGGTCCGCAACCATCTCCGTTCGGTGCACGCGGTGGCGCTGGTCAACCTGGGCGAGGTGACCAGCGGCCTCGCCATGCTGGTGGGCCTGCCACAGGACGTCAGGGGCATCGTGACCCGGCTTTCCATCGAGTATTTCAAGAAGGCGCGGGGGACACTCCGGGCCGAGAGTCGCGTGACGATCCCCAGCGTGACGGCTCCCACCGACTACGACGTGCACGCCGACATCCTCGACGCATCCGGTGTGGTAGTGGCCAGGGCGACTGTGCGGTGGCGGCTGGAGCCGGTCGGGTAGCCATCGGTCATCCTTGCGCATTGTACCCACCAGCACTCCTGTCCCCTCTCACACCTGTGACGGCTCATGGCTGACGGCTCACCGTACACGACCCCCCTCACCCGGCACGCCGGCATCGAGGTACCGCTCATCTGCGGGGCCATGTACCCCTGCAGTAACCCCGAGCTCGTGGCGGCGGTTTCGGACGCGGGGGGAATCGGGATCGTGCAGCCCATCTCCCTGACCTACGTCCATGGCCACGAGTTCCGTGAAGGTCTCCGGTTGATCCGGCGGCTCACCCCGAAGCCGATCGGAATGAACGCGCTGATCGAGCAGTCCTCGAAGGCCTACCACGAGCGGATGACCCGCTGGATCGACATCGCGCTGGAAGAGGGGGTCCGGTTCTTCATCACCTCGCTGGGGAATCCACGCTGGGTGGTGGAACGCGTCGCCCCGATGGGTGGGGTGGTGTACCACGATGTCACCGAACGGAAGTGGGCCGAGAAGGGACTGGCGGGTGGAGTGCACGGGTTGATCGCCGTGAACCGGCGCGCGGGGGGGCATGCGGGGGAGAAGAGCGCGGAGCAGCTGATCGACGAGCTTGGCGGGCTGGGCGTGCCGCTGGTTTGTGCCGGCGGCGTCGGCGACGCGGCGGGATTCGTGGAGGCTCTGCGCCTGGGATACGCCGGCGTCCAGCTCGGCACCCGCTTCATCGCCACCACCGAATGCCGGGCCAGCGACGCCTACAAGCGCGCGATCCTGGCGGCGCGCGAGGAAGACATCGTGCTGAGCGAGCGGATCACGGGGGTCCCCGTGGCGGTGATCCGCACCCCTTACATCGAGCGGATGGGCCTCAGGGCGGGCCCGATCGCGCGCTGGATGCTGCGGCATCGCCGCACCAAGCACCTGATGCGCACGATCTACGCACTCAAGTCCCTCTGGCAGCTCAAACACGCCTCACTGGATGAGTCCGGAGAGAAGGACTACTGGCAAGCCGGCAAGAGCGCGGGTGTGATCGATCGGGTCGAGCCGGCGGGTGAGATCGTCCGGCGGTTCGCGGCGGCGGCCGAGCAGATGTCGGGCGTGAGCAGTGAGCAGTGAGCAGTGAGCAGTGAGAGGTGAACGGTGAACGGTGAACGGTGAGCGGGTGTGAGCATAGGGTTTTCCGTCCCCACTCGCGCCCCCGCGCCCCTGCTCACTGCTCACTGCTCACCGCTCACTGCTCACTCCTCACTCTCCGTCCTACGATCTGCTCATAGGCCGCTGGGTCGGTCGCGCCTTCCGTGGAGATGAGCAGGACCCGCGTCTCGCGTCCCACGCCAAGTGAGGCCCGCGTCGGTTCGTGTTCGGGCGCCATCAGTTCGGCAAGGCCGGCGAGACCCGCGGCACCAGACTCCCCTGCCACGATTCCGGCGCCGGCGAGTTCCCGCATGGCGGTGCGGGCCCGTTCGTCCTCCACCGCCACGAAGGCGTCGATCCCGGCCAGCAGGTCCGGCCAGGCCGCGGAAGACGGTGTGCCGCAGTTGAGTCCCGCCATGATGGAGCTGTGGGCCCCGGCATCGATCAGGACCGGGTGCCCCGCCTCGATCGACCTCAGCGCGCAGGCCGCCCCAGTCGGTTCAACTCCCACCAGCACGGGTCGATGGGCCAGGCCGGCCCGCCGCCAGTGGCGCACCGCCGCACTCGCCAGGGTACCCACACCGATCTGCACCAGGACGAGGTGGGGCGCCCCACGGCCGAGACTGGCGAGCTGCTCATCTGTTTCGGCGAAAATCGTCTCGTAACCCTCGGCGACCCACTGCGGAATCTCCTCGTACCCCGGCCAGCCGTGGTCCTGGATCTGGAGGACGTTCTCACCCCTGACCGCTGCCGCCCGCTCGACCGCCTGGTCGTAGGTCCCGTCCACCTCCACCACCCGCGCACCCTCGGAAGCAATGCCCAAGATCCGGCTCTCGGCCGTCCCGGAGGGCACATAGACCTCGGCCTCGAGTCCGAGCCATCGAGCGACACGCGCGACGCCGCGGCCGTGGTTGCCATCGGTCGCAGTCACCAGCCGAAGCGGCGACCCGGCCAGGCGGCGACGCAGGTCCTCGAGCGAACACCACTCCGTCAGCTCCTCGCCGAAGCGCCGCTGCAGCACGCGCCAGGTCGCCCACGCAGCGCCCAGCACCTTGTACGCCGGCAGCCCGAGGCGGCTGGACTCGTCCTTGATCGACACCTCGGCGAGTCCGAGCCGACGCGCTGTGTCAGGCAGGCACCGCAACGGGGTCTCGCCGTATCCCGGCAGGTCACGATGCAGGCCGCGGGCGGCTGGAGAAGGGGGCGCAACGGCGTAATCCCGCTGGCGGTGGCGGTTGAGCAGGACCAATCCCATGGCTGCAACCTACGCTGGCACCGGGACTTGGCCCACCTCCCCGGGGGCGCCCTCCGGACTCACTCTCGCATATTTCTGGCTATTTCCCAGTCGCTACGTGGCGATTGTATGGCGTAAACACTTATTCATCAAACGCTTAGGTTATGGGCCTGAGTGTTGCAATGAATGACAGGGGGTAGCCTTGTTTCGTGCTGCGGAGGAGGCGTAAGCCATGTACAGGATTCGGTCGGCCTCGGGGAATGAGGTCTCCTACAACTCTCTCGAAGAGTTCAGCGCCGCGGTGCGCCGGGGCGAGGTACACCCCGAGGATGAGATCTTCCATACCCGCGCCAATCGCTGGCTCGACGTCAAGAGCCATCCGCACTACCGCAGCGCCACGCACTTTCATGGCCCGGAACCGACCGCAGCCGCGGCGCCGCGTGCACCAGCTCAACGGCCGGCACCGGTCCAGATGCCCGGGCAGTCCGCCCCTGCCCCGTCGGCCACGTCCTCGCGGGCGCAAGTCTTCGAGCGCCCCGTGATCCGGAGCGCGCCTCAGACCACCGTACGCCCACAACTGCAGCCCGCTCCGGCGGCTCCCGTCCCCGCGTCAGAGCCGGTCACGCCGCCGCGCCCCGAGGCCTCCGCCGCCGTCGCGCCGAACCCGGAAGCGCCGGAGCGCTACGTTCGGCCCAAGAAGAGCAAGGAGCTCGCCTTCATCGATCTCGGCGACCCTGCTCCGCCGGCCAAGCCGAAAGCCGTGGCGGCCGAACCCGAGCCGCGTGCTCCAGTGGCTCCGCCAAAGCCCGAGGCGAAGGCGGAACCCCGGCCTGCTGCCGCCCCTTCCGCGGCAGCCGCACCCGCCCCGTCAGCTCCCGCCGCGGTGGCCCCGCCCGCCGCCGCTGCGGGGGCCCCGGCCGCCCCCGTCGCGGCAACGCCGCGCGCTGCGGCTCCGCCTACGGGGCCCGGATCGGAAGTCGAGTTCCTGGTGATGGACGGGGGAATCGAGTCGCCGGTCCGGACGTCGGCCGGTCAGAAGGCGGTCCCGGAGGATCTCGATCTGTTGTTCAACGCCCCCATGCCCCAGGCGCCCGACCAGAATGCGCCGGCTCGCGGCATCACGGTCGTTGGCGTGCCGCCGAAGGGCGCGCCGACCCAGCGCTCCGGCAAGGTCCCCGCTGTCCACGTCGAGGCGCCGGCTCGAGCCGCGACCGCCCCCACGGAGACGATCACAGCATCCGCGCCGGCGAAGGCGACGGCACATTCGAAGGCGGCCGAACCCACTGCGGTCGCGGCCCGCCGCGTCGAGATCGAGCCGGCAGATCTGGACATCCCCGCCGGACCGCTGGTCGAGCCGCCCGTGCACCCGGTCGCGTCGGCGCCGGCGTTCCAGGCGATGTCTCCGCGTCCCAATGCCCTGGTGCTGGGCGGCGGCATCGCGCTGCTCGCGGTGGTCGGGGCGCTCCTGGCCTGGCGGCCATGGAAGGGCGGCTCGACGGCGGCCGCGCCAGCGGAGCAGCCGAGTCAGCCCACAGCCCCGCGCCTGGTTGGCGCGCCAGCGCCTACGCCGATCCGCGGACCGACGACGAGCGGTGCTGCCGCCAACAACGGGCGTCCGATCAAGCCGGGCGCGACCGGGAAGGC
>Ga0153915_10001899_pt1 | contig 19258 bp, 20 predicted proteins | sample Opewatmetagenome_2_FD_107003 | JGI IMG/M metagenome (GOLD analysis project Ga0153915, IMG submission 107003) | Freshwater wetland microbial communities from Ohio, USA - Open water 3 Core 3 Depth 3 metaG | ecosystem: Environmental > Aquatic > Freshwater > Wetlands | place: USA: Ohio, Lake Erie...
ACTCCGATCCGGGCAGGCCCCCCTACCTCCTTCACAGCCTTGGGCGCTGTCTTCACCGGGGCAGCCTCCTCCCTGGCCTTCGGGGCTGCGGCCTTCACCGGGGCAGCCTCCCTGGCCTTCGGGGCTTCCTTTGCCTTGGGTCTGGCGGCTTCCTTTGCCTTGGTTTTTTTGTCAACCATTGTTGCACCTCACAGGATCTTCTTCAGGAACGGATCCACCGGCACCGCATGGAGGTCCAGTGCCAGGTCCGTCGGGCTCATCCCCTGGGCGAGACCGAGGAGCTCGTTGTAGTGGAGCACGGGAAGGCCCCAGAACTTGCCGAACTTCTCCTGGATCTCGATCTGCCCGCGGTCAAACTCCAGCTGGCAGAACGGGCAGACTTCCGTGACCGCGTCCACCTTGGCCTCGTGGAGGTTGATCATCTTCTCGTTGGTGATGTCGAGCGAGTGTACGAGATCATACCCGCGGACACCGCCGCCGGCACCGCAGCACTGCATCTTCTTGCGGTACTGGACGGGCTCGGCGCCGAGAGCCGCCACCAGCTCCTCGATCCACATCGGGTTCTCCGTATCCCCGAAGTGACGCTCCTTCTTGGGCTTGAGCAGGTGGCAGCCGTAGTGGACGCCGATCCGGGTGCCCGTGAGCGGGCGCGTGACCGAATCCCGGATCTTCTCCACGCCGCAGACCTTGGGATCATAGTACAGCTCGATCAGGTGCCAGACATCGATGGTCCCCTTGAACTCCATGTCGGACTTCCCGGAGGGGTCCGAGGGGTCCTTCACCGTCTTCAGCACCTCGTTCACCGCGTCCCGGAGGTCATCGTTGTGCTTCAGCTTGTGGTTGACCTCCCAGATGGACTTGTAGCACCCGTTGCACTCGAGCGCGATGTCCATGCCCATCTTCTCGGCGAGCACGATGTTCCGGGCTGCCATCGCCATGAACACGTTCAGGTCGATGGAGCCGAATGCGCCCGGTGCCGGGCAGCAGCTGGCCCCCTTCAGGGGGTGCAGGTTGATCCCCACCTTCTTGCTGCAGGAGATCCCTGCCGATTCGCAGCCGGGATACCGGTTGGGGGCGATGCATCCCAGGAAGAGTGCATAGTCTTTCGCCATGGTTCATGCCCCCTTCTTCTCTGATTCTGCCACGATCTTGTCCGCCTGTGCCTTCACCTTGTAGTGGTCCAGGATCTGCCGGATACCGGGGAGGTATTCGGGATGGCTGTGGGTGGTGGGCGGATCCTTCGCGAGTCCGAGCCGGACACGGGCAGCGCGGTTCACATCATTGTTGGGCACGCCGTGGCCGGACTGGTAGATCGCCTGCACGGTCTTTAAGAAGTTGACCGGAACGATTCCCCGCTGGTACGCGAAGTTGCGCATCGACATGATCACGTCGGTGGGCGCAATGTCCCGGGGGCAGCGGTCGGTGCAGCTGTAGCAGGTGGTGCACAGCCAGAGGTCGGGGTCGGTGAGGGACTCCTCCTCCAGGCCCAGCACGTTCCGGCGCATGAAGAGCCGGATGCGGTACGAGGAGCGGGGTGCGGACGGACACGAGCCGGTGCAGGTGCCGCACTGGAAGCACATGTGGGACACCGTGCGGCTGAGGTCCTTGACCTTCTTTGAGAAATCCGGGTTGCTGTCAGTCCGGTAGAGATAACGGTCCCGCAGTTTCGTCTCGAGTTTGGGATCCGGGTAACCTTTGGTTCTTGCCATGTTCTTACCTCACGCCTTGTCCAGAGCCTTCTCCTGCACCTGGCCGGGCTTGACGGTCTCCTTGACCTGGGAGGTCCGCTTGGTGAAGAGCTTCTCCTTGATCTTCTTCATGAGATCCGTCTCCGTTCCCTTGAGCCGGATGCCGTTCCGCTTGAGCACGATGATGTCCTCGCCGGGGCAGGCCGCCACACAGGCGCCACAGAACATGCAGTACTCCTTGTTGACCGCGATCTTAGCCTCCTGCTTGCCCTTCAGCTGTGCAGCCGGGGGCGGGGTCGGGAGGTAGATCGCGTTGCACGGGCAGATCTCCACGCAGGTGGAGCACCCGGACGGGCACTTCTCGGGGAAGAACTCGATCTCGCCCTCAAAGAGCTTCTCGACGGTGATGGCCTCGGTGGGGCAGTTCTTGCTGCACCAGGTGCAGGTGCAGCAGAGGTCCTCGTTGATATCCACCTTGCCCTCCACCTTGTCGGAGACAACCTCGCGCTCGACGGTGATGCACTCCTCGGGGCAGATCTCCACGCAGACCTTGCAGGCATCGCACTTCGTCTCGTCCCAGGGCAGGCCGGTCTTTTGGTCCGCGACCGCCTCGACCTTCCCGGTCTCGGCGGTGTAGGGCTTGCGCTTCACCGTGATCGCCGGGCAGAGGTAGCCGCACAGCCCGCAGACCGTGCACTTCTCCATGTCCACCTTGAAGGTGGGCTTGGACTTCATGGCGAGCTGCCGCTCCTTCCCCTCCTTGGAGGCACCCTCGTAGAGGGGCACGTCCCTCTTGATGGCGTCCCTCGGGCAGACGTCCTCGCAGATCGTGCACTTGATGCACTTCTCGTCGTCGATCTTGGAGACCTGGTCGTACTGCGGGAACCCTTCCTTCTCGATGATCGGGTACCGCTCCACGCCGTCGATGGTCAGCGAAAGCGCACTGAACGGGCACATCACCGGGCAGACGCCGCAGTAGGAGCACTTGACCTCGTCAATCTCCACCGGCGCGGCGTAGTCCACCGCCCCGCGCCGGACGGCACCCACCGGTCCCCAGGTGATGGCCTCCTCCGGGCAGGCCTCGATGCAGATCCCGCACCCCGTACAGATGTCCACGTTCAGGATCAGGTTGCTGGTGGTCTGCAGGAGCTTCTGCTCCTGGATCACCTTCTTCCCGTCCCGCTGAAACTCGATCCTCTTGGAAAACTTTGGATACAGTGTCATGGGCTCTGATCACTCCATTACAACCTCAACGAGAGGCTTTGATCCCTCATCCCAGTGTCCCTTCAGCTTGATAACACCGTAGGGGCACGCCTCGACGCACACGCCGCACCCGGCGCAGAGCTCCGACTTGACGTCAAGGACGATGGCCTTGCCGCCCACCACCTTGTAGATCTTCTCCTTGGAGACAGGATCCACGGTGTGGAGCTCGAGTGCGTTCACAGGGCATGCGACCACACAGTTGTTACAGCCGGTACATTTTTCCATGTTCACGTGTACTGCGAACGCCATGTTGTCACGCACCAGCTCTTATCGATCCGAAAATCGATTGAATGAAAGTTGCTAAGAATCATAGATAAAACTTCTGAAAACCCTCCGGTGGCTCCTTTTCCCATCCTCTCCCTGTCCCCGCGTCCATAATCGCATTTTTATTTGTTAATATATACATATAGTTAATCAGAAGAAATTAAACTTTTTCCACTGGAGTTTTCTGCCCCGGTGCAAATGATAAATTTATTCTATCCTTTGGGTAATACTGTGGTATCCCAGAGGTGAGAAATTTTGGAGATAAACGGAGTCAGAATCGATGATACCTACGCGGAAGCGTTCCCGATCTTCGTTTCCCGCGTGATTATCACGGCAGCATCAAAACGCTGGGCATACAAGGCTGCGATGGAATCCACCGGCTTTGCGACCTCCTGCATCGGGTGCGCGGCAGAAGCGGGCATCGATTACTACATGCCCCCCCAGGAGACCCCGGATGGACGGCCGGGCTTTGCCATCCTGATCTGCAACCCCAAGAAGGAGAAGCTGAAGGAGCAGCTGATCGAGCGGATCGGGGAGTGCATCCTGACCGCCCCGACGACGGCCACCTTCAACGGCATCACCGATGCCCCCGAGAAGCTCCCGGTGAAGCTCCACTTCTTCGGCGACGGCTACGAGCACCAGGTGAAGGTGGGGGACCGCTCCTGCTGGGCCATCCCCATCATGGAAGGGGAGTATATCACCGAGGAGGAGTACGGGGTCGTGAAGGGGGTTGCCGGCGGCAACTTCTTTGTCATGGCCGAGAACCAGATGGCGGCGCTCGCCGGTGCCGAGGCGGCTGTCGATGCCATCGAGCACGTCCGCGGGGCCATCCTCTCCTTCCCCGGCGGGATCGTGGCCAGCGGGTCCAAGGTGGGCTCCAAGAAGTACGCGAAGTTCATGAAGGCGTCCACCAACGAGGCCTACTGCCCCACCCTGAAGGGAAAGGTACCCGACAGCAAGGTGCCGGACGGTGTCAACGGGATCTACGAGCTGGTCATTGACGGCGTGGACGCGAAGGCAGTGGCGACGGCGATGCGCGATGGGATCCGTGCCGCCTGCACGGTGCCGGGCGTGAAGGTGATCTCGGCCGGGAACTACGGCGGGAAACTGGGCCCCCACCAGTTCAAGCTCCACGAGGTCCTGAAATAATCCCCCCTCTTTTTCCGAATCCTTCTCAAGACGACTGATATGAGTGCTCATCCAGACCGGGAATGGTGACGGGAGGGGGTGAATACCCCCTCCTGGTCCCACCCCCACCAGAGGATAGCCGCTTCTTCGGTGTTCCGCGGCCCATGAATCTGCCCGTACTGTTATTGGATCTCCACACCACTGAGAACCGGCGTGGAGCAGCCATCCTCGCCGGGCGAGGGCGACGGGAGGGGGCGGAGCCCCCTCCTGATCCCGTCCCGTGAGGATCGTTTTTTCTGGTGATCGCCATTCCATACCTTTATTACCGAAGAGTTCGTTAACGATATTTTCGGCAATAAAATTTCCCCGGCAGAGAAGAACCCGTGCCCATGATCGCCGAACCCTACATCCTCCACTACCCGGAGCTCGTGGCTCTCGCGGACCCGGAGGGTCGCCGGGTAGAGCTGGTGGAGTTCTTTGACTGCACGGGGGGGGCCATGTGGGCCCGGCACCACTATACTAAGAGTCCTCTTGTGGAGTCTGCCCGGGTGGTCGGTTCCACCATGCGGTACCTGCTCCGGCCCGGGACAGTGGAGCTCCCCCTCCAGGGATCCACGTTCGCCGCAGGGATCACCGGTGTCACGGTAGGGAAGGAGGAGATCGCCATCTCCTACCTGGGTCTTGGCGGGGGAGGTGTGGGGGCCTCCATCTGCCGGTCGACGGCGAAGGGGGTGCGGAGGTGCGAGACCGATCCCTCGGGAGGGGGGAAGGTGGCCGGGTCCACGGTCTGGCTCCCCCGGAGGGAGCGGGTGCTCATCGGCATCGACGACACGGATACCAAGGAGGAAGGGGCTACCTGGACGCTGGCCCACAACATCGCCCGGGCGGTGGAGGACGACAGCAGCCGGTACCTCTCCCACACGATCGTGCAGCTCTTCCCGGTGCCGTTCCGGACCAAGAACTGCGTGGCCACCGTCTGTGAGTTCGCCTCATCGGACCCGGAGGGAGTGGTAGCCCGGTACCGGGATCTGCTGGAGCGGTACACGCTCTCAAGGGAGACGGGGATGGCCGTGTTCCGGGGCTTTGATCCCTCCCACCTTTTCCCCTTCGGCCGGAAGGTCCAGCAGGGGCAGGTCTCCCCCGAAGAGCTTGCAGCGGTGCGGGACGGGAGGGTGCAGGCCATCCTGCAGGGGCGGGGGCTCATGGGTGCGGTGGCAGCCCTCCCTTTCTTTACCCGGTACCAGGAGGCACTGGAGCCATGGAATGGAAACGGGTGAAGGCCGAACTGCTGGCGATCGGGCGCGTGGCGCTGAAAGGCGAGGACTGCAGGCGGTTCATCTCCCGATCCACTGCCGGCCCCACCGCCGGGGGAGAGGGATCGGTCTTCTTCTCGGTGGGCGACCGGAGGGTCCGGCTCTCTGTGGACCCGGCCAGTCCCCTGGTGCTGCACCACGAGGGGGGTGGGAAGGCCGTGATCAGCGGGCCCGGCCGGGAACCTCTGCGGGGGATGCTGGAGGTCCCCGGGCTCCACTGCCCTCGTCAGGCGTACATCACCCTCTCGGAGCGGTGCATCTTCTCCTGCCGCTACTGCACGGTGCCGCGGCTCCACGGCCGCGTGAAGTGCCCCGACGAAGTGCTGGAGAAGGTGAAGGGAGTGCTTGACCGCGTGGACGCGGTGTCGATCACGTCGGGCGTGGCAGAATCTGTCCCACGGGAGGAGGCACAGGTGCTGGATGTCGTGCGGCGTGTCGCTCCGCTGGGGAAACCGGTCGGCGTCTCAGTGTACCCGACGCCACGGACCCCCGACCTCCTCCACGACCTGGGTGTGGCAGAGGTGAAGTGGAACCTGGAGGCGGCGACACCTGCCCTCTTTGCAGTAATGTGCCCCGGCCTGGACTACGATCTCATGTGGCAGGCCCTCCGGCGGTCGGTGGAGATCTTCGGCGAGGGGGCTGTCTGCTCCAACGTGATCATCGGCCTGGGGGAGACAGACGCCGAGATGACGAAGTGCATCACCGATCTCACCGGGGCCGGTGTGATCCCTGTGCTGCGGCCCCTCTTGCCTGCCGCAGAACTGGCTGCATGGCACCGCCCCTCAGCCGACCGGCTCCTCCGGCTGCTGGGGATCCAGGAACAGGCCCTCCGGGACGCGGGGCTGGACCCGCGGCGGGTCCGCACGATGTGCACCGCCTGCACCGGCTGCGATCTCACGCCGGGGAGGGACACATGAAGGGTGGCGATGTGCTGGCACAGGCCCTCCGCGACTGCGCGGACACCTTCTATACCGTGCCGGGCTACCCGGTGACCGGGATTGCGGAGGCGGTGGGGGCAGAGCTGACCGTGAACGAGAAGGTGGCCCTGGAGTATGCCCTGGGAGACTCCCTCTCCGGGAGACGGGCAGCCGTGATCCTGAAGAATGTGGGGCTGAACGCATGCGCCGATCCGCTTGTCAACGCCACCACCCAGGGGCTCCGGGCCGGGATCGTCATCGTGGCAGGGGATGACCTGTCTGTGAAGGGGTCCCAGAACGCCCAGGACTCCCGGTATTACGGCGAGGTGGCCGAGGTGCCCGTCCTGGAACCCGCCAGTTACTCGATCGGGGCAGCCCTGGAGGAAGCGTTCCTGGCGTCGGAACGATTCTCCCGCATGGCGATCCTGCGGGTGACAGCAGATCTTTTGGAGCGGGAGGCAGCGGCACCGGCCTGCTCTGGCGCACGGGGGGAGGGCCGCCTGGCCCCCCGGGACCTGACCATGAGAGGAAGGGTGGCTGCCGCGGCGCAGGGAACCGCCGCGATGTTCGCATGGGCCCGGGGACACTCCCTGAACCGCATCTCCGGAGATAACGTCTCGGTGGGGGCGGTGGAAGGGGCATCCCGGGCGGTGATTGTCTATCCCCCGCCGGCCCTTCCGCCCTCTGTCAGGGTGATCCGCGAGGCGGGACGGCCGTTCCTTGCCGAGCACCGCGATCTCAGGCCCCCTCAGCCCCCTGCAAAGGTGGAGCGGATGGCGGACCGGGGGCACTTCCGCACCTTCTGCCCGCACTGCCCCTTCAAACCGGTGATGGGGATCCTGGCAGGAAAGGACCTCTCCGCCGCCTGCGACATGGGCTGTGCGATCCTTGCCATGAACCCACCCTATTCCGTCGGGGTGGCCGCCTACGGGCTGGGCTCATCGGTGGCCGTGGCGGCCCGTTCCACCGGGATCGCGCTCATCGGCGACTACGCACTCCTGCACTCGGGGATCAATGCACTGATCGACGTGTACGAAAAGGGGCTTCCGCTCCTCTGCATCGTTCTCGCGAACAACCGCCTTGGGATGGTGGGGGAGACGCCGGCCTTCAACCCGGTGCCGTACCTGGCATGGTCGTCGCCTGTCGTCGCGGGCGCAGGCGATCCGCGCCTGGAGATAGTGGTCGACCGGGTCGACCGGCCCCGGACCCTGGTGGTGGAGGGCACCTGCCCTGAAGGAGAATCCTATGAAACCGTGGCATGTGGAAATCTGTGACGTCACGCTCCGCGACGGGGAGCAGACCCCGGGGGTCTCGTTCACCCGCGAGGAGAAGATGGACATCGCATCGTGGCTGGACAGGATCGGGATCGACGTGATCGAGGCCGGTTTCCCGGTGGTGTCGCCCTATGAGAAGCAGTGCGTGGCCGCCATCGCGAACCAGGGGCTGGATGCCCGGATCTGCGGCTTTGCCCGGGCCCGGCAGGGCGACGTGGACGCGGCCATCGACTGCGGGGTGGACATGGTCTCCCTCTTCATCGCCACCTCGGACCTCCACATCCGGCACAAATACAAGAAGCCCCGGGACCAGGTGGTGGACGAGGCGGTGGTCTTTGTGGAGTACGCAAAGGACCACGGCGTCGAGGTCCGGTTCGCGGCCGAGGACGCTTCCCGTACCGGCCGGAAGTTTCTCAAGGAGGTGTACCGCAAGGCCATCGACCACGGGGCGGATCTCGTCTCTTTTGCCGACACGGTGGGGTGCCTGACACCCAACCAGATTCGCCGGGTGATGGCGGATCTGGTCCGGACTCTTCCGAAGCCCCTCTGTGCCCACTGCCATAACGACCTCGGATGCGCCACGGCCAACACGATCACCGCCGCCGAGGCGGGGGCGTTCCAGCTCCACACCACGGTGAACGGCATCGGGGAGCGGGCAGGGAACGCGGCCCTCGAGGAGGTCCTCGTGGCGCTGCGCCTGATCGGCGGGGTGGACCGCTACGACCTCTCGCACCTGAAGATGCTCTCAGGCCTCGTGGAGCGCTACTCGGGGATCACGCTCGCAAAAACGAAGGCCGTGGTGGGCGAGCATGCCTTTGCCCACGAGAGCGGGATCCACATCGCTGCCATCCTGGAGGATCCCCTCACCTACGAGTACATCCCCCCGGAGCTGGTGGGCGGGGAGCGGCAGTTCATCCTGGGCAAGCACACGGGCAGGAAGGCCCTGGAGCACGTCGTGGGATCCCTGGGCTACCACCTCTCCGAACCCCAGCTCTGCCACGTGCTGGACCAGGTGAAGATGCGGAGCGAACACAAGTGCGGGGTCTCCCCGGAGGTCCTCATGGATCTGATCCGGGAGTCGATCCTGAGGGTGGGGTAACCGGATGCCCACCCTCTCGGAACGGATCCTGGGCGCCCCGGCGGGGTCCTATGTCGATGTCCCGGTGGACCGTGCCATCGCCCACGACGGGACCGGTGTACTGGCCCACCAGGCCTTCTGCGAGATGGGTGTCCGGGGGATCCGCCGGCCGGAGTGCACGTACCTGATCTTTGATCACATCGCGCCGGCCAACACCTCCACCACCGCCGGACTCCAGCGGGAACTGCGGCAGTTTGCCCGGGAGCAGGGGCTCACCTTCTGTGACATCGGGACGGGCATCTGCCACCAGGTGATGGCCGAGGGGATCGTCCGGCCGGGGGAGGTGGTGGTGGGAGCCGACTCCCACACCTGCACCCTTGGGGCCTTCGGGGCCTTTGCCACCGGCGTGGGAGCCACCGACATGGCGGCCATCTGGGCCTCGGGGTCCACCTGGTTCCGGGTACCGGAGACGATCGCGGTCCGGTTCACGGGGAGGCTCCGCGGGGCTGCGGAGGCGAAGGACGCAGCCCTTGCCTACGTCCAGGCCCTGGGTATGGACGGTGCCAATTACCGGGCCCTGGAGTTCGTGGGAGACGGGATCGCGTCCATCCCGATGGCAGGGAGGCTCACCCTCTGCAACATGGCAGTCGAGACAGGGGCCAAGGCAGGTCTCTGTTACCCGGACCGGGAGACAACGGAGTACCTGGCATCCTTCGGCGTCGAGGCGGAGATGCAGGTGCCGGACTCCCCCCGCTACGTGAAGGAGATCTCCCTGGACCTCTCCTCTCTCACGCCGCTCATCGCGACCGGGCACCGGGTGGACCACGTGCAGGAGGTGGCGGAGCTGGCAGGGCAGCCCCTGGACCAGGTCTTTGTCGGCACCTGCACGAACGGCCGCTACGAGGACCTGCTGCGGCTCTCCCGCGTGGTCAGGGACAGGCAGGTAAAGGTGCGGACGATCGTGGTCCCGGCCTCCCGGCGGGTGCTGGAGCGGATCACGGCAGAGGGCATCCTCTCGGACCTGGTCCGGGCAGGTTGTGTCCTCGGCCCGCCCGGCTGCGGCCCCTGCCTGGGTGCCCACCTGGGGGTCCTCGGTGAGGGGGAGACCTGCCTCTCCACGGCAAACCGGAACTTCGTCAACCGGATGGGGGTCGGGGGCGAGATCCTGCTCGCCTCCGTCGCCACGGCAGCGGTAAGTGCCCTTGCCGGGGAGGTTACGGTGCCGGGGGTGGCAGATGTACGGTGAGGGGCGGGCGGTCTGCCTGGGAAGCGATGTGGACACCGACCGGATCATCGCCGGGAGGTATTTGAGAACCAGGGACCGTGCCCTCTGGGCAGCCCATGTCTTCGAGGACCTGGACCCCACCCTGGCCCCCCGCCTGAAGGGCACGGTGCTGATGGCCGGGAAGAACATGGGCTGCGGTTCTTCCCGGGAGCAGGCGGTGATCGCGCTCAAGGAGGCCGGTGTCGTGGCGGTGGTCGCCCCCTCCTTTGCCCGGATCTTCTACCGGAATGCCATCAACATCGGGCTTCCCGTCATCGAGTGCCGGGTGGCCTGCAAAGAGGGAGCGCGGGTGCGGTTCAACCTGGCGGAGGGGTGGGTGGAGGTGGACGGCTCACGGTGCCATGCCACCCCCCTCTCGCCAAAGATGCTCGCGATCCTACAGGCCGGCGGTCTCGTCCCCTTCTGGAGGAACCACCAATGATCTTTCCCCGCCACTGCAAGGAAGTGGGGTATGCGAGGGGGAAGCCCTGCGGGGACCGGGTCTACTTCCTCTCCCGCTACCTGGTGGTGGAGACGCCGGATGGCCCGGCGGTGCGGGAGGTGATACGGGACCCGGGGGGAACAGGGATGATGCGGCCGATCCGGGGCACCCGGCTCCTGGCCCCGGCAGACCAGGTCCACCGGTACCCGGAGAAGGTGAACCTCCATGACAGGACCCGCCTCGTCCGGCTGGCGCTGGAGTCCGGGAAGCGCTGCACCCTCTTTACCGGGTGGGACGAGCACCTGACCTTTGTCTGCGACCCGGACCTCTCGCCGTTTCTCCCCGTCCACGTCTACGATGTCGCGCCCCCGGCCCCCTCGCTCCTCCTCGCCCTGGACGGGCTGGAGAGGAGCGGTCTCTTCGGCGAGCTCTCGCTCTTCTTTGTCCCCCACCTCCGGGATATCACGGATACCGGGGCGGACATGTATCCCTGCCGGGCGGCGGGCTTCCCCCGCACCCTCGACGCGGACCCGGTACAGGGAGGGGAGCGGATTGCCGGCTGCGTCACGTCTGCCCAGGTGATCCGGGAGTGCCACGGCACGGACTTTACCCGTGCCGAGATCTGCCCCCTGGAGTCGGTGGAGGCGGAGCCATTCATCGCCCGCTGCTGCCGCGGCGAGCGGGAGGGCGTGGGGGTGTACCGGGGGTTCTTCGGCGGCGTGGTCCACTGGGGGGCTTCGCCCCGCCAGATTGCATCGACGGTGGAACGGGTGGCAGAGGGCTGGAGGGAAGCCCGTGGTGAAGGTTGCAGTGGCTGAGGGCGACGGGATCGGCCACGAGGTGGTGCCGGTGGCCCGGGCGGTGCTTGCTATCGTACGGCCGGATATCGAGTTCTTTGACGTGGAGGTGGGCTACGGCCGCTGGGAGCGGACGGGTGAACCCATTACGGATGCGGAGATCGCGGCGCTGAAATCAGCAGACGCAATCCTCTTCGGTGCCATCACCACTCCCCCGGACCCGAACTACCGCTCGGTGATCGTCAGGATTCGGAAGGAGCTGGACCTGTATGCCAACGTCAGGCCGGTGAAGAGTGCCACCGCGGACATGGTCATCGTCCGGGAGAACACCGAGGGGCTCTACGCCGGGATCGAGGAGGTGGGGCCGGACCGGGCCACGTCCCTGCGGGTGATCACCCGGAAGGGCACCGAGCGGGTGGCACGGTTCGCCTGCGGCCTTGCGAAGCAGCGCCGGCACCTTACCGTGGGCCACAAAGCCAACGTGCTGAAGGCCGACATCCTCTTCCGGGACGTCTGCCTGCAGGTGGCAGCGGAGGCCGGCGTCCCCTGCCAGGAACGGTTCATCGACGCCCTCTGCCTGGACGTCCTCCGCAAGCCCCGGGACTACGACGTGATTGTCACCGAGAACATGTTCGGGGACATCCTCTCGGACGTGGCCGCCTTCCTGGCGGGGGGTCTCGGCATGCTCCCGTCCGCGAATATCGGCGACCGCCACGCCCTCTTCGAACCGGTCCACGGGTCCGCCCCGTCCCATGCGGGGAAGGGGACGGCGAACCCCGTCGCCGCCATCCGGAGTGCCGCCATGCTCCTCGCCCACCTGGGGGACCGGGCCGGCGCAGCCCGCATCGAGGGTGCGGTGGAACGGGCGTTCACGGTGGGGGTGAAGACCCGTGACATCGGGGGCACCGCCGGGACCCGGGAGATGGGCGATGCGGTCATCGCCGCACTGCAGTGAGTATCCTTCCCTGCGGAATTCTCCGGCAGGGTAACCTTTTTATTCAGGTTGGCAGGTGTATACTCCGGTAGGACCAGGAAATCCCGTCCGATCGATGACTGCACGGGTTTCCGTTGGTCCCTGTGTGGCGCCGTACCCCCTCCCGGGGAGAGGGTGCAGGAATCATACGGCAGGCAGGGAGAGCCCGGAGGTGGAGGGTCCATGAAACACAGTGTCCAGAACTGTCTGAAGAAGGGCACCCTCGTAAAGGTGCCGGTGGAGCCGGACCGGGTCCGGCAGGAGATACGGGACGTGGGAACCGATCTCAGCGACGGGGAACGACTGATGGGGGACGGGGACGAGCGGCAGGGGGTCCGCCGGGTCCAGCATGCCCTCCTCCACGGCCTCCGGGGATTGATCCTCTCGAAGGGCTACTCGGAGAAGAACGAGGATTGCCTGGAGTGTGCGGTGGAGGAGCTCTTCGTCAGGCCGGGGATCATCGGCCCGGAGGTACTCAATGCCTTCAGCGAAAGCCGCAGGATGGGAGAGAACGCGGTCCACGGCCAGTACCCGGACCACGAGCGACTGATGGAAGTCTTCCGCATCACCGAGGAGTTCAGGGAGGCGCTCCCCGGGCTGCTGAAGGTGTAGGCCGGGCGGGACGAACACCGGGGGCGGGGAGGGAGAGGCCGAGCAGCGCGGATTTCCGCCCCTGGAACCTGAGAAGGTATTTCGCATCTCCCGGAAAAGTTCTGCCCAACCTTGAGGAAAAGGTGCTGGCATGGCAGCATATCTCGAAATTGCCATCGTCCCGGTGGGTGTGGTGGATCCCACCGTCATGGGCTGGCTGAAGCAGGATCTCCCGGGGATCCTCACCGCAGGGGTGGAGGAGTTACCACCCCTGCCCCTCTCCCCCCGGCACTTCCAGAAGGAACGGAACCAGTACCTGGCGGACGGGCTGCTCGCCGACTTTGCCACCATCGTCCACCCGCCGACCGCCCTCTTCCTGGGCGTCACGGAAGCTGACCTCTTCTCGCCGCCGATGAATTTCGTTTTCGGTGTCGCCAACACGGGCAGGGCACTCATCTCCACCTTCCGGCTCCGGCCCGAGTTCTACGGAGTGCCGTCGAACCCGGAGGTCTACCGCTGGAGGGTCTTCACCGAGGCGGTGCACGAGCTGGGGCATGCTCTCGGGCTCCCCCACTGCGAGTTCCCGGGCTGCGTCATGTACTTCTCCAACTGGATCGGAGACACAGACCGGAAGGGGCCCAAGTTCTGCTACCGGTGCGGGAAACGGATCGAGCGGCTGGTGGAAATGGGGAGGGGATAAACCTTCCCTGAATCCCGAATCTGCCTCTTCACTGGTACCAAATTTTATGAGGTGAGGCTCAAATGGTGAAAAAAATTCTCGTCGTCCACGCATCGCGGAAGGGCTCCACCGAGGAGATCGCGAGGGCGGTGGCAAAGGAGCTGGAGGCGACGGGTGTCGGGGTGGAGGTCGCGGAGATGCAGACGGTTTCCGTACCGGAGGACGTGCAGGCCGTCGTGATAGGAGCGCCGGTATACGCGGGCCACATCGTCCCGGCGGTTGCCGCCTTCGTGGCGAAGAACCGCCCACGGCTGGAGAAGATCCCCGTCGCCGCCTTTGCGGTGGGCATCGCCCCCGTAATGCCGCAGGCCGGGCCTGTCGAGAAGCTGCGGGAGGAGCTCAGGAAGGCGCTCAGTCCCCTTCAGCCTGTCACGGTAACGATGTTTGCCGGGAAGCTGGACCCGCAGAAGCTGTCCTTTGTCGAGCGGACGATGACGAAGATGCTGAAAGTACCGACCGGGGATTTCCGGGACTGGGAAGCGATCCGGGCGTGGGCGAAGGGTCTCCCGCCGGGGTTCAGGGGGTGATCCCTCCCGCAGAGGGAAGATCGTGAACTGTGTGGATTACTCATCGAAATTGTCTCGAATCTCATTTTCTCGATCTGTCTGATTTCAGCATCAATGTCTTCCATGACGCACCGAAAGCACTGCGATGACTCATATACTATTAAAAAATGCGAGGTAAGAGTCCAAGGCAAATCACGAATAAGGTTATTGAAGGGTAACTTTCCTCTCCTCATTGATACCCTTCGTGGGAGGGCTTGTCTGAGGGTACAGTGAGAAAGGGTTTAAGGGAGGAAGAAATAGCCCTATTCATGCCACCCAAGGCAAAGAAGACAACCACCAAGGCAAAGAAGACAACCACCAAGGCAAAGAGGACAACCACCAAGGCAAAGAAGAAGCGATAATACAACGATTTCCCTTCACCCCATCCCCTTCCTGGGGGAGAGAAAGATATCAGGAACGTCTGCCCGTGGTGAGGTGATGAGCCACGGGCATGAGGAGTTCAGGTGAGTTCCCTCAAGGAACAAGCCCTGAACGGTAAAAGAGGGGGTTTACCACCCAGGTGGTGAGCAACAACCTCGCTGCCTTGGGTGCATCCCCGGAGGAATGTCAGGAATGCCGAAGTGAGAACCTGACCCGGCCATTCTCTGGATGTTTGCTTCGTGAAATCTGGATGTTTGCTATGTGAAAATCTCATGAATTACCGTGAATGAATCTCCCCGCTCCGCCGGATCTTCCTCTTCACCTTCTCCCACGTCGGGGTGATTAAAAAGCTCTCCTCCATGTACCCGATCATCTTCTCGAACTTCTTCATCGGCACCGCACACGTCAGCACGTCCAGGGGCACGCACGGGCGGGCCGAGGGATCGAACAGCCCGAGCACGGCCCTCGGGTTCTCCTTCTGCTGCTCCAGCCACGGCCAGAAGATCATCGATCCGCACCCGGCGCCGAACGGGCAGATGACGCCACCGTTGGGGTCGCTCTGGTCGAAGTTGGCCAGGGTGAAGAGCCCGGAGATGACCTCCGGCCGGGCAAAGAAGATGGCGACCTCGGGGGAATCCTTCTCCGTCAGCTGGTCCCACCGTTTGAAGGTGTAGCACTTCCCCGCGGAGGGTATGGTCTCCCGGTGCCGGTCCATCTGATCCACGATCTCGGGGGTCCGCTTGTACCTCTCTCCCTCCACGCCCGGTTTCCCGTACGAGAGAAAGTAGCGGAACTCCGGCCGGCGTTCCGTCGTGTAACCCAGGTAGAACTGTGCCCCGCTGCAGGAGAGGGATTCGCCGTCAAAGGTGAGGGAGATCCCCTTCCGGATCCGGGCCAGGTCGCAGACCAGGCACCGCCATCCCTTCGGGACCGGGGCCTTCTCCACCGCCCCGGTGGATTCGCCGATCCCGAAGGTGATGGGCAGTTCCTCGCCGTCGAAATACATGTTCCAGAGCCGGGTGAAGGTATCGCGGAGTGCAGTGTCCATGTGACGTCATTCCCGCAGTATCGAGATAAAGGTTTGTTGGCCGGGGATGCCACAGCCCGGTCCGGGAGGCTGTACGTCCCGTGACCAGGCAGTGACCGGCAGGAATGGCCTACCCCAGCCCCACGTCCAGGATCATCATGGTGACGAACCCGCAGAGGAACCCGGTCGTCACGGCCCCTTCGTAGCCGGTGAGGTGGCATTCGGGGATCACCTCCTCCACAACCACGAAGATCATCGCCCCCGCGGCAAAAGCGAGGGCGTAGGGGAGGATCGGCCGAACCATGAGGACAACGGCCGCCCCGATGATGGCGGCTACCGGCTCCACCGCACCGGAGAGCTGGCCGTAGTAAAAGCTTCGGCCCCGCCCTATCCCGTCGCGCCGCAGCGGCAGGGAGATGGCCAGCCCCTCGGGGAAGTTCTGGATCCCGATCCCGATGGCGAGGGCGACAGCCCCTGCCAGGGTGGCCGTCTGGATCCCTGCGCCGACAGCTCCGAAGGCGACGCCGATGGCGAGGCCCTCCGGGATGTTGTGGAGCGTGATGGCCATGACAAGCAGGGTTGTGCGGCGCAGGGAGGACTTTGGCCCCTCTGCTTTCTCATCGGGAAAGCCGATGTGCAGGTGGGGGACCAGCCGGTCCAGTGCCATGAGGAAGAGCCACCCGGCCACGAATCCTACCGCAGCGGGCATCCAGGGCACAGCCCCGATCTCCTCAGCCATCGCGATGGCAGGGAGGAGGAGGGACCAGAAGCTGGCCGCGATCATGACCCCCGCTGCAAACCCCATCATCCCGTCCAGCAGCCGCTGGTTCACGCTGCGGGTCAGGAAAACGGCGGAGGCCCCGAGGGCGGTGACGCCCCAGGTGAAGCACCCGGCAAGGAGCGCCTGGGCGACCGGGTCAAGGGAGAGGAAGAACTCAAGCATCAGGGGTCTCCACGGGGTCGGGCGGGATGGGTGCCTCCCTGAGGGGATGGTAGGATGGTCCCGGGATTTCCCTGTTTCGGATCCGGTCCAATCCGGAGGGTAAAAGGGGGGGCATCCGATTGAATAGCGACCGGGATGGGCGCACGATGAAAAGGAAGGGCGGGATCCCTGGGTCACGGTGAAGGCCCTCCCCCGGAGGATCAGAGAAAGAGGCCCGTCAGCAGTGATACTGCCACCGCTCCGGCCACGACCCACTGGACCCCGATCCCCTTCATCAATGCCACGAATCCCACGATGCAAAGGATGGCGAGGGGCACCGTCCAGGTCACGTCCAGCGCGAACCGGATCGCCACGATGAAGAGGAGCCCGGCAAAGGAGCAGACGATGCCGCCCAGGGCATGGATCAGCCGGGGGGATCCGCGGATCCGGTCAAAGTACGGGATCGTTCCCACCACCACCAGGAACGAGGGGGTGAAGATGGCGAGCGTGGCGACGAGGGCGCCCGGAAACCCCGCCACCAGATATCCAAGGAACGTGGCGGTGATGACGATGGGGCCCGGTGTGATCTGGCCGATGGCGGTACCATCCAGGAAGGCCTGGGGGGTCACCCATCCCCGCACCGTCACCACGTCATGGTACATGACGGGGAGTGCGGCGAGACCTCCCCCGAAGGCAAAGAGGTCCACCCGGAAGAAGACCGATGCGATCTCGAAGAGGAGGGGGTACAGCATCCAGAGAGCGAGGAAACCTCCCAGGGTGATCGAGAGAAGGGCCAGGTATGACACCCCGTGCCCTGTGGATAGCGTCTCCCCTCCTGCTACGGCGGGGATGGCCTCCCGTCTCATGAGGACCAGCCCAAGAACGGCGGCAAGCCCAATGACCAGAATGGGGTGGATCCCGGCGAGAAAGAGGACAAAGGCAACGATAGCAATCAGGAGATGCGCCCTGCCGGTGAGGGAGGCACGGGCGAAGGTCAGGGCCGCGTGGGCGACGATGGCCACGACCACCGCCCGCAGGCCCTGCAGCAGGGTAATGGCCAGGGGCATCCCGGATACCTGCACGTAGAGGACTGAGAGTGCCACAACCATCAGGAACGCCGGGAGGGCAAAGCCGGTGTAGGCGACGAGGGCGCCCCGGATCCCGCGGATGCGGTAACCAACGTATCCGGCCATCTGGATGGCGGTTGCTCCCGGGATCGACTGGCAGAGGGCGATCCCGTTCCGGAACGAGGTGTCGGTGAGCCACCCCCTCTTCTCCACCGCCATGGCATGGATATGGGGCACCATGGCCGGGCCCCCGAAAGCGGTGGCGCCCAGAAAAAGGAACGCAGAGAAGATCGCAGGGAGGGGGGGTGGTGCAGGGGATACCCGCAGGGTCGCCTCATCCTGCCCGCCCCCCTCTCCCTTCATCACAGAGCTCTCCCTGCGGCGGGGGATAAGCGTTCGGATGCCGGGCATCTTTTTCATCGATCCCTGCGGAATGACCTGTGAGGAATGATCAGGATGGTGAAGGTGGGGGTCCATATTTCCATCGCTGGCTCCATTGCCCTGTCGGTACCAAGGGCCGTTGACGCAGGCTGCGATACCTACCAGATCTTCTCGCGGAATCCGAGGGGATGGAAATTCAGCGACCTGGATGCCACGGCGGTGCGGGAGTTCCGGAACAGTCTCGGGGCAACCCGGATCGGCCCGGTGGTGGATCATATGCCCTACCTCCCGAACCTGGCGGCACCTGACGGGGAGAACTACGGGAAGTCGGTGGCCACCCTCACCGCCGAGCTGCAGCGGTGCGACCAGCTGGGTATCCCCTACCTGGTCACGCACCTGGGGCACCACAAGGGGGAAGGGAAGCAGGCAGGCTACCGGCAGGTAACCGGCGCAGTGAACCGGGCCCTCGGTGAGGCGCCGGGAACGGTGATGCTCCTCCTGGAGACCACCGCCAACGAAAAGAACTCGGTGGGAGGCACCTTCGAGGATCTCAGGGAGATCCTGGAGGGGATTGACGAGCGGAAGCGGGTGGGTGTCTGCTACGATACCTGCCACACGTTCTCTGCCGGCTACGACATCAGGACCCCGGAGGCGCTGGGGGAGACCCTGGACCATTTCAACGACGTGGTGGGCCTCTCCCTCATCCATGTGGTGCACCTGAACGATGCCCGGGGCGAACTGGGGGGGCACCTGGACCGGCACGAGCACATCGGCCTGGGGTCCATCGGTGAGGATGGGTTCCGCACCCTCCTGCACCACCCGGTCTTCCGGGCCCTGCCCCTGATCTGTGAAACGCCGGTGGACGAGCGCCGCGACGACCGGGGCAACCTCGCAAAGGTGCGGGAACTTGCGGCCTGAGATGCAGTCGCATGATGTGTTGGAATTGAAGTGACGGTAACCGGTAATCGTTGCGTACTGGTGGGACGCTCTCGGGGGCTCGCCGCCCCCGCCGCGTGGGCACCCCCCGCCGGTGTTCCGGGGCCGGTGATCCCCCGGTGTCATAAACCAGCGTGGTGGTCTATCCTCATGGGGGAGGGGCCGGGAGGGGGCTGGCCCCCTCCCGCACCATGTCCGCGACTCGTTGGTTGCTGAGATCCGGTAAATGGTGGATCTGCCCATTCGAGTACTAGATAATCATCCCCAG
>Ga0153915_10001900_pt1 | contig 19240 bp, 12 predicted proteins | sample Opewatmetagenome_2_FD_107003 | JGI IMG/M metagenome (GOLD analysis project Ga0153915, IMG submission 107003) | Freshwater wetland microbial communities from Ohio, USA - Open water 3 Core 3 Depth 3 metaG | ecosystem: Environmental > Aquatic > Freshwater > Wetlands | place: USA: Ohio, Lake Erie...
GAACCACCAGTGGCCGAACAGCTCGGTGTCGAATGGGGCCACGACCACCTCGCCGTTCGCCGGCTGCGCGCGCGCGATGTCCGCGAGCAGCCCCGCGAAGTGTCCGGCATGCGCCTCGGCGCGTCCTTGCGCCACCGCCGGATCGTACGCCTGCTTGCCGCCGAGATCGACATCGGGCCCGGTCACCCGCCACAGCTTGAGCCCGCCCGGCCAGCGGATCTTGTGAAACTCGAGGTAGGACGCGTCGCCCGGGTAGCCCCGGTGCCGGCTCCACACCTGCATCGAGGAGCGGGGATCGCGGATCAGGGCCCACACGGGTCGCGCGGCGTCGAGCGACACCACATACGGGCGGTAGGGCGAGCGGCTCACCGGGTCGTGGCGCGGCGACGCGACGTCGTGGCGCTCGAGGTCGAACCGCTCGACGCCGAGCGGGACGTCGGGGTACGTGCCGAGCGCCTCGCCGGCCGCGGCGAGGTGGGCGTCCACGAAGAAGTAGCGGAAGCCGGCCTCGCCGAGGTGCTCGTCGATCCCGGCGCGCCCCGGGGCCGGATCGCCGCCCGCCGCGTGCCAGGGCCCGCGGGTGCGGTAGGCGCACTCCGGGAGCCAGCAGCCGCGCGGCGACCGCCCGAACTGACGACGATGCTCCGCGTACCCGACGCGCAGCTGGAGGCGGATGCTCTCGTCGCGGCCGAGCAGCGGCAGGTAGCCGTGCGTCGCGGCCGAGCCGATGAGCTCCAGGCGCCCGGCATCCTGCAGCCGACCCAGCTCGCCCACGATGTCGCCGTTGAGCGCGTCGAACAGCCGCCACAGGCGCTCGAGCCGCGCGCGCCAGAAGCCGGCGAGCGGGATGAGCGCGTGATCGCCGGTCGTGGCCAGGTCGTCCGGTGCGCGGGTGGCGTGCGCCAGCCGTTCGCGGAGGAACTCCTCCATCTCGTGCAGGAATGAGGGGTGCCTGAGCTGGTTCGCGAGCACCGGCGTCACGCCGAGTGTGATCGCTGCCGCGACCTGCTCCTGCTCGAGCTGGCGCAGCTCCTCGATCAACGGCAGGTAGGTGTCGAGCGCCGCCTCGCAGAGCCAGTCGCTGCCGTGGGGCCAGCGCCCGTAATGCAGCACCCACGGCAAGTGGCTGTGCAGCGCCAGGACGAAATCCATCGTCGTCAGCGCCCGCCGTTCCGGGCGGCGTGGGCCTGCGCGTACGCCGCCTGGTACTTCTCCGCCGACGGGCCCCAGCCGTGGTCCATTCGCATTGCGACCCCGACCTTGTCCTCCCAGTCGTCACAGCGGTGGTAGCACTCGATCGCGCGGCGCAGCGCCACGTCGAGCGCCGCGGGCGTGTAGGCGTCGAACATGAACCCGTTGACGTCGTCGGTCACGGTGTCGCGGAGCCCGCCCACGCTGCGCACCACAGGCAGCGCTCCATAGCGCTGCGCCCGCATCTGGGTGAGACCGCACGGCTCGTAGAGCGACGGCATCAGCAGCATGTCCGCGGCGGCGAGCAACCGGTGCTCCGCCTGCTCGCTGAACATCCGTGGGACCGCAATCCGATCGGGGGCGCGCGCGGCGAGGGCGGCCAGCGCCTCCTCGTAGCGGGCCTCCCCGATTCCGAGGAAGATGTACTGGGCGTCGTCTTCCATCAGGGCGTTGGCGCCGAGGATCAGGTCGATGCCCTTCTGCTCCACCAGCCGGGCGCTCATCGCGAGCAGGGGCACGCGCTTGCGCTGGCGCAGCTTGTAGGAGCGCTGCACGGCCGCCTTGCAGCGCGCCTTCGGGCTGCGGTCCCCGGGGCCGAAGTGCACCGTGAGGTAGGGATCGGTAGCCGGGTTCCAAAAGACGTCGTCGATGCCGTTGAGGAGGCCGACGAACCGGTCGCCGAGTGCCGTGAACTGCTCCTGCAGGCCGAAGCCGCCGGCCGGCGTGCGCAGCTCCTCGGCGTGCGTCGGGCTCACGGTGGTCGCCATGTCGCACAGGGCGAGCCCGCCCTTCAGCACGTTCACGTGCCCGTACCATTCCATCAGCCGCCAGTCGTACATGCTGGCCGGCAGGCCGACCTCTGCGAGCAAGCCGAACGGGAAGTGGCCCTGGAAGCCGGCGTTGTGGACCGATAGCACGGTACCGATCCGGTCGTAGCTCTCCAAACCGGCGTAGGTGTGGCGCAGATAGACGATTGACAGCGCGGTGTGCCAGTCGTGCGCGTGCAGCACGCCGGTGTCGGGCGCGATCCGCGGCAGCGCCTCGAGCACGGCGCGCGAGAAGAACGCGAACCGGCGGGCGTTGTCGGGGTAGTCGGCCCCCTCGCCATAGATCTCCGGCCGGTCGAAGTAGCCCGGATGCTCGACGAACAGCACTTCGGGGGAGGCCTCGCTGCCGGTCGCCCGATACAGCTGGGCCTCCTCCCAGCGGTCGCCGATGGTGAAGCCGAACGGCTCGCCGACCGGCGCGAGGGCCGTGCCACGCTGCCGGACGTAGCGGTGCAGCGGGATGATCACCGTCACGGGCAGGCCCGCCGCAACCTGGTACTCGGCCAGACCCCGCACGGCCTCCGCCAGACCGCCGGTCCGGGCAAACGGCCAGTACTCGGCCGCGATGTGGACGATCCGGGCATCGCCCGGCAGCGGCGGCAGCTCGCGCGTCAGATTGCGGGGTCGGCGGGCACGTCGGGTCCCCATGGGTACCTCCTCGTGTCAGGCCGTCGGGGGGTCCGTGGTCGGTGCTTCGCCGCGGATCGCCGGCAGGTAGCTCTCTCTGACATAGCGCTGCATCATCCGCCGCGCCGTGAACCGCCCGCCCGCCTGGCTGATCGCGTGCTTCATGCGCTCCACCCAGCCGAGCGGAACGCCCCGCGCATCGCGCTGGTAGTACAAGGGCACCACCTCCGACTCCAGCAGATGGTACACATGAGCGGCGTCCTCGTTGTCCACGTCCGCGGTCACCGCCCGCGGGATGGCCCAGCCGTTGCTGCCCGTGAATCCCTCGGCCCACCAGCCGTCGAGCGTCCCGAGCTGAGGCACGCCGTTGAGCGCCGCCTTCATCCCGCTGGTCCCGCACGCCTCCATCGGCACCCGCGGCACGTTGAGCCAGAGATCCACGCCCTGTACCAGCCGGTGCGCGAGGTGCATCTCGTAGTCCTCGAGGAACGTGATCCGCCCCTCCAGCGTGGGATCATGCGTGAAGCCGTACACCTGCTGCAGCAGGTGCTTGGCCGGCTCATCGGCCGGATGCGCCTTGCCGGCGAAGATGATCTGCACCGGGCGGTGCGGGTCGGTGAGAATGCGGCGCAGCCGGTCCGGGTCGCGGAAGACGAGGTCGGCGCGCTTGTACGTCGCAAACCGGCGCGCGAACCCGATCGTCAGCGCGGTGGGGCTGAGCAGCGTGCCGGCGGCGACGAGATAGCTGGGTTCCTTCCACTGATCCCGCCAGCGGCGCCGCGCTTCGTCCCGGATGAACTCGATCAGGCCGTACTTGAGCGTCATGTGCGCCTGCCACAGCCGCGCGTCGTCCGCGGTCAGCAGGCGCTCCCACAGCTCCGGCTCGTCCAGCCGGGCGCCCCAATCGGGGCCGAGGTGCGACTCGATCACGTCCATGATCTGCCGCGCCATCCACGTCGCCAGATGGACGCCGTTGGTGACGTGGCCGATCGGGACCGCCGTGTACTCGCGATCGGGCCACAGCGAATGCCAGATGCGGCGTGTCTCCTCGCCGTGCAGCGCGGACACGCCGTTGACGCGGCCGCTCAACCGCAGGGCAAGGGCCGTCATGTGGAACGAGCCGTGGTCCTCGGCGGGCTTGTGGCCCAGCCCGAACAGCCGTTCCCGATCGAGCCCCGCCTCGTCCCAGTACCGGCCGATGCAGTGCTCCATCTGGTCGTGCGTAAACCGGTCGTGACCGGCCGGCACGGGGGTATGGGTGGTGAACGTGCTCGTCGCCCGCACGCTGCGCACGGCATCCTCGAACGGCGCGCCCTTGGCGATTCTCTCGAGCAGCCGCTCGACCAGCATGAAGGCGGCGTGCCCTTCGTTCGCGTGCCACGCCCCCGGGGCGACCCCCAGGCGGCGCAGCACCCGCACGCCCCCCACCCCGAGCACCCATTCCTGCCGGAGCCGCGTCTCGGCCCCGCCGGCGTAGAGCTTGTGGCAGAGGGCCCGGTCGTCGGGGTGGTTCCGCTCGAGGTTCGTGTCCAGCAGGTAGACGGGGACCGAGCCGATGAGGATGCGCCAGGCGCCGACGTGGATGGTGCGCTCCGGGCACGGCACGCTGGCCAGGTACGGGCTCCCGGTCTCATCGAGGACCGGAATGAGCGGCGCCTGCCCCGGGTCCACCGGGTCGTCGGTATCCTCCTGCCAGCCGTCGAGCCGGAGGCGCTGGTCGAAGTAGCCCCGGGTGTAGATCAGCCCCACGCCGATCAGCGGGACGCCGAGATCGGACGCGGCCTTGCAGTGGTCGCCGGCCAGCACCCCCAGCCCGCCCGAATAGATCGGGACCGAGGCGTGGAGGGCGAACTCCGCGCAGAAGTACGCGATCGGCACCGTGTCGTGACGCGCGAAGTGCGTGCGATACCAGGTGCCCTCACGCGAGAGGGCCAGAGCGAGGTTCGCGCGCACCGTGTCGTACAGCGCGACGAACCGCGGGTCGGCGGCGCAGGCCGCGAGACGCGCCGGATCCACCTGCTGGAGCAGCGCGATCGGGTTGTGCCGGCTCTGCCGCCACAGCACCACGTCGATCGACCGGAACAGGATGCGGGCCTCACGGCTCCACGCCCACCACAGGTTCGCCGCGATGCCAGGAAGTTCGGCAATGCGCTCGGGGACCAACGGGTATCGGGGATTGGGGTGCGTCATTCTCCGTTTGAAGGTAGCGCCTGGTCGAGGGGACGCCAGCAGCCTCGGCGCGGCCTGCATGGAACCTTCACGCGACGTTCAGCCTTTCAACACGGCGCTCGTGCTAGTGTCGAAACCGAGGAGGGCCGCCATGATGCGTGATTCCAAGGAGCACTATCGGACGTCATCCGGGTTTTCGCTGGATGAGGCGTCCCGGCTGTACCGCAGCAGCGCGGTCGGTAACAAGCTGGAGTGCCCCACGTGCGGTGGGATGATGCGCGACGTGGTCGGGGCGAACCCGAGCGGCGCCGTGTGGCTGCTGCGCTGTGTCGACTGCGGGCGCGGGCTGGTGTTCGATGGCCCGTCCTCGGAGGCGGACGACTAGCGCACGAGCCCGGCGTCCCCGCGCGCGGCGAGCGTGCGCGCCCTTGCGAGCCGGCGAGGGCGCGCGTTGTTTTCGGCCCACGATGTCGCTCCGTTCCCGCCTGCGGGCTTTGCTCACCTTGGGTCAGGGAGTGGCCCGCGGTCTGCCCGACGCTGCGGCCGACCAGGACCCTCTGGCCCTGTTCCACCGGTGGTTCGCGGCGGCCCGGCAGTCGGGCTTGCTGCTGCCCGAAGCCATGTGCCTCGCCACCGCCACTCCGGACGGCAAGCCGTCGGCGCGCATGATGCTGCTCAAGGGCGCGGATCAGCGGGGCTTCGTATTCTTCACGAACTATGAGAGCCGCAAGGGTGACGAGCTCGCCGCCAACGCGCGGGCCGCCCTGGTGCTGCACTGGGCGATCCTCGAGCGCCAGGTGCGGGTCGAGGGGCTCGTGCAGCGGCTCGGCAGCGAGGAGTCGTTCGCGTACTTCCGCACCCGGCCGCGCGGCAGCCGGATCGGGGCGTGGGCCTCGCAGCAGAGCCGGCCGCTCGGGGCGCGGGCTGAGCTCGAGGCGAGGGTGCGCGAGACGGCGCAACGCTTCCCCGGCGACGCAGTGCCGCTGCCCCCGTTCTGGGGAGGCTTCCGCCTGATCCCCGAGCGCATCGAATTCTGGCAAGGACGCCTGGACCGGCTGCACGACCGGCTGGTGTTCGAGCGGGCGAGCGGCGGCTGGACCGCGGCTCGACTGTATCCCTGAGGAGACTCCTGCTCACGGCCGCTCCACCAGCCGTGGGGACGTGGTTCAGCCGGCGCGACGCGTCACCCGCGTGACGCCGTCGCGGGCGCGCGCCCGCCACTCGGCGACCTCGTCGCCTCCGCGGTCCCACAGGTCCAGCGCCCGCGTGTAGTGCCGCGCCGCTTCACCATACTCGTTCCGGCGCTCCGCGATCTGCCCCAGCTCGTAGGACGCGCGGGCCGTGAGGAACCCCATCCACGTGGTGGGCGGCACGAGCGAGCGCAGGTAGACCTCCGCGCTGTCCGCGCGGCCCGCCGCCAGGTGCAGCAGCGCGAGTTGGAGGCGCATCGCCGGCTCGGGGTCGCCCTCGGGTAGGTTGTCGGTGTGGATCGTCCACAGTCGGTACGCGCGGCGCGCGTCCTGGAGCGCCTCGGAGAGGTCGCCGCGGCGCACCGCGAGGCGGGCGTCGAAGTCGGCCTGGAGCGCTCCCACCCAGTCCTCCGACAAGCCCACGTTCTCGCGGGGAAGTCGATCGAGCGCCGCGCGCCACCGGCGGGTGACAGTGGTATCGCCGAAGGAGGCGTGGTAGGCGCCGATCGCCCATCCCGCGCGCCAGATGGGACGCCGCTCGAACTGGGCGGCGACCGAGTCGGGGGAAAACCACGCGGCCAGGGAGTCCACCACACGACGGGCCACGTCCGGGTCGCCCACCCCCGCGAGGTCCGCCGCGACGAGATGGAACTCGATGGTCCGCCGCAGCCAGAGCGTGCCGTCGAGCGCCCCAGCCTGGACCACCGAGTCCGTGGCGCGGATCCGGCCCTCCGCCATCCAGAGCTGGAGGAGCGCAGCCATCGCGGTCGTCGCGGCCGGGCCGGCGGGCGCCGCCGCGCGGACTGCGGCGAGGAACTGCTCGGCCCGGGCGGGGCGACTCGCGCGGAGTACGCGCAGGATGGTGATCCACTCCGGCAGCGGGCGCGTGCCCAGCCGCGGGGCCATGGAGTCGAACGCCTCCACCGGCGCGGTGGCCGCGCGCAGCCCCGCGAGCAGGCCGCCCACCATGGGTTGCGTGGTATCGGCGCGGGCCAGGCGTGCGATCTGCGCCGCGGCGTCGGCGGAGTCCGCTCCCACCGCGGCCACCCACGCGCGGCCGACGAGGGAGGGCAAGTGGGCGGGATCCAGCGCGATCGCGCGCTCGGCGGCGGTCCGGACGTCGGGGAGCCCGGCGCCGTACTGCCAGCCGTACGCCTGGTTCGTGTAGGCGAGGATCTGCCACCCCTCCACATCCGTGCTGTCGATCTCGACGATGCCGCGGGCGGCGTTCATCGCGGTGAGCCCGTCAGTACGCACCAGCGCGCGGGCGGCGTCCACGCGCAGCTGGTTGCGCTGGCTCAGCGAGTCGGCGTGGCGGCTGGCGCGCTCGACCAGGGGCAGCAGGCCGCTGAAGGTCTGGCCGCGCATGAACAGGGACCAGGACTTGATGCGCACCGCCTCCACCAGAGCCAGGGCGAATCCCGAGTCGAGAGCGAGCGCCCGGTCGATGGCCCGTTCGGCGGAGTCGACCATGCCCCCGCGCAGGGCTCGCCGTGCGTCCAGGTACGCCTTGAGTGCGTCGGCCGAGTGTGTGGTGTAGCCGGTGATCTCCCGCACCTCCGGCAGCTGCTCCGCGCGCCAGATCCGCGCGATGACGGCCGCGGCGAGCTCCTGAACCAGCGCTGGCAGCGCCGTCACGGAGCCGCGCGCGGTGAGCGATTGGATTGGCGTCGCCGAGCCCAGCTCGTAGATCCGGAGGGTCACGTCCAGGCTGTCGCCGCTGCGGAACGCCGAGCCCAGCACGAAACGGCGGGCGCCCGCCTGCCCCGCGAGGTGGGCACCCTCCTCGACGGTGGGCGCGCTAGCATGGCTGCCGCCGGCCGACCGGAGGGATTGCCACAGGGACCAGGGATCGGCCACGCTCACGCCGGGGGTGCCGTCGAGCGCAGTGGCGAGCAGATCGCCAAGCGCTTCCGTCCATTCGTCGGCCCCGCCTCCGGTGTCGCGAAACGGGAACACGGCGAGGCCGAGCCGTTCGGTCGCGGCCGCGGGCCCGGGGCGCAGGATTCGGTAGCCAAAAAAGAGGATGGCGGCGAGCGCGAGGCCGGTCAGCAGCGGACGCACCAGGATCTGCGCGGCCCGGCGACTGGCGGGCACCGGAGGATGGATTGGGCCGGTGTTGGCGCGCAGCGCCTCGGCGAACCCCTGGCAGGTCGGATAACGGTCGGCGGGGGTGACGGCGAGCGCGCGCTTTAGCACCTCGTCGAGGCCGCTCGTGACCGTGGGCCTGATCGGCTGGATCGGCCGCACCTCGCCCGTCAGGCTGCGGGCGATGACGGCCTGCGGCGTCGGGCCCGTGTGGGGCGGCTCGCCCGCCAGGGACTCGTACAGCACGCAGGCCAGCGAGTACTGGTCGCTGCGGCCGTCGAGGTCGTCGCCCGCGGCCTGCTCGGGGCTCATGTACGTCGGCGTGCCGATCGCCAGCCCCGCCTCGGTCAACCGCCGTCCGGGCGCGGCCCCGATCGCGCGGGCGATCCCGAAATCCGCGACGACCGCGTGTCCGGACTCGAGCAGGATGTTCTCCGGCTTGACGTCGCGGTGCACCACGCCATGGCTGTGGGCGTACGCCAGGGCGTCCGCCACCTCCAGCGCGATGGCGTAGGCGTCTTCCAGCGGCAGCTGATGCTCGCGCTCGAGACGGGCCCGCAGGGATTCGCCCTCGACGTACGGCATGACGTAGAACAGAAAGCCGTCGGCGTCGCCCGAATCGAACAGGGGGAGGATGTTGGGGTGACGCAGCGTCGCCGAGATCTCGATCTCGCGCAGGAAGCGCTCGGGACCGATCGCCGCCGCCAGCTCGGGCCGGAGGACCTTGAGCGCGACGCGGCGGCCGTGCTTGTGATCACGGGCGAGATAGACGGTGGCCATCCCGCCGCGCCCGATCTCGTCCGTCAGCTCGTACCGCTCGGCCAGTGCCGAGCGCAGCCGCTCCGGAGCGCCCACCCGTCCTCCCCCGCCGTTCCGCGGATAAGATGTCGCGCTCGGCGGCGCGCCGCCAGCGACTAGCCGGTCGAGCTGGGGCGGCGTGCCAGGGCGCCGTCGACGATCACCTTGAGCGCCGCCTCGAAGGTGTATCCGGCGTTCTCCGCCGACTCCATGAACGACACGCCTTCGGTCAAGTCGGGGTTGGGGTTCACCTCGAGCACGAACGGGTGGTCGTCCCGCGTCAACCGCAGGTCGAGTCGCGCGTAGTCCCGGCAGCCGGTCACGCGGTACGCCGCGAGTGCGGCGTCGCGTACGCGCTTCTGCGCGCGCTTCGAGAGCCGCGCCGGACAGATGGTGAACACCTGGTGGAACACCTCGTCGAGCGGGTTCCACTTGGCGTCGAAGCTGATGATCGTGGGATGATCGGGCGGGAGCGCGGAGAAGTCGAACTCGACGATGGGCAGCACCTCGGGATCCTCGTTGCCCCACACCGATACGTGGAGCTCGCGCCCCTCGATGAACTCCTCGACGAGCGCCGCCCCGGGGAATTCCGCGATCGTGTACGCGAGACGTGCGACCAGCGCCGCGTGGTCGTGCACGACCGACTCGCGATCGACCCCCGCGCTCGCATCCTCGCGGGCCGGCTTCACGATCAACGGGTAGTGGAGCCCGTGCCGGCGGGAAATCCTCGGCTCGGTCAGCACGCGGTAGCGGGGGGTGGGTACGCCGTTGGCGAGCAGCACGAGCTTGGTGAGGGCCTTGCGGCGGCACAGCGTCAACGCGAACGGTCCGCAGCCGGTGTAGGGCACCTCGTGCACGTCGAGCAGTGCCGCGATATGGGACTCGTGCTCGGGGTCGTCGCGGAAGTGCTCGACCACGTTGAACACCACGTCGGGCGGTTTTCGCGCGAGCAGCCGCTCGAGCACGCAAAGGTCGTCGGTGAGATTCACGCCGCGCGCGCGATAGCCGGCGCGGCGCAGGCCCTTCACCAGGGCCCCGTATTCCTCCATAACGGTCGCGACGTGGATGTCGTACTCGGGCTCGAACGGGAGCGTCGCCGGGTCGAGATCCCGCAGCTTCTCGTATTCGTCCTCGTCGACGTGATTGTAGAGCACGACGACCAAAGGCTTCGCTCTGGGCATGACCCGCCGGGTGTCCTGGTACAGCCGAACGATGCTAAGTTGGAGGGGGCTCCGGCAAGGTGGCGTGGTGATGGATCGACGCGAGTTCGCGGCAACGCTGGCCGGTGTGGGCATCGGTCTCGCGGGCGACGGCGTGCTCGGCGCACGCGCAACCGGGACGATTCCGATGCGCCCGCTCGGCGACACCGGCGTCGCCGTGACGATGCTCGGACTCGGCGGCCACCACGTGGGCCTGGCGGACTCCGCGGTTGCCGCCCGGCGGTTGGTGGACGCGGCGCTCGCCGAAGGGATCCGGTTCTTCGACACGGCGGAGAGCTACCAGAGCGGACGCTCCGAGCGGTGGCTGGGCGCCGCGCTGAGCGGCGTGCGCGGCGGCGTGTTCCTCGCCAGCAAGACGTTCGCACCCGATCAGCGCAACGCGGACAGCGCGCGGCGCCACCTCGAAGGCAGCCTCGAGCGGCTGCGCACCGACCACCTCGATCTCTGGCAGCTTCACGCGGTGCGGAGCGTCGCGGACGTGGATCGCGCGTTCGGCCCGGGGGGCGCCATGGAGTACCTCCTAGAGGCAAAGCGCCGCGGCCTGGTGCGGCACATCGGCGTGACCGGGCACGCGACCCCCGCCGCGCACCTGCGGGCGCTGGAGCACTGGGACCGGGGCGCGCGGTTCGACGTGATGCAGCTGCCGCTCAACCCGCTCGATGGTCACCAGCGGCGCTTCAAACGGCAGGTCCTCCCCGGGCTCGTCCGGCGCGGCATCGGCGTAATCGCGATGAAGACCTCGGCCGACGGGGCACTGCTCCGCGCCGGCCTGTGTTCGATCGCGCAGTGCCTGGACTACGTGTGGTCGCTCCCCGTGAGCGTGGTCGTGGTCGGCATGGAGCGGCCCGAGCTGGCGCGCCGCAACGCGGCGCTCGCCCGGCGGCACGCACGATGGGACGAGCGCCGGATGGCGCTCCTCGAGGAGCGGGTCGCCCCGCTCGTGCGGCCCACGCCGGAGGGGGCCGGGGGCGGATGAGCGGAGCCCGGCCGGTGCGCGCCCGGCATCTCTGGCCGCCGGTTTGCGCGGCGCGATAACTTCCTCACCCCACCCGCTCCGGACGAGTCACCCCGTGTCCCTCGCCGAGTTCTCCCCGCGACAACGCGCCGTGCTCGCCGCCGTCGCCGACACGCTGCTCCCGTCGCTCAGGCGCGACCCGGACCCCGGCGACTACTTCGCGACCGGCGCGCTGCGGGCCGGCACGCCCGATCGCGTGCTGAGCCTGATCGCCGGGCTGCCGAGCCCGTCGGACGTCGCGCGGCTGCGTCTGCTCGTGTCCCTGCTCGGCTCGCCCGCCGCCAACCTCGCGGGGGGATTCGGCTTCCGGTCGTTCGCCGCGATGGACCCGGTGACCCGCGAGGCGCTGCTCCGGAGCTGGGCCAACTCGCCGATCCCGCTCAAGCGGGCAGGCTTCCAGGCGCTCAAACGCCTCTGCCACGTGGCCTACTTCTGCTGGCCGATTGACGGGGCGCGGCATCCGGCCTGGACCGCGACCGGGTATCCCGGGCCGCTGCCGCAGCCCGCGGCCGCGGTGGAACCGCTCCCGGCGCTCGCCATCGACCGGGACACCGCGCTCGACTGTGAAGTGGTCGTCGTCGGCTCGGGTGCCGGCGGCGGTGTCGCGGCCGGTGTGCTCGCCGCGGCCGGCCGCGACGTCGTCGTGCTCGAGAAAGGTCCCAACGCGGGATCACGCGACCTGACGCAGGTCGAAGGCGACATGCTGAGCGAGCTGTTCCTCGACCGCGGGATGCTGATGACGCAGAGCGGCTCGATGCCGATCCTGGCCGGCAGCTGCGTGGGCGGCGGAACGGCGATCAACTGGACCACGAGCTTCGCGTTGCCGGACGCGATCCGCGCCGAGTGGGACGACCGGGCGGGGCTCGGGCTGTTCACGAGCGCGGACTTCGGTGGCTCGCTCGAGCGCGTGATGGCGCGCGGCAACGTCGGGACCACGTGGACCACGCCGGGCCGCCGGGACCAGCTGCTCGAGCGCGGGCTCACGTCGCTGGGCTGGGACGTGCACCCGATCCCGCGCAACGTGACCGGGTGCCGCGAGGGCCTCGAGTGCGGCTACTGCGGGTACGGCTGCCGGCACGGCGCCAAGAATTCCACTGACCGGACCTATCTTGCCGACGCGACCGCGGCCGGTGCCCGGCTGATCCCGCGGTGCGACGTCACCCGGGTCATCGTCGAGCGGGGCCGCGCGGTCGGCGTGGAGGGAAGCGCGCGCGGCGCGGACGGCCGGACGCACCGCGTCGCCGTGCGCGCCCGCGTCGTGATCGCCGCGGCCGGCGCGATCGCCACCCCGGCGCTGCTCACGCGGTCGGGACTCCGCAACCCGCACATCGGGCGCAACCTGCACCTCCACCCCGTGAGCGCCGTGATCGGGGTCTTCCCTGATCGGGTGGATCCGTGGTCCGGCAGCCTGCAGACGCGCCACACCAGCCACATCGCCGACATGGACGGCCGGGGCTACGGCGCGCGGCTCGAGACGGGCCCGCTCCACTTCGCGCTGCCGGCGAGCGCGTTCGGGTGGGAGAGCGCGCGCCAGCTGCGGGAGGACGTGGCCCGGCTGGGGTACATGAGCGTCGTCGGCATCCTGCTGCGCGACCGGGACACCGGCCGGGTGGCGGTGAGCCGGCAGGGCCGGGCGCGGGTCCACTACGAGCCGTCGCGCTACGACGTGCAGCACATGCGGCGCGCGATCCGGGCCGGCGCGGACGTGCTCGCCGCCGCCGGCGCCACCGAGCTGATCACGCTGCAGACGCCGCCGGTGCGGGCACGGCCGGGGCAGGCGCGCTGGCTGGACGACATGATGGCCCGGGCCGACGCCGTGGGCTACCGCCGGTGCCGCATGTCGTACATCTCGTTCCACCAGATGGCGAGCGCGGCGATCGGGCGCGATCCGGCGCGCGGCGCGGTCGGCGAAACCGGCGAGGCGTTCGAGGTGCGCGGGCTCTACGTCGTGGACGGCAGCGCGTGCCCGACGTCGACCGGCGTGAACCCGATGATCACGATCATGGCGATCGCCGACCACGTCGCCCGAGGGATTGTCCGGGCGTGGTGACCGCGCGCCCCGCCGTCACAGCGAGACGGAGCCCTTCCGGAAGTCGGTGGGGTCGATCAGCACGTTGACCAGCGCCGGCGTGCCCGCGCGCGCCGCGGCCTTGGCGTCGGCGAGCGCCGGCGCGAGGTCCGCGGGCCGCGCGACGCGGAATCCGGCCCCACCGTAGCCGCGCGCCACGACGTCGTAGTCGGTGCGCCGCAGCACCGTGCCGATGTCGTCGCCCAGCATCTCCCGCTGCTCGCGCGCGATCTGCGTCCAGCCGGCGTCGTTCCCCACGACGGCGATGACCGGGAGTCCGTGGCGGACGAACGTGTCGAACTCCGCGAGACTGTACGCCGCGGCGCCGTCGCCATAGACGATCCACACCTCCGCTCCCGGGCGATGGAGCTTGGCGCCGAGCGCGAACCCGGCGCCCACGCCGAGCGTGCCGAACACGCCCGGATCGAGGTGCCGCAGCGGGCCGCGCGGCGTGAGGATGTAGGACGCCGTGGCCGCGAAATCGCCGCCATCGAGCACGAACACGCTGTCGTCGTCGGCCGCGGCCTCGACCGCCTGGCACGCGGCGAGCGGGTTGACGAACGTGCCGGGGACGGCGGCGCGGCGGCGGATGTCGTCCTCGCGAGCGGCGTCCCGGGCGCTGAGGCCGGTGCGCCATGCGTCCCACGCGGGGCGAGAGGGTGGGGGGCGGGTGGCCGCGAGGGCCGCGAGAAAGCCGGCGACGTCTCCCACGGCGGTGACCGTGGGGCGGCGGTTGAGGTGCGCCTCGGCTCGACTGAGATTGGCGGCGATGACGCGCGCCGAGCGCGGGATCTGGCGGCCGTAGTCGAGGCGGAAATCGCACGGCACCCCGGCGAGCACGACGACGTCGGCCTCGTGCAGCGCCGCCTTGCGCGCGTGGCGCAGCAACAGGGGATGCGCCCGCGGCAGCAGCCCGCGCGCCATGCCGGACAGATAGACCGGCAGGCCCAGCGTGGCAACCGCGCGCGCGAGGTCGTCGGCGGCGGCCGGGCGAATCATCGCCTGGCTGCCGACGAGCAAGACGGGCCGCTCGGCCCGACCGAGCAGGTCCGCCGCACGCCGCACGCGGTTCGGGTCGTGGCCCGGCGGTCGCTCTTGCGCCGATCGCCCGAAACCGGCCGTGGCGGGCCGCCCCGCCGCTTGCGCAGGGCCGGCGAACATCCGGTCCAGGTGGCGGCGCAGGTACCAGCGCTCGAACCGCGCGCCGAGCGAGCGGGGCGCGGTGGAGCGCGCGCCATACCAGCCCCGCACGATGGCCTCGTCGTACAGCAGGTCCGCCGGGCACTCGAGAAACACCGGACCCGGCACGCCACGCCCTGCCTCGCCGAACGCGCTCTCGAGCAACGGCACCAGGTCGCGCAGCCGCCGGACGGCGGCGGCCCACTTCACGTAGGGCCACACCACGGGCAGGTGGTCCATGTCCTGCAGCGCGCCGCGTCCGCGAAGCACCGTCGGCGCCGCGCCGCCGATCAGCACGACGGGCGACTGCGCGAGTTGCGCGTTCTTGAGTGCGGTGAGCGCGTTGGTTACGCCCGGACCTGCGGTGACCGCGGCGACCCCGGGCGCGCCCGACAGGCGGGCGGTGGCGTCGGCGGCGAAGACAGCGGTGGCCTCGTCTCGCACGTCCACGACGCGAACGCCCCGCTCCTTGGCGCCCACCAGAACCGGCGCGATGTGCCCGCCGCATAGGGTGAACAGCGCGCCCACCCCCCGCCGCGCGAGCACCTCGCCGATCTGGCGGCCGCCGTCCGTCACGCGCGCAGCAGGTCCGGCCGCCAGGTCGTGATCAGCCGCTTGATCGCTTCGCGGTCCGCAATGTCCTCCGCCAGCACCTTGTGCACCAGCGCCGCGATCTCCGCGTCCGCGGCGAACCGCAGCCCGATCAGCTGATCGGGAGTGAGCTCCTCGATCCGGCCCTGCAGGTCTGGCGGCAGGAGCCGGGCGAGCCGCAGGCGCTCCTCGAGACGGATCACACGGTCCTGCACCGCCACCGGGAACTGGCGCGCATAGAGGAACAGCAGCCCGACGCCCAGGGCGAACAGAAAGGTGATCGCGCTGCCCACGGCCGGGTGCTTCACGAGCTGCACGCCGGTCCAGCCGAGGTACAGCATCAGCAGGAGGGACGTCACGAAGTGGTACCCGGGCACGAAGCGCCGGTGGGTCTTGTACGTCTGCGTCGAGCTCTCACTCATGTGCGATCCTCTGGTCTGGGGGAAGAAGGCCCGATGGGCGCGACGCGCAGCCCTACGCCGCCACGGCGATGGCGCGAACGCCGGCGACGAGGCGGTCCACCTCCTCGCGCGTGGTGTAGCACGCCGACCCGGCGCGGACGAGGCCTTCCGGCTGCAAGGCGAGCCGCTCGACCACGGTGTGCGCGTAGAAGTCGCCGTGCGACACGAACACCGCGCGATCCGCCAGCCGGCGCGCGACCTCGCTCGATGGCACGCCGCGCACCACCCAGCTGACGGTCGGCGTGCGCGGCGTGCCGGGAGGCGACCCGAACAGCCGAACGCCCGGGATGGCGGCGAGGCCGTTCCACAGCGCCGCGAGCAGCTCGCGCCCGCGGGCATGCAGCTCGGCGAACACGGTCGTGAGACGCGGCCGCAGCTCGCCCGCGCCCGCCAGGGAGCCGAGCCACTCGACCGCCGCCGCGGCGCCCACGATGCCCTCGTGGTTGATCGTGCCGGTCTCGACGTTCTCCGGCGGCTCGTCCGGCGCCGGAATCAGCTTGGGGAAGTCGGTCGCGGCCAGCAGCGCGCGCCGGCCGTAGAGTATTCCCACGTGCGGGCCGTAGAACTTGTAGGCGGAGCAGGCGAAGAAGTCGCAGTCGAGGGCCCGGACGTCGGGCAGGACGTGCGGGGCGTAGTGCACGCCGTCGACGAACACCAGCGCGCCGGCCGCCCGGGCGAGCCGCGCCGCCGCCGCCAGGTCGTTGACCGTGCCCAGGGCGTTGGAGGCGGCGCCAATCGCGAGCAGCCGCGTGTGGGCGGAGCAGGCGCGCTCCAAATCGGTGGGGTCGAGCTGCCCGTCCTCCACCCGCATCCGCACCCGGCGAATCGTGATGCCGCGCTCCTGGGTGAGCGCGGTCCATGGAGCCACGTTGGCGTGGTGGTCGAGCTCGGTGACGATCACCTCGTCCCCCGGCCCCCAGGCGCGGCCGAGCGCCCGCGCGAGGTGCATCGTCAGCGTGGTCATGTTGTTGCCGAACGCGATCTCGTCGGGGGTCGCGTGCAGGAACGCGGCGAACACCAGCCGCGCGTGCGCGAGCGCGGCGTCGGTCTCCGCGCTCGACGGGTAGGCCCAGTGCGTGTTCGCGTTGTGGTGATAGAGGTAGTCGAGCAGCGCGTCGCCGACGGCGCGCGGCACCTGGGTTCCCCCGGCCCGTCGAAGTACGCCACCGGCTGACCCCGGTGGACGCGCTCGAGCGCGGGGAACTGGGCGCGGATATCCGCGGGCGTGGCCACGCCCTGGACTCGGGGTGTCGTCTGGGCAGGCGTCATGAGGTCATGAGCCCTAAGGTCGTACCGCAGAGAACGCAGAGCTCGCAGAGGTCACTTGTGCAGTACCTCCGCGTCCTCTGCGCTCTCCGCGGTGCGTCGTCACCATCATCCGGTTCGGACTCCTGGCTAGAGAAGGCGGCGCAGGATCACCAGCACGCTGATCGCGGCGGACACCACGAGCACCGCGGGCCTGGTGTAGCCGCGATCGAGCCAGCGCGCGGTGTGGCGCGACAGCCACCAGCCTACGAGGACACCGGGGAGCAACGTCACGGCGGCGAGCAGCTCCACCATCCCGAAGCGCCCGACGAAGTGGAGGGCGATCAGGGACAGCGAAACGCCCACCAGGAAGAACGCGGACAGGGTGGCGCGGATCGTGGGCCCGGATTCGTACTGGTACAGCAGCGCCATCGGCGGGCCCCCGATCGAGACGGTCGTGCCGAGCACGCCGGAGAGCGCTCCGGCGGTGACGAGCGTCCCCGGCAGCGTGGGAACGCGCCGGCCGGTCGCGCTCAGAGCGACCGCCAGCAGGACGAAGACGCCGGAGGCGACGGCGAGCGGATCGGCCGGCACGACGGCGATGATCACCGCGGCGGCCGCGATGCCCGCGATGCGGCCCACGAGCGCCCACTTGAGGTCACCCCACGTGACCGACGCGCGCTCCCGATGGGTCATCAGGATCGTCAACGGGATGGAGGACAGCAGCAACGGACCGGGCACCAGTTCGGGGCGGATCAGCAGCAGCAGCGGGACGGCGAATACCCCGAGGCCGAAACCGATCGTACCCTGCAGCAGGGCGCCGAACCCGACGATGGCGCTGATGAGGGCGAAGAGTGCGGGACTCACTGCGGCGCGACGACTCCCGAGACGGGGCGCGAATGATCGCCGCTCAGGTCGGGCCGGCGCAAGCCGGCAGCGGCACCAAACGGAACGGGCGCCCGGCTTCACGCCGGACGCCCATTCCGCCTCCTGTCCGCGACGCCGTCAGCCGCGGCGGCGGCCACCGCCGCTCGGTGGGCTCGATCGCGAAGGAGGCGCCGAGCGCGCGGGCGGCGAAGCCCGGGGAGCCGATGTCCGCGGCGCCGGTGACGCGCGCGGGGCCGATGACCGCGGCGGCGACGAGACTCGCGGCGGGGATACCGTGCTCGGCGCGGGGCCGCTGCGCCGCGAGAGTGAGGGTGTTCCGCCGCTCGTCGATCGCCCGCTCGAGGGCGCGGCGCTCCTGGTGGGCGCGCGCTGGCTGCCGGGTCCCACCGGCTGGACACCCGAACGCTCAACCGGCTGCATCGTGCGCCGCTCCGAGCCGGACACCGGCGCCCGCGCCGTCGAGCGCGGCTCGGGCGCATCGTTCGCGATGCGGAGTCCGCGCGGCGCTGGGCGCGCCGCCGGTTGTGGCGCGGTCGGGCGCGCTCCCGACTGCGGAGCTGGCGTGGCGCGCCGGCTCGGTCCGACCCTGCCGAGGTCCGTGGATCCGTCGCCGCTCGGTCGCTGCGGCTGCGCCGGCGCGACCCGACGACCCGGTCCCGCGACGTTGGCCCCGGCGGCGCCGTCCCGCGTGGGGGACTGGGTTCCCTGCGGCGCAACCCGGCGACCCGGACCCACGACGTTGGCGCCGGCGGCGCCGTCCCGCGTGGGGGACTGCGTCCCCTGCGGCGCAACCCGGCGACCCGGACCCACGACGTTGGCCCCCGGAGTGCCGTCCCGCACTGGCTGCGGCGCCACGCGACGGCCGATCGCTGCCGACCGGTCCCCGACCGAAGTGCGGGTATTCGTCACTGTGCGCCGCCCGAATTCGCCGTTCCACAGCACGCCGGTGGTGCCGCCGGCCAACACGGTCCGCGCAGTCGGCGTTCGCTGCCGCGGGCCGACGGCACGCGGCTGCAAGCCCCAACGGTCGTCCGGCGACTTGAACGCGTAGCGCCCACCATAGTAGCCGCCGCCCCCGAAGTACCCTGGGCCGTACCGGGGCCCGTACACGTAGCGCGTGTACGGGTAGTACGGACCGTACCAGCCCCCGTAGCCCCAGCCGGACCAGTAGCCCGGCCAGCCGAACCACGGGTTATACCACGGGTCATACCACGGACCGTACCAGGGATCCCACCAGGGGTCGTACCAGAACGGACCCGGCCCGATGCCGATCCCGAAGTTGATGCTGAACGCGGAGTGGCCGTACCACGCATGACCGCCGTAGTAGGGATCGTACAGGGACAGACTCGCCGCCGCGTCGTACCCGACGTCGTAGCGAGTCACGTCATACTCGAACGTCCCGCCCGCGATCTTCTGAACGAGGGCGGTGAGGTCAGCCTCGGGGTCGTCCCCCACGGCGAAGTCCGGCGCGCGATAATCCCAATGGCCATTCAGCACCAGGCCGTCGAACTGGAACGGATCGCGCGCGACCGCGGCGTAGACGTATCCGCTGCCGTCCGCCTGGTAGACCGCGAAGGCTTCGCGATCGCCCCGCCCGCGGATCTCGTAGTCCCGCCCCCCGCGGACGTAATCGTCGTCGGTCGGATCGACCGGGAAGAGCACGCGCACGCGGCCGGACGGCTC
>Ga0153915_10001901_pt1 | contig 19239 bp, 15 predicted proteins | sample Opewatmetagenome_2_FD_107003 | JGI IMG/M metagenome (GOLD analysis project Ga0153915, IMG submission 107003) | Freshwater wetland microbial communities from Ohio, USA - Open water 3 Core 3 Depth 3 metaG | ecosystem: Environmental > Aquatic > Freshwater > Wetlands | place: USA: Ohio, Lake Erie...
GGCCGCGGGACCCGGGAAGGTGGAGGCCGTCGTGGCGGAGGACTGGCGCGAGGCGTGGGGCATCCGCACACGCCGCGACCTCGCGGCCGCGGAGGAGATGGGCCGCCGCCTCGCCGTCGAACGAGCGCTCGACGCCGGGGCGTCGATCGTGGATCCCAATACGGCGCGCATCGGCCCGCACGTCGAGGTGGAACCGGACGTCGTCATCCATCCCTTCGTCTCACTGGAGGGGCGTTGCGTCTTGAGGGAGGGGAGCGAGGTGCTCCCGTTCACGCGCGTGGCCGATTCCTCGCTCGGCGTGCGGGCGGTGGTCGGGCCGCACTGCGACGTGGAGGGCGCGACGATCGGAGAACGGTGCCGCGTGGGCCCATTCGCGCGCCTGCGCCCCGGCACGGTTCTCGAGGAGGACGTGCGAGTCGGCAATTTCGTCGAGACGAAGAAGGCGATCCTGCGTCGGGGCGCCAAGGCCTCCCACCTCTCCTACCTGGGAGACGCGGAAATCGGCGAGCAGACGAACATCGGAGCCGGCGTCATCACCTGCAACTACGATGGAGAGAAGAAGAACCGCACGACGATCGGCCGGGATGCCTTCATCGGCAGCGACACGCAGCTCATCGCGCCGATCACGGTCGGGGATGGCGCCTGGGTCGGCGCCGGCTCGACCATCACGCTCGACGTTCCCCCCGGCGCCCTCGCCCTGACCCGCCCCCCCCAGACGAACGTGGAGGGGTGGGCCGAGCGCCGCAAGCAGAAGAGGGGGCGACCGGGTGAGGGGGGGAGTCCTCTCCCCCCCTCTGACTCTTCAACGCGTCGGAGATAATTCGAACCGATGTGCGGCATCGTTGGGTACGTCGGCTCGAGGCAGGCGGCGCCTCTTCTCCTCGAGGGGCTCAGGCGGCTCGAGTACCGGGGCTACGATTCGGCCGGCATCGCGACCCTCGCCAACGGCGCCTTCGTGATCCGGCGCAGCCCCGGGAAGCTCTCGAACCTCCTGGCGCAGCTCGAGGGCTCCACGGCTCCCGGCTCCACCGGCATCGGCCACACGCGCTGGGCCACCCACGGGCGGCCGACCGAGGAGAACGCCCACCCGCAGATGGATTGCACCGGAAAGATCGTGGTCGTCCACAACGGGATCTTCGAGAATTTCGCGGAGCGGAAGGCGGCCCTCGCGGCCGCCGGCCACCGGTTCTCGAGCCAGACCGACACGGAGGTCTTCGCCCACGAAGTCGAGGCCGCGTTCCAGGGCGACCTGCTCGCCGCCGTCCAGCGCGCGGTCAGCCGCCTTTCGGGCGCCTACGCGGTCGTCGTGGCCTCGAGCGCGGAGCCGGGTGTCCTCGTCACGGCCCGCTCGGGCCCTCCCATCGTTCTGGGGATCGGCGCGGGAGAGAACTACGTGGCGTCGGACCCGGTGGCGCTCGCGCCCTGGACCAAAGACGTCGTCTTCCTCGAGGAAGGGGACGTGGCGCGCGTGGATGCTTCAGGGTTCCGCATCTTCGACCCGGATGGCCGGCCGCAGGAGCGCGTTCCGCATCGGATCCTCTGGGATGCCGTGGCCGCCGAGAAGGGAGGCTACCGGCACTTCATGCTGAAGGAGATCCACGAGCAGCCGACTGCTCTCGCCGAGACGATGGGCGGCAAGGTGTCGCTCGACACCGGAGAGCTCTGGCTCGAGTCGGAACTGCTGGCGCCCCAGCGTGTCGCGCGGTTCGACCGCGTCCTCCTGCTCGCCTGCGGCACCTCCTGGCACGCCGCCCTGATCGGCAAGTTCCTGATCGAGGGGATGGCCCGAATGCCGGTCGAGGTGGACTACGGCAGCGAATTCCGCTACCGGCGGCCCGTCGTGGACGGCCGGACGCTCACGGTGGGGATCTCGCAATCCGGGGAGACCGCCGACACGGTCGCCGCCCTCGCCGAGGCCCGGCGCGCGGGTTCGCCGCTCGCGGCGATCGTGAACGTCCCGGGGAGCCAGATCGCCCGCATGGCGGACTCGATCCTGGAGACGCACGCCGGGCCGGAGATCGGCGTGGCCTCGACCAAGGCCTTCACGACACAGCTTGCCGTGCTGTACCTGCTGGCGGCGAAGCTGCGCGAATCGCGGGGCCTGGACAGGGGCCTGTCGCCCGGGGAGAGGAGGGCTCTGGCGCACCTGCCGAAGGCCGCCTCGCAGACCCTCGCGCTCGAGCCGCGGATCGAGGAGCTCGCCCGGGAGTACTACGCGGCGCGCGACTTTCTCTTCCTCGGCCGAGGCCTCCACTATCCGGTGGCGCTCGAAGGCGCGCTCAAGTTGAAGGAGATCTCCTACATCCACGCCGAGGGGTATCCGGCGGGGGAGATGAAGCACGGCCCGATCGCTCTCGTGGACGAGAATCTGCCCGTTTTCGTGCTGGCGCCCCACGATAGCTGGCGGGAGAAGACCCTCTCCAACCTGCGCGAAGTCAAGTCCCGAGACGGCATCGCGATCGTCCTGACGACGCGCGACGACCAGGAGATCTCCGAGGCCGCGGACCGGGTCGTGGTCATCCCCGAGACGGTGCCGGAGCTGCAGCCGATCCTTTCGACGATCCCCCTCCAGCTCTTCGCCTACCACGTCGCCGTCCGGCGCGGCTGCGACGTGGACCAGCCGCGCAACCTCGCCAAGTCCGTCACCGTGGAATGAGCACGATTTTAGATTTTAGATTTTAGATTTGGAACCGGCATTCCCCGTGGTCAATCCAAAATCCAAAATCCGAAATCCAGAATTTCCTCCAGCATGACCGACTCTCCCTCATTGACCGGTCTGAACCCCCAGCAACTCGAGGCCGTTCTTCACGAGAAGGGCCCTCTCCTCGTGCTGGCGGGAGCGGGCTCGGGGAAGACCCGCGTGATCACGAACCGGCTGGCGCGGCTGGTCGAGACGGGCGCGGATCCCCGCTCGATCACCGCCGTGACCTTCACGAACAAGGCGGCGGATGAGATGCGGGAGAGGGCCAGGCGGCTGCTCGGCGGAGCCGCCGTGCTCTCCTTCGTCGGAACTTTTCACGCCTGGGCGCTGCGGTTTCTCCGGCGGTACGCCGCCGCCGCCGGGCTCGCCCCCCGGTTCTCGATCGCCGACGCGGCGGACCAACTCTCCCTCGTCAAAGAGGCGATGGCGGAGCTGCAGATATCCGACCAGGTCCTTCCGCCGGGCGCCGTGCGGGCGCGCATCTCCCAGGCGAAGAACGCGCTCGTGACCGCCGAGCGCTTCGAGGAGACACACACCGACTTCGCGGGAGAGAAAATCGCCGCCGTGTACCGTCTCTACGAGAAGAAACTCGCGGCGGCGGGAGCGCTCGACTTCGACGACCTGATCGCGCGCTCCGTGCGCCTGCTGCGGGAGCGTCCCGACATCCTCGCCTCGGAACGCCGGCGCATCCGGCACCTGCTGATCGACGAGTACCAGGACACCAACGCCGCCCAGGACGCCCTCGTGAAGCTCCTCGGGGAGGGGGCGGACTCTCTCTGCGCGGTCGGCGACGAGGACCAGGCCATCTACCGGTGGCGGGGCGCCGAGGTCGAGCACATCCTCCGTTTCGACGAGGATTTCCCGGGCGCGCGCGTCATCACGCTCGAGACGAACTACCGCTCGACCGACGGGATCCTGCGCGCGGCTTCGGCCGTCGTCGCGAACAACCGCCGCCGCCGCGCGAAGGTCCTGCGCGCCGACCGGGGCGCCGGCTCGCGCGTGCGGCTGGCCCATTTCGAAGAGGACCGCCAGGAGACGGAGGCGGTCGCGCGGGCCGTCGCCGAAGGGGGGCGACGGCCGGGCGACATCGCGGTCCTCTATCGCACGAACGCGCAGTCCCGCCCCTTCGAAGAGGAGCTCGTGCGGCGCCGGATCCCCTACGTCGTCGTGGGCGGAATGAAGTTCTACGAGCGGGCCGAGGTCAAGGACGCCATCGCCTATCTGCGCCTGGCGGTGCGCCCGGAGGACGACCTGGCCTTCCGCCGGGTGGTCAATGTGCCCGCGCGCGGAATCGGCGCGGCCACGCTCGACCGGCTCGCCGCGGCGGCGCGCGAGACAGGCCGTTCCTGGTGGGAGACCTCGGGGGACCCGCCGGCCGGCTTACCCGACCGCGCTCGCGTCGGCCTCGCGAGGTTCCGCGCGCTCGTCGAGGACCTGCGCGAGAAGGCGCGGACCTATTCGCCGTCGGCTCTCGTGGAGCATCTCTTCGAGGCAACCGGGTACGCCGCGCTCTACGAGAACAGCGAGGATCGCGAGGACGAGGCGCGGCGCGAGAACCTCCAGGAACTTCTGAGCTCGGCGCGCGAATTCGAGCGGCGAAACGCCGAGGGCGCGACGGTCGCCGAGTATCTGGACACGGTCTCGCTCGCAACCGACGCGGACGTCGTGGGCTCGGGCGGCGGCGCCGTCACGCTTTCGACGCTCCATGCGGCCAAAGGCCTCGAGTTTCCGGCGGTCTTCGTCGTCGGACTCGAGGAGGGGTACCTGCCGCACGGCGAGTCGCGGGAAGACCCGGAGGAGCTCGAAGAGGAGCGGCGCCTCCTCTATGTCGGGATGACGCGCGCGAAGGACGAATTGACTCTGACGCTCGCGGGGCGCCGGCTCGTCTACGGCAAGGTCCAGTACCGCGCGCCCTCGCGATTCGTGGAAGAGCTCCCCGCCGACGCCCTCGAGGAGCTCGCGACGCCCCGAGCCGCCCGGCCGACGATTTTCGAGGCCGGGCGCGAGGAGGTCCCGTCTCATCCCCTCACGCGTGGCCGCCGCGTGCGCCACCCGCGTTACGGCTACGGCGTGATCCTGGCGCAGGAAGGCTCCGGCGAGGAGACGCGGCTGACGGTTTACTTCGACCGCGCCGGCAAGAAAAAGTTCGTCGCCCGCTATGCCGACCTCACCCTCGCATAGCCGTCGCTTCGCGCGGAGCGGGCGACGTGGCTGCGCCACCGGCGGGCGGCTCGGCCGGATGCGGCCTCGACCGCCCGCCTCGCCGCCCGCTCCGCGCTACGCTCCCGCGGCGCGCGCCTCCTCCTTCGATTACCTCAGGAGACTACGCGCGCCGCGACCGGGGCGGGGCACGACGGTGCAGGGGCAATCGTTCCGGGTCTGGGACGGGGAGCTATATCAAGGTTTATATAGTTAGGGCTTGAGGCGGGCGGCGAGGGCGATCATGCGGCCGGCGGCGGCGCCGTCCCGGCGGTAGCTCGCGAAGCGGTCGCCGCCGCAGCGCGTGCAGGCGGGGTGCGCCGTTATGTGGCGGGCCGGGACGCCCGAGGACTGGAGCTGGGCGCGGTTGACCGCGGCGAGGTTCAGGCGGAAGCGGCCGCCGCCGGACCGCGCGGCGAACTCTCCGGCGAACCGCGCGGCGACCTCTCCGCCCACCTCGTAGCAGCAGGCGCCGATCGAGGGGCCGAGGAAGGCGCGCAGGGAGGAGGCCGCCTCGCCGAGCGCCGAGAGCGCTGAGACCGCGGCCGTGGCGGCGTTTTCCGCCGAACCGCGCCAGCCCGCGTGGACCACGCCGACGGACCGGGCGCCGGCGAGGACGATGGGAACGCAGTCGGCCGTCTGGACGACGAGGGCGACGCCGGTCTGGTCGGTCGCCAGGATGTCGCATCGCCCGGCGTCGAGGACCTCCCCGGGGCCGGGCCGGTCGCGAACCGTCACGGCGCGGCGCCCGTGGACCTGGATGGCGCGCACGACGGGAAGGCCGTCCATCGCCAGCGACCGCGCGAAGCGGCGCGCGAGGAAGGCGGTCGGCGAGGGCTCTCCCATCGGAGCCGCCCCGCGGCCGGAGAAGGCGACGAGGAACCCGGGTGGAACGCCGGATGGGCGGAAGATCCATCCGACGGCGGTCTGCTCCTCGGTCCAGTCCTCAGAAGCCACGGAAGGATTGTAGGCAAGTGCCGGACGGAGGTGGAGCCTTGCCAGGGACGCGCGTTGCGCGTCCCTGCGTGCTAGAATTTTGCGGTGTCCTCGCTCGAAACGCCTGTAAAGACGCGGGTTTTCCCCGTCATCGGGCTGGAAGTGCACGCGCAGCTCCAGACCCGGACCAAGCTCTTCTGCGCCTGTCCGGTCACCGTGGGCGCGCCGGCCAACTCCGCCACGTGCCCGATCTGCCTCGGTTTCCCGGGCACGCTTCCGGTCACCAATCGCCGCGCGGTCACGCTCGCTCTGAGGCTCGCCGCCGCCGTCGACGCCGAGATCCACCGGGATTCCCGCTTCGCGCGGAAGAACTACTTCTACCCGGACCTTCCCAAGGGCTACCAGATCAGCCAGTTCGACCGGCCGATCTCGACCGGGGGTTCCATCGAGATCGACACGGCCACCGGCCCGAAAGCGATTCGCCTCGTGCGGATCCACCTCGAGGAGGACGCCGGCAAGCTCCTCCACGACACGCCCTACCACGACGTGCCGGAGAGCGTCTCCCTGGTGGACTGGAACCGGTGCGGCGTGCCCCTGGTCGAGATCGTCAGCGAGCCCGACCTGCGCTCGCCGGAGGAAGCCGCGGCGTACCTGACGGAACTGCGCCGTCTGCTGCGATACACGGGCGTCTCCGACGCCGACATGGAGAAGGGGAACCTGCGCTGCGACGCCAATGTCTCGGTCCGCGCCGCGGAGGACTCCGTGTTTGGAACGCGGGTCGAGATCAAGAACCTGAATTCCATTCGCTTCGTCGCGAAGGCGATCGAGCACGAGATCGAGCGGCAGGCGCGGGCGCTCGAGCGCGGTGAGAAGGTCGTGCTCGAGACGCGTCTCTGGGACGCCGCGGCGGGAAAGACGGTCGCGATGCGAGGCAAGGAGGAAGCGCACGACTACCGCTACTTTCCGGAGCCGGACCTCGGGGCGCTCGTCGTGGACGAGGCCTGGGTCGCCGAGGCGGCCCTGGAGCTGCCGGAGCTTCCGCGCGCCCGGGAGAAACGCTTCGTCTCGGTGCACGGCATCGCCCGCTCCGACGCCGAGACGCTCACAGGGGCCCGGGAGCTCGCCGACTACTTCGAGAAGCTGGCCGACCTCGTGCCGGGCAAGCTCGCGGCCAACTGGGTCACGGGCGAAGTCCTGCGCTGGATGAAGGAGCGAAAGATCTCGCCCGAGGATGCGCTCTCGTTCCCCATCTCGCCCGAGCGCCTGGCGGGCCTCCTTCGGCTGCTCGAAGAGAAGGAGATCTCCGTCGCGTCGGCCAAGGAGGTCTTCGCGGCGATGCTCGATTCTCCCGCGGAGGCCCGCGCGATCGTCGAGGAGAAGGGCCTCGGCAAGATGAGCGACTCCGGAGAGCTCGAGACGCTGGCCGCCGCGATCGTCGCCGAGAACCCTTCGCAGGCGGCGCTCTACCGTTCGGGCAAGACGCAGACGTTCGGCTGGTTCGTCGGCCAGGTCATGAAGAGGACCGGCGGACGGGCCGATCCCGCCGGCGTTCGCGAGGCGCTGACGAGGGCCCTCGGCCGGTGATCCAGCTCTACCACGTCTCGAAAGAATACGGGCGATTCCGCCATGCCCTGACGGAAGTCACCTGCCGGATCGAGCGAGGCGAGTTCGTGTTCTTGACGGGGCCCTCCGGCGCGGGCAAGACGACGTTCCTGAAACTGCTCTTCCGGGAGGAAGCGCCGTCCGCCGGCCAGATCGTGGTCAACGGGCGCAACATCTGGGTGCTTCCCTCTTCGCAGGTGCCGTACTTCCGGCGGACGATCGGTGTCGTCTTCCAGGACTTCCGGTTGATCGCGCGAAAGACCGTCTTCGAGAACATTGCCTTCGTCCAGAACGTCCTGGGACTGCCGCGGGCCGAGCAGCGCCGCCGCGCCTACCAGGTCTTGAAGCGCGTCGGTCTCCACCACCAGATGAACGCCCATCCGCAGGATCTCTCCGGCGGCGAGCAACAGCGCGTCGCGATCGCCCGCGCCATCGTCAACGAGCCCGCCCTGCTCCTCGCCGACGAGCCGACGGGCAACCTCGATCCCGTGCTGTCTGAGGAGATCATGCGGCTCTTCGCCGACATCAACGTCCGCGGCACGACGGTGCTCGTCGCGACCCACGACCTCGAGCTCATCCGGCGGATGGGAAAGCGCGTCCTGACGCTCGAGCGCGGGCGCCTGCGCGAGGGAGCGCCTCCCACCCCGCTGATCCGGGAGGCGCCTTTCCTCCCCCAGGGATAGTTATCAGCCGTCTGCGATCCGCTGTCAGTCAAGCCCGGGCGAGGCTGCTCGGCCTTCGAGTCCCGAGTCCCGAGTCCCGAGTCCCGTTCTCCATTGATGGGCATTAACTCCCGATACCTCTTCGGCGAGGCCTGGTCCATCGCCCGGAGCGGCGCGCGGCAGACCGTGATGGCCGTGGTCCTGGTCGCGCTCGGTCTCTACGTTCCTGGACTCATCGTGCTGCTTTCGAAGAACCTCGGCCGCCTCGCCGCCGCCGGAGGCGATCCGCCGGCGGCCGTCGTGACGCTCGAGGCCACGGCGGACAGCCGCGAGATCGCGGGACGGATCGCAGCGGATGCCCGCGTGGCGCGGGTCCGGATCGTCTCGAGCGCCGAAGCCCTGGATCGGTTCCGCAAGGCCTATCCGGATCTCGGAGGAGCGCTCGCGGAATTGAAAGAGGCTCCATTCCCGCCCACGCTCGAGATCTTCGTCAGGCCGGGGTCGTCTTCCGCCGCGGGGCAGATCGCCGAGGCCGCGCGGCGGCTGCCGGGGGTCGAGACGGCGGAATCGGAGGAGGGATTCGACCGCCGGTTCCGCGAGGCGGTCCGCCTGTTGCGCGGCGCCGGGCTCTTCCTCGGGGGCCTCTTGACGATCGCCGCGGTGCTGACGGTGGCCTCGGCCATCCGGCTGGCGCTCGACCTCCACCGCGATGAGATCGAGATCATGCGCTTGATGGGAGCGACCGAGGGAGCGGTTCGCGCTCCGTTCTGGCTCTATGGCGCGTTTGAAGGGCTCGCCGGAGGCGCCTGCGCGCTGGGCCTCCTCGCCGCGACTTACGTCGCCGCGACGCGCCTGCTCGCCCGCCACCCCCACCCCGTCCTCTCCATCTTCTGGACGAGCTTCCTCGACTGGCCGGCCGCCGCCGCACTCCCTCTCGCCGGCACACTGGCCGGGTTCATCGGGAGCGTCCTGTCGCTCGGCCGGAAAGCGAAGGTGTGAACAGCTATCAGTTCTCAGTTTTCAGTTTTCAGTTCCCGGGTCCGAAACTGAGGACTGAGAACTGATAACTGAAAACCATTAACTCTCCTACACCGGCGGGGTGTCCGGATCGCCCAGCAATCGCGCGAAGCCTTCCCAACCCTTGATTTGCTCGCAGACGACCTTGATGGCGGAGGTCAGGGGCACCGCGAGGACCGCGCCGGGAACGCCCCAGAGGAGACCCCAGGAGATGAAGGCGACCATCACCGTCAGCGGAAAGAGGCGAACCTTTCCACCGACGATGAACGGGGTCAGGACGTTCCCTTCCATGAACTGAAGGACGGAGTAGACGGCGAGGACAATCAGGGCCTTGCGCCCGTCGTACTGGAAGTAGGCCACGGCGACCGCCGGAAGAGTCGAGAGAATGACGCCGACGTAGGGGAGCATGATCGCCAGGCCGGCGATCGGGCCGAGCACGTAGTAGTAGCGGATCCCGAGCAACATCAGGCTGATCGTGGTGGCTCCCGCCATGATGAGCATCACGAACACGAGGCCGACGGCATAGGAGGTCATCGTGTGCGCGATCGCGCCGGTGACGTCGGTCCCCCCCATCCGCGGGTTGCGCGCGAGGATGCCGGAGATGACCCGCCCGAACTTCTCCCGGTCCTTCAGCATGAAGAAGGTCAGGAACGGGACGGCCGCGGCGTAGAGGACGAGATGGAGAACGCCACCCAGCTGGGAGACGAGCGCGCGCGTCATTTCGATGGGCGACTCGCTGATCTTGACCTCGCGCACGCCCCGCGTCTCCTCGGGCAGGATGTTGCCCATCCGCTCCCGCAGCGTGTTCACGAAGTCCGTCAGCATCGAGAGCAGATCCCGGATGCGCGTCTGGTAGCGGGGGAGGTCCCCGTAGAACTCGTTCAATTGCGCGGTGACGTTGATGAACAGGAGCACGATCGCGCCGATCAGGACGAAGAGAATGAGGAGGATCGCCAGTACGCGCGGCACGCGGGCGCGCTCGAGGAGCGAAACGAACGGGCGCATGGCGAACGCGAGAAAGAGGGCGAAGATGACCGTGATGAAGAAGAGCCGCCCGTAATAGAGCAGTGCGACGGCCGCCGCGAGCGACACGATGGTGAACCCGACGGCTCGCGGCGAGCCGGAGGGGGCCGGGACCGCGGCGGGCCTGGCGGCCGGAGCGAAAAAAGCCCCCTCCGGCGGAGGGGGCTTGATCTCGGTCCCTGGCGGATCCCCGTTCACGAGCCCGAGACGAGGGTGACGACGATCAGCGCGCGGCGGTTCTTGGCGCGCCCCTCCGCGGTCGAGTTGTCATAGGCGGGCTCGGCCGAGCCTTTCGCCGCGGTGGTGATGCGGGCGGGGTCAATCGCGTGGCGCGTGACGAGGTATTCCTTGGCCGCCTCGGCCCGCTTGGAGGAGATCGCGAGGTTGGCTTCGTCGGAGCCTGCGTTGTCGGAATACCCGGTGATCACGGCCGTCGCGTTCAGGTCGTTTTTCATTCTCAGGGCGACTGTGTCCAGGACGGCCTTGGCGATGTTGGTCAGCCGGGCGCTGCCGGAGTCGAAGTAGATCTCATCCCGCGTGGACTTGGGCGTCGGCGGGGGCGGCGCTGGCTTGGCGGGGACGACGACCTCGGTCTTCTGTTCGACGACCGGAGCGGGCGGCGGCGGCGGGATGACCACGGGCGGCGGCGGCGGCGGAGGCCAGGCCGCGTAGGTCACGCCGACGATTCCGCCCACCGGCGAAGGGGAGAAGCCGTGTTTGACCATCAAGTCCATGTTGGAGTTCAGGCCGGCCGAAACGGCCCAGCCCGTCCGGCCGATGTAGAACCGGGCGCCGGCCACGAGCATCGAGTAGTTCTCCTCGGGGAAGTCGCCGCCGTCCATGATCGTGCGGTCCAGCTCCCCGATGAGGTGAAAGGAAGGGGTTATCGGGACATCCACGCCCGCGCCGAACCGCAGGCGGTTGGCGACGCGGATGTCATTATCGTGGCGACCGGAGAGCTGGTAGGACACGATCCCCGTGAGGATCCCTTTCGTCGCCGCGAAACCCCACTCCCAATCCGTCCGGCGGGACTTGATGTGGTCCAGATCCGCGTCGACCTCGTCCGCATGGATCGTCGAGTGGGAGATCGGGATGTGCCCCGCGGCCCAGAGGGCCACCCGGAAGTCGGGGTCCGCCTCGGAGAAGAGGTTGAACTTGGTTCCGATCCGGATCTTGCGCGGCTCGTCGGCGTCGAAGTGACCGTGGATCTGGATGCTGCTGATCGAGCCCCCGGTCCAGCCGCCCCGGCTCTCGAACTTCTCCTCGCCGGCGCTCGCGAAAACCGACCAATGATCGGTCAGTCCGTACCCGAGGGATCCCTCTCCGGCCCAGCGCGTGTACAGCCGGCTGCGAGCTTCGGTGTCTGTAAAGGCCAGATTGCCGGCGATCAACTGCTCCTTCCAGCCGTAGAGGCCGAAGGTCAAGGTACCCGCCCGGGGGGTGTCCGCGGTGGGCATCGTGAAAAGTCCGATGTCCCCCTGGTAGTTGGGGGCCAACTGAGCGGAAGCGGTCGCTCCGATCAGGCACGCGAGTAAGCCCAAGAGCGCGGCACGCTTGGCCTTCATGCAATCTCCTTTCGGAAGGGACCGGAAACCAGGATGCCGAATAGAATAAGCCAAAAAAGGGCGTTTGCCAAATAAGTTCCCAGAAACCTTGAGCCAAAAGCCTTAACAGCCCGTGGAAGAATCGACGCCGCCGTCGCGTCCGACGGTCGTACGCGGGGGTTCGCTACGCGAGTGGCGGCCAGGAGAGTTCAAGGACCGGGGCCTGGCCCCGGGGGGGTTGTTGAAAACTCTCGGCTGCCGGTCGCAACGCGACCGCAGCAGCCGAAAGCCGCCCGAGTCCGGCTAACTACTGCTGCCGCAGCCCGGTCGGGCAGGCGTGGATATGGCAGATGGCCACGGCCAGGGCGTCCGCGGCATCGAGGGGGACCCGGGAGCGCTGCCTCGCGAGCAGCGACAGCACCATGGCGCGGACCTGGGGCTTCTCGGCATTGCCGTATCCGACGAGAGCCTTCTTGACCAGCCGAGGCTCGTATTCGAATACGGGCACCCCGGTGCGAGCCGAGGCCGCCAGAAGGGCGCCGCGCGCGTGGGACAGCTTGATGGCGGAGGACACGTTTCTGGCCGTGAAGACCGTCTCCACGGAGACGGCCGACGGCCGGCACTCCTCGAGGATCGCCAGTGCCGCGGCGAACAGGAAATCCAGCTTCTCGGCGAGCGACAGGTTCGCGGGCGGCCGCCAGACGCCGCACCCGTCCAGCCGAAGCCTCCCTTCCTCGAAGCAGACGACGCCGTAGCCCGTCGCCACCGTGCCCGGATCGAGGCCGAGGACCCTCATGAACCCGAGCTGTCAGCTTTCAGCTGTCAGCTCTCAGCTGAGCCTCCGTGACGCTGAAGCTGAAGGCTGAGAGCTGAAAGCCGCGAGCGTCAGCTCGCCTCCTCGAAGTCGAAGTTCGCCCAGACGTGTTGCACGTCGTCGTGGTCCTCGAGAGCCTCCATGAGCTTCATCATCTGCTCGGCCTTGCGCTGATCCAGGACGACCTCGTTTGTCGGCAGCATCGAGATCTCGGCGACGGCGATCGGAAGCTTCTTCTCCTCCAGGCTCGCCTTGACGGAGGCGAAGGCTTCCGGCTCGGTGACGACCTCGTGGTACTGGTCGGTCGAGCGGACGTCTTCGGCGCCGGACTCGATGGCTGCCTCCATCACCGCGTCCTCGCTCGCCTTCTCCTTTTCAATCGCGAGATACCCCTTTTTCTGGAAGAGAAACCGGACCGAGCCCGCCTCGCCCAGGTTCCCGCCGTGCTTGGAGAATATCGTGCGGATCTCCGGCAGCGTGCGGTTCTTGTTGTCGGTCATGGCCTCGATGTAGACGGCAACGCCGCCCGGCCCGTATCCCTCGTATGTAACTTCCTCGTAGGAGACCCCGGGCAACTCCCCGGTGCCGCGCTGGATCCCCCTCTTGATGTTGTCCGCGGGCATGTTGACGGCCTTGGCTTCGTCGATCGCCTTGCGCAGCCGCGGATTCCCCTCGGGGGCGCCTCCGCCCAGGCGCGCGGCCATCGTGATCTCCTTGATCAGCTTCGTAAAGAGGCGTCCCCGCTTGGCGTCGGCCGCGCCCTTCTTGTGTTTGATGGTGGCCCATTTGCTGTGTCCGGACATGTCGGGGGCCGATTATATGTGGGTCGGACGGCGCCGGATGCCTTACAATTTCCGGGACTTCCCCGTGTTTCGAGTCCCGAATCCTGTGTCGCGGGGCGCGGTCCTGTGATGGCAAAGAGAGTCCTTCTGATCGATTACGAGTCACACTCCATCGAGCGTGTGCGGAGGGTGTTGGGCGAGCCGGACTACGAGGTCGTGGCCGCGCATGATGGCGAGGAGGCCCTGAGCACCTTCTCCGCCTCGCGTTTCGACCTCGTGCTCCTTTCCGGGATGCTTCCCCGTCTGCCCAGCGCCGAGGTCATTCGCGAGATCCGGCGGCGAGGTGGCCCGGCCGCTCCTCCTATCCTTCTGATGGTGTCCGGCTACAAGGGGTCCAACCCGAAAGCGGACGCGCAACGGGTCGGAGCGTTCGACCTTCTGCCCCGGCCCTTCTCGGACGAATCGCTGCGTCAGGCCGCCGTCGGAGCGATGGCGGCGACCGAAGCCACCGCAAAGGCGGCGGCGCCCAAGGGAGCTGCTTCGCTGACCTCCTCGGACATCTTCTCCGACATCCTCGAAGAAGTGACTCGGGAAGCGACCGCGCCGCCCCCCGCTTCGTCCCGGCCGTCTTCGGCCACGGAGGACGAAGTCGAGCGGCGCCTGCGCGACACGCTCTCCGGCGTCCTTCCGAAAAGCGTTGCGACTCCCGGGAAGGCGCCGGCGCGCTCTTCGACGAGCGAGGACGTGGACAGACTCATCACCCGGACGCTGTCGGGAATCCGCCCGGAGCCGCGTGCGCGTCGGGCGCCGCCCGCCGAGCCCGGCGCGAAAACCCCGGCACGGCCCCCCTCCGTTGCCCCTGCGGCCCCTGCCCCTGCGGCCCCTGCTCCTGCGGCCCCTGCCCCTGCGGTCGCCGCCCCTCCCGTGGCCGGGCCGGACCGGTTCGGGCAGTACGAGATCCTGGAGAGAATCGCGAGCGGCGGCATGGCGGAGCTCTTCCGGGCGCGCCTCTCCGGCGTCGAGGGATTCCAGAAGATCGTCGCGATCAAGAAGATCCTGCCGCACATCGCGGGCGACGAGGAGTTCGTCACGATGTTCGCCGACGAGGCGAAGCTCGCGGCGCAGCTCTCCCACCCCAACATCGTCCACATCTTCGACCTCGGCAAGATCGAGGGCGGCGGCTACTTCATCGCAATGGAGCACGTGGAGGGGCGGGATCTGCGCTCGATCCTCCATCTGGTTCGCGAGGCGGGCCTGAAGTTCCCGGTCCCGCTCGCGGTCTGGATCGCCTCGAGGGTCGCCTCCGCGCTCGATTACGCCCATCGGCGCCGCGGCGATGACGGGAGAGACCTCCACGTCGTCCACCGCGACGTTTCGCCTCCGAACATCCTCGTTTCCACGGACGGAGACATCAAGCTCTGCGACTTCGGGATCGCCAAGGCCGCTTCGAAGGTCTCGCGGACCGAATCGGGAGCGCTCAAGGGGAAGGTCCCCTACATGTCTCCGGAGCAGGCCTGGGGCAAGGACGTGGATCTGAGGAGCGACATCTATTCGCTCGGCTCCGTCCTCTTCGAGATGCTCACCGGCCGGAAGCTCTTCTCCGGCGACTCGGACCTGGGAGTCCTCGAGAAGGTGCGCGCGGGCGAGGTCGTCAAGCCCTCGAGCCTGAACGCGGACGTGCCTCCCGCTCTGGACGCGGCGGTCTTGAGGGCACTCGCCCGCGAGCCCGGGGGCCGATATGCGAGCGCGGCGGACCTGCTTCGCGACCTCGAAGCGGTACTGCGGACTTACGAGCGGCCCCCCTCGAGCAGGGACCTCGCCGTCTTCATCCGGCGCCTGGAATCGGAAGAAGCCGCCGCTCTCCGGAGGGCCCGGGCTCGGGAGGCCGCGGCGCCTCCGCCCCCGCCTCGGGCGCCCGAGCCGGCACCGAAGAAGGACGAGCGCCCTCGGCTCGCCGTCCCGGTTCCTTTCCCGAAGGAACCGGCGGCGCCGAAACCGACCGCGCCTGCCCCGCCTCCCGGCGCCGCTGGCGAGGCTCAGACTCCGGCTCCCGCGCCGGAAGCCGCCGGGATCTTCGCGACGACTTTCTCCGAAGCGTCGGTTCAAGCGGAGCGTAAGAAGAGCGTCCGGCTCTACGGCCTGATCGCCGCGGCCGTCATCGCCCTCGCCGCGGGTATCTTCCTCGTCGTTCGAAAGCCCGCGGCCGGGCCCGCGGCCGTCCCGACGGCAGTGCCGACGGCGTCGATCGTGGCCGCAAGCGTGACGGCGCCCCCGCCTACCGCTCCGCCTGTCGCGGTCCTGGATCAAAAGGCGATCCAGGAGGAGGCTCAGCGGCAGCTTGCCGTCCGGCGCAAGGAGACCCAGAGGGCGGCAGAGCCAACTCGGGTACCGACCCGCAGGCCCGCGGTCGTTGCGCCGACAGTAACCCCACCGGCAGAGCCCTCGCCCGAGCCCAGGATCGCCGAAGCGGCGCCTCCAAGGGCCGAGCCGACGGCCGCGCCTCCCCCCACCGAGCCTCCGCCCGCCGCTCCGGCTCCGGCAAGATCGGCTGCGACCGAGGCCCCGGAGGTTTCGCGCGGCGATCTCGTCGGGCCGGGGCCGGGAGTTGTCGAGCCCGCTTTGATTTCGAGCCCGCGGGTCTCCTATCCGTCTGCCGCGCGCGGGCAGATCGTGGCGGGTAAAGTCGTCGTTCTCGTTCTCGTGAACGAGGACGGGCGGATCTCGGGAGTGAAACTGCAGCAGGGCGTGGGTTCGAAGCTCGTCAACGACGCCGTCCTCGAGTCCGTTCGAGGGGCTAAATTCCGGCCCGCCACGAAGAACGGAGTTCCGGTCAAAATGTGGCGGACCGTCGTCGTGGACGTCCGTCCATGAAAACACTTGTGAGTTGCGAGTTTTGAGTTATGAGTTATGAGTCATGAGTTGAAAGTTCGGGGCATCGAGCCGCTCCCGTCGGCCCACAACCCGCGACTCACAACTCACAACTTCTTCGAGGAGGCCCGATGAGTCTTTCGGCGGATCAAAAGAAGTTCTACGAAAACACGCTGGCGGTCACCAAGCACGAGATCACGGATCTCGAAGAGCAGATCCAGCAGGAGCTGGCGAAGGTCAAGGACCGCCTGGCCGAGCTGCAGAACGCGCAGAAGGCCGCGCGCCTCATGTATGACGCCGCCTGTATGCGCCTGGGCATTCCCAACGACCTCGAAGATACCGAGACTCAGAGGTAGCCTCCGCTGAAAGAGGGCCCGGAGCGGCGTTGCGGGCGCGGCGCACGACTGCGGCGGTCGCGTCGCGATCGGCGTCCGAGGACTTGAGAGGGAGCCGCAGGCCCGGCGCCGGTCGCCCTCCTGGCCGCCCCTGGCGAAGAATGCCTGCGTCGGACTTTGGATACGGCGATCCGCTACGGGAGGCCTTCCGGCTTTCCGCGTTCGTTCTGCTCGCCGCCGCTCTCGGGGGGTGTGAGCGCTCCCCGGGGAGGCCCGCGCTCGTCGACGGACAGGCTGCGCCGTCCCGCGTCGTGACGCTCGCCCCCAACTTGACCGAGATCGTCTTCGCCGTCGGCGGCGGCAGCAGCCTCGTGGGTGTGTCTGAATACTCCGACTATCCGCCGGCGGCGCGTTCGCTCCCGCGCGTCGGGGGACTCGAAGTCAGCGCCGAGCGTGTCGTTTCCCTGCGGCCCGACCTGGTGCTGGCGACGCCGGAAGGCAACGCCAAGGGGCCCGTCAACGCCCTCATCTCTGCCGGGGTTCCGGTTCTCGCGGTCCCCGCGGGCTCTCTGTCGGAGGTCCTCGCAGGGATCCGCCTCGTGGGCCGTCGGCTCGGGCGCTCCGGGGCCGCGGAGCGGCTGGCCTCGGAGCTCGAGCGGCGGCGCGCGGCCGTTCGAGCGAGGGCGGCTGAGACCGGCAAGCCGCGGCCTCGCGCGATCCTGCTGATCTGGCCCGACCCTCCCCAGGGGGCCGGCGGCGGCACGTTCTTGAACGACCTGCTGACCGAGTGCGGGGCCGAGAACCTTCTCGCCGCCCGGCGGGGATGGCCTCTCGTCTCTCCGGAATGGCTTGCCACTGTCCCGATCGACGTCCTCGTCGTTCCCGATTCCGAAGAGACCCGTCCCGCCTACGAGCGCGCCTTCCGGGCCGGTCCGCTCTCGCGCGGCGCGGTCTCCACGGCGAGGATCGTGAGAATCGACGAGTCGGTTCTGACCCGCCCCGGCCCTCGCGTCTTCGACGCCCTGGAGAAGCTGGAGAGGGCACTGGAGGCGGGGCGCCGATGAGGCGGGAGAGAGTCCGCGGCCTCGTCATCGCGGCGCTGCTGCTCGCCCTGGCGATGCTCCTGGGAGTCTTCGTGGGCGGAGTTCCCCTCTCCTTCTCCGACCTCTTTTCCGGCCGCGGGGAGGCGGGCGAGATGGCCCGCCTCGTCGCGTCCCTGCGGCTGCCCCGCGTCCTGCTGGCGGCGATCGTAGGCGCATGCCTGGCGCTGGCGGGAGCGGCGCTGCAGGCATTGCTCAAGAACCCGCTCGCGGACCCCTTCCTCCTCGGCACCTCCGGAGGCGCCGCGACCGGGGCGGCCTTCGCGGTGATGGCCGGGCTCTCTCCCTTTCTCTCCCCGGCCGCGGCTTTCGCCGGCGCCGTGTTCGCCTCCGTCGGCGTCGCCGCCCTGGCGCGGCGCGGAGGCCGGCTCGACCTGCAGAGGTTGCTCCTCGCCGGCCTCATCGCCAACGCCTTCTTTTCGGCTCTTCTGCTGCTCGTCTTCTCCGTTGCCTCGGGAGAGGCGGCGCGGACGATGATCTTCTGGATGATGGGGAGCCTCTCCGACGCGACACCGGGCAAGGCGTTCACGCTCCTTCCGTACGCCGCGGCTGCGGGCGCGGTTCTGCTTCTCTCGGCGTCGCGGCTGAACCTCTTCACGGTAGGGGAGGAGAACGCCGCGGCGCTCGGAGTCGACACGGAGAAGTCGAAGCGGCTGGTCTTCCTCTCCGCCTCGCTCCTGACGGGGGCCGCCGTTGCGTTCGCCGGAGTGATCGGGTTTGTCGGGCTCCTCGTCCCGCACGCGGTCCGAGCCGCGGTCGGGAACGACCAGCGCCTGCTCCTGCCGGTCTCCGCGCTCTCGGGGGCGGCCCTTCTCGTCGCAGCGGACGCGGTGGCGAGGGCCGTTTTCGCCCCGGCGGAGCTGCCGATCGGCGCGGTGACGGCCGCTCTAGGGGCGCCGCTCTTCGCGTGGCTGCTCCTGAAGAATCCATGACGGCTCCGATGGTGGAAGCCCGCGGCCTGCGCGCCGATTACGGGCCCACCCCGGCCCTGCGCGGGCTCGACGCGTCCGTCGGGCGGGGAGAGATCCTCGCGGTTCTCGGCGAGAACGGCTCGGGAAAATCCACCTTCCTCAAGGTCATCGCGCGCATCGTGCCCGCCTCCAAGGGCGAGCTGCTCCTCGAGGGACGCCCGCTCGCGCCGATGCCGCGCCGCGACACCGCGCGGCGGATCGCTTACGTTCCGCAGAGCCTGGACCTCGTCTTTCCGATACGGTCCCTGGACCTGGTCCTCCAGGGGCGTGCCCCGCACCACGCCGGCTTCTCGGCGGATTCTCCGGAGGACCGGCGGCGCGCCCTCGAAGCCATGCGGGCATGCGACGTCGAGGAGCTGGCCGAGCGGGATGCCTCCGCCCTCTCGGGAGGAGAGCAGCGCCGGGTCTTCCTGGCGCGGGCGCTCGCCCAGGAGGCCGAGATCTGGCTCTTAGACGAGCCCGCCGCGGGGCTCGACCCGCGCCACCGCCTGGAATTCCTGGAGATCCTGGCCCGGGCTCACAGGGAACGGGCGACGACGGTGCTCCTCGTGACACACGAGATGGACCTCGCCGGGGAGCTCGCCGACCGTGTCCTCCTCCTGCGGGAGGGGCGGACCCTCGCCCAGGGCCCGCCCGCCGAGGTTCTGACGCGGGAGAATCTGAGGCGAGCCTTCTCGGTGGAGAC
>Ga0153915_10001902_pt1 | contig 19235 bp, 15 predicted proteins | sample Opewatmetagenome_2_FD_107003 | JGI IMG/M metagenome (GOLD analysis project Ga0153915, IMG submission 107003) | Freshwater wetland microbial communities from Ohio, USA - Open water 3 Core 3 Depth 3 metaG | ecosystem: Environmental > Aquatic > Freshwater > Wetlands | place: USA: Ohio, Lake Erie...
ATTCACAACTGACGTGAACGACCCCCTCAAGCGCTCGCTCAAGAACCTCTCGGCGATCCGGATCGCTTTCCTGCTCGTGATCCTGATCTCGGCGGTCCTCCTCCACGCAAGCTCCGGCGTCGACCTCCCGGTCGCCTTCCTCCAATTCCTATTCGCCCTGAATGCCTCGGCGCTCCTTCTCGGAGTGTTCCAGTGGACGGTGGGCCGCTGGCTCCCCGGGCTGGCCTCGGCTTACGTGCAGATGATCGGGGACCTCGCTCTCGTTACCGTCCTGGTGTACAGCTCGGGCGGCCCCTACTCCGTCTTCACCTTCCTCTACCTCGTCATCATCGGCGTATCCGCTTTCCTCCTCTTCCGCCCGGGTGCCGTCATCGCGGCGTCCGCGGGGGCCCTGCTTTACGGAGCGGTCGTGGAGCTCCTGGCCAAGGGCGTCCTCCCCGCGCCGCCGCTGACCCCCGTGTCGGACTGGGTGGGCAGCCGCGTCCGTTACAACTTCGCCATCTCCGTGGGGGGCTTCTACGGCGTGGCCTTCATGGCCAGCTACCTCTCCGAGAAGCTCCGCGCGGCCCGCATCGAGCTCGCCCGGCGCCAGAAAGCGCTCCAGCGTCTCCAGAACCTCCACGGCAATGTCATCGCGACGATGTCGTCGGGACTGATGACGACCGATTCGCGGCAGCAACTGACGTTCGTCAACCGGGCGGGCGGGGAGCTGCTCGGCGTGGACCCGGCCCGGGCCGCGGGGACGCCGCTGGCGGACCTCGGGTTCGCGCTGCCGGAGAACTGGCAGACGGTCTGGAGCAAGAGCAACGCCTGGGACGGCTTCCGGGGTGAAGTCGAAACCAATCGCGAGAGCTCGCGGCGGGTGCTCGGATACTCCTTGCGGGGGCTGAAGGATGCCGACGGGGAGCTCGGGCTGCTGATCCTCTTCCAGGACCTGACCGAGATCAAGAAGCTCGAGCGGCGCGCCCGGTTCAACGAGCAGCTCGCCGCGGTCGGGGAGCTCGCGGCCGGAATCGCTCATGAGATCCGCAACCCGCTCGCCTCCATCTCCGGCTCCGTCCAGGTCCTCTCCAACGAGCTCACGGTCGGCTCGGCCGAGCGGCGGCTGATGGAGATCATCGTCTCCGAGTCCAACCGCCTCTCCAAGACCCTGGAGGACTTCCTGCGCTTCGTGCGCCCGCAGGAACGCCGGGTTGCCGATTTCGACGTCGCCAGCTCCGTGACGGAGGTCATGGACCTCTTTCGCCTCTCCGACGAAGTCGCCGACGCGCATCGAATCGAGATGAAAGTCGATCCTCCTCACTCCATTCTGTCCGGGGACCGGGACCAGATCCGGCAGATCGTCTACAACATCGCCAAGAACGCGGTGCGCGCGATGGCGGCCGGCGGAACGCTGACCGTGCTTGGACGCGAAGAGGAGGCCTGGTATAGCATCCGGTTCACCGACACCGGCCGAGGAATGAGCGAAGAAGAGCTCGGCCGCCTCTTCACCCCTTTCTCCACGGCCTTCGACGGCGGCACGGGGCTCGGGATGGCGATCGTACGAAGGATCGTGGAGGAGCATGGAGGCGCCATTGACGCGGAATCGACGCCTGGAGAGGGAACGACCGTGACGGTCCTGCTTCCGCGCCATCCTGTTCGAGCCGGAGCCGCGCCCGCGCCGGCCCCGGTGGAGGCGGCGTCGTCGTGAGCAACGGAGCCCGTCTCCTGATCGTGGACGATGAGGCGTCGATCCGCGACATGCTCGCCTTCTTCTTCCACAAGAGGGGCTTCGAAGTCCTGACGGCGTCCAACTACGCCGAGGGCTCCGCTTCGGCCCTCCGCTCCTCGCCCGACCTGATCCTCTGCGACATCAAGATGCCGGACGGCAACGGCCTGGACCTCCTGCGCAAGAGCAAGGCGGAGAGTCCCAAGACCCCCGTCATCATGATCACCGCCCACACCTCCGCCAAGGACGCCATCGAGGCCATGAAGGCCGGGGCTGTGGACTACATCTCCAAGCCGTTCGACGTCGAGGAGCTGGGCCTCCTCGTGGACCGGGCGCTCGGCGAGAAGCAGCTCCAGGACGAGAACATCTACCTCAAGCAGGAGCTCGCCGCCAGGTACACCTTCGCCAACATCATCGGCAAGGGCTCCCGGATGCAGGAGATCTTCCGCACGATCGAGCGGATCGGGCGCGTGTCCTCCACGGTCCTCCTGACGGGCGAGAGCGGAACGGGAAAGGAGCTCATCGCACGGGCGATCCATTACACGTCGATCCGGAAGGACAAGAAATTCGTTTCGATCAACTGCGGAGCCCTTCCCGAGACCCTTCTCGAGTCCGAGCTCTTTGGCCACGAGCGCGGAGCTTTCACCGGCGCCGTCAAGGAGAAGCGCGGGCTCTTCTCCGAGGCGGACGGCGGGACTCTGTTCCTGGACGAGATTTCCGAGACGTCCCCGACGATGCAGGTCAAGCTTCTGCGGGCCATCCAGGAAAAGCTCATCCGGAAGGTCGGTGGCAACGAAGAGGCCAGCGTGGACGTGCGCATCATCGCCGCGACCAACAAGGATCTGACCGAGCTCGTCTCCACCGGCAGGTTCCGCGAGGATCTCTTCTACCGGATCAACGTCATCCCGATCGCGCTGCCGCCGCTGAGGTCGCGGGTCGAGGACATCGCTCCCCTGACGCAGCACTTCATCGCGATGATCTGCAGGAATCAGAAGATCCCGGAGAAGAAGATCTCGACCGAGGCGATGCGGCTTCTCGAAGCCTATCCGTGGCCGGGCAACGTGCGGGAGCTCGAGAACACCCTCGAGCGGACCGTCGCGCTCGAGGCCGGCCCCGTCATCACGGCCTCGAGCCTGCCGGAGGCGATCGCGCTCGGGGTCCGGACGCGGGTCCCCGACTTCGAGAGCCTCCCGGTGGAAGGCATCAACCTCGAGGCCTATCTCGAGGCGGTCGGCAAGCGCCTGATGCGCGAAGCGCTGGACCGCTGCGACGGCGTCCAGACGAAAGCGGCCGAGCTTCTGCGGATGTCATTCCGGTCGTTCCGCTACTATGCCAAGAAGTACAACCTGGTGCGGAAGGAAGACCTCTACGAAGAGGAGTCTTCTCCCGCCGCGGAAGCAGAGACGACTTGACAGTTTTGGATTTTAGATTTTAGATTTTCGATTCTGGATTACGAAAGCCGCTTCGTGCCCAATCGAAAATCCAAGATCCAGGATTCAAGATTCCTTCCCCTCGCCCTGCTGCTGACGGCGGCGGCCTGCGGCGCCGCGCCGACGCCGGCGAATCGAGCGGCGGCGACGCCTGCACCGGCCGGGCCTCGCGTGACCCTTCCTTCCGGCGCGGTTTACACGGTGGAGGTGGCCCGGACGCCTGAGGAACAGGCTCAGGGACTCATGTTCCGGGAGAGCCTGCCCGAGCGGACGGGAATGATTTTCCTCTTCTCCGACAAGGGCGTCCACCGCTTCTGGATGAAGAACACCATGATCCCGCTCGACATGATCTGGATGGACGGCGACGGAAGAGTCCTCTTCGTCTCGGCCGACACGCCGCCGTGCAAGGCCGATCCCTGCGCGAGCTACGGCCCCGATGCCCCCGCCGCGAGTGTGCTGGAGATCGCCGGAGGCAGAGCCGGTAAGGAGAACGTGGCCGTCGGTTCAGTCATCCGCTTCCAGGACATCAAGTAGAACGGGTTCCTGAGCCTTCGTCCCGCTGCATGCCGTAGAGGGCCTTGCGCCCTCCCGTCCCTGCCCGACTGCGCCACGGCGTCGAGACAGAGACCTCCCCGCGGTACGGCGGCAAAGCCGGTAAGCAGAGGTGATCGTTGGTTCAGTCATCTGCTTCCAAGACGGCGAGTAGAACGGGTTCCTGAGCCTTCGCCCGCTCCATGGCGCCGTAGGGGAGGGCCTTGCGCCCTCCCGCCCTTGCCCGACTACGCCACGGCGTCGAGACCGAGACCTCCCCGCGGTACCGCGTAGTGTGTGCGACCAGGTCTCCAAAAGTCACCATCGCGAGAAGCATCGCGAACCGTGGTACATCGCGGTCTCGCATGCCCGGCGTATCGAACAGGGGCGGGCGGCCGCAAGGGCCGCCCCGACGAGGCCCGGGGGGACACTCGGGAGCGCGAACGAACCACGCGGCGTATCGAACTGAGGTGGTCGGCCGACGACCATGGTCCTCGGGATCTTACGGCTCGAAGAGGAAGAGGCCGTCTCCGGTGGTCCCGACGTAAAGGCGGCCTCCCGGGGCAGGGGCGGCGGTTGCCAGGGCGAGACCCGCCCGCGGGCTCGAGACGGCCAGACGTCGTCCCCCCTCCTCCCAGATGAGCCTTCCACCCACCTCCTGGAGGGAGCTGTAGGAGCCGGCCGACCCGCCTCCAGCCTGGAAGATGCCTCCCTTCAGAACACCGACGCGGTGACTCATCCAGGTCTGGCCATTCCAGCGGAAGCCCCCCTCACTCGAACGAACCTCGAGGAGCGGAGAGCCGGCGGCGTCGGAAAGGAGTTCCGCCGCCACGGGCGCCGCGGGCCCGCCGATCGGCGAGAACCCTCCGTCGCCGGACACACGGAAGACTCCGGCGGAGGTGACCAGGATCGGCGACGCGAACGGGACCCCGAAGAGGGCAATCGGCGACCCTGCCGGAGGGTTCGCGGGAGCGGACCACCTCTCTCCCAGGTCTCGCGAGAGCCGGAGCCCCGAGGACGACGAGAGAGCGAGCACCGTCTTGCCCGCCGTATCGCGAAAAGCCACGAGGGACGCGGCCGGCGGGAGCGGATCGCGCGAGACACGGCGCACTTTCAGCCCGCGCGCCTCCCAGACGCCGCTCTCCTCGCCGCCATACGCGCGGAAGAAGAAGAGGCGCGCCGGGTCGTTGGGGTCGGCCACGAGGTCCGACACGCGCCCCTCGGTCAAACCCACCGAGCCGTGGAGGAGCGTCGCGCCCCCATCGTCGGAGTAGAAGACCCCCTCCCCTTCCGTCCCGATGTAGAGCCGATCGGTCGCGCGGTCCACCTCGAGCGCCGTCACGACCAGGCTCTCCCGCGATACGCGGCTCCAGGTCTCCCCGCCGTCGGTCGATCGGTGGAGGCCGCCGACGGTCGCGGCGTAGACGACACCCGGGCGGCTCGGGTCGCGCCGGACGGCGTGGGAGCGCCGGTTCGTGAACCCGTTCTTGAACCGGGTCCATCGGTCTCCGCCGTCGCGCGTCCGATAGACCCAGCCGCAGGTCGAGACCCAGATGTCCCTTGGATCGGCCGCGGAGAAGTCCCAGGAGTACACAGTGGCGTCGAGCACCATGCCCTCGGCGATCCGCGACCACGTCGCTCCACCGTCACGGGTCCGGAAGGCCTGCCGCCACGTCCCGGCATAGAGGACGCGCGAGTCCGCCGGATCAAACGCGAGCGACTCGACCTGTGCCAGGCCAGGCGTGTCCGCCCCCGTCCGCGTCCAGGTTTCTCCGCCGTCGCGTGAGAGGCGCACACCGTCGTCCCCGGCCACCGCCAGCAGGGGCGGCTCTCCCGGCGCGAGGGCGAGAGCTCGCGTGGCGACGGTTTCGTTCCAGCGCGCGAGGATCGTCCAGTCGGCGCCGCGATTGTCGCTGCGGACGACGAGGCCGCCCGCGTACTGGCCCGCGAGCGCCGCCCAGAGGCGGCCGGGCGTCCTTCCGTCCGCGATGAGCGCCGTCGCGACGTATCCGGGGAAGGCCGGGCCCTGGCGCAGCGGCGCCCACGACGCCCCGCCGTCGGCGGACCCGTAGAAGTTCCCTCGCGCCGTGCCGCAAAAAACGGCTCCGGGCCGGAACGGATCGGAAGCGAAAACCCGCACATCCGCTCCCCAGATCGGGAGCCGCCACCAGGTTGCGGCCGCGGCCGAAGACGCCGCGGCGATGAGGACGGCCGCCGCCGCTGCGGGACGCAGGAACGCCCGGAAAGGAATCACGGTTCGAGAACTCTTTCGCGAGGTCGCGTCCGCGAGCCGGCCGCCCGCCGCACGGCGGTCACCTCGGCCAGAATCGAGACCGCGATCTCCTCGGGCGTCACGGCCCCGATTTCCAGCCCGATCGGGGCGTGGACGCTCCGGATCCGCTCCTCGGAGATCCCCTCCTCGCGCAACCGGTCGAAGACCCCTCGAATCTTGCGGCCAGACCCGATGAGCCCCAGGTACTTCGCCGTCGGCGCGCCTTCGGCGAGCCATGGGCGGAGCGCGGCGAGGTCCGTCTCCCAACAGCGCGTGACGATCGCGACGTACCGCTCGCGCCCCGGGGCAAGCGCTTCCGGGGAAACCGTGTAGTCGCGCGCCGAGCGGACAGCCTTGACGCCGGCCGGGAAGCGCTCGGCGCGCGCGTACTCCTCGCGGTCATCCGCCACGACGACTTCGAAACCCAGGGAGCGGCCGAGCCGGGCAAGAGCCAGGCCGACGTGGCCGCCCCCGAAGACGAGGAGCGCGGGAGAGGCCTCCAGGCGCTCGACGAGGACGCGCGCCGATCCGCCGCAGATCATGTTGGTCGGCTCCCGTTCGTCTCCTCCGATTTCCCGCTCGAAGAAGTCGTACCACTTGATGAACCGCCGCGGCCCGTTTTCCCGGAAGAGCGCGGCCGTGTCGGCGACCACCAGCGCCTCGAACGGGCCCCCGCCGATCGTGCCCGAAAAGGTCCCATCCTCGAAGATCAGGAATCGTCTCCCCTCCTTCGAGGGCCCCGAGCCCTTCGTCTCCACGACAGTGGCCAAAGCGAGCCGACCACGTGCTTCCAGTTCACGGGAAAGCTCGGCGAAAAAGGCGGCGTCACTGTTCACGGACTGTCGATTTTAAGCTTTCAGCCGCCAGCTTTCAGCTGCCACCCGGCCCAGCAGGCCCGATCCCGGCAGCCGACAGCTGATCGCTGACGGCTGATCGCTGATTCTGATCGGTTAGGATTCCCCAGCCATGCCGTCGGTTCGCGTCGCCGTCTTTCCCGCCGCTGGCCTCGGCACCCGGTTCCTGCCGGCCACCAAGGCCCAGCCCAAGGAGATGTTGCCGCTCGTGGATCGCCCGCTCGTCCAATATGTCGTCGAGGAAGCCCGGGCCGCCGGCCTCGAGCGCATCGTCATCGTGACGGGCCGCGGCAAGAACGCGATCGAAGACCACTTCGATACCTCGTTCGAGCTCGAGCGCATGCTCGAGGAGCGGGGCAAGAACGACCTGCTCGACGAGGTCCGGGCGATTTCCGGCCTCGCCAGCATTTCCTACGTGCGACAGAAGTCGGCCCTGGGCCTCGGCCACGCCGTTCTCCAGGCCCGCGACCTCGTCGGGAACGAGCCCTTCGCCGTCATGCTCGGCGACGACATCGTGGATGCCGCGGAGCCCTGCATCGGCCAGATGATCCGGCTCTTCGAGAGGCGCGGCAACCCGGTCATCGCCCTCCAGGAGGTCCCGCGGGAGCAGACGCGCCACTACGGAATCGTCGCGGCTCGAGCACTGGCCTCGGACAGGCGCGTCGTCGAGATCACAGACATGGTTGAGAAACCGCGCCCCGAGAATGCCCCCTCCAACCTCGCGATCATCGGCCGTTACCTGCTCCCCCCGGAGATCTTCCAGATCCTCGCGGAGACGCCGCCGGATGTCGGAGGCGAGATCCAGCTCACCTCGGCCCTGAAGGCTCTTCTCAAGAAGGGTCCGATCGACGGGTATCTCTTCGAGGGGAAGCGTTACGACGCCGGCGACAAGCTCGGCTTTCTCGAGGCAACGGTGGAGTTCGCTCTGAAACGAGACGATCTGGGAGGTCCGTTTCGAGAGTACCTGAAGAGCCTCAAGCTCTGACAGGCTGCTGAAAACCGACCCCGATCAGGAATCCTTCTTCGACTCCTTCTTCATTGCGGATTTCGTCTCGGCTGGCTTCTCCTTTTTCGGCTCCGCGGCCGACTCCGCGGTTTTCGACTCCGGATCCGCCTTGCCGGAAGAAGCGTGCTTCTCTTCCTTCCTGGCGCGGGCATAGTCGGTGACGTACCAGCCGCTCCCCTTGAAGCGAATCGCGGGCGCGGATGCCGCCTTCCTCAGCTTCCCGCCGCAGCGGGGGCAGATCTTGAGCGGCTTCTCGCTCAACCGTTGCAGGACCTCGGTCCTGCGGCCGCACTTCTGACAGTCGTACTCGTAGATGGGCATGCTAAGAAGCTATCAGCTGTCGGCTATCAGCCGTCAGCTTGCAACGTTATCTCTGTCCCGAGGCTGAGAGCCGAGAGCTATTGGCTAGTTTGTCAGGCTCCCTCCTTCCGTCTTGTACTGGATCTTCTTCGCCCCCGGCGCCGTGCCACGCGTCTTGCGCAGGAGGCCCAGGCAGTAGAAGGCGTACAGGAGGCGCGCGTTCTCGGCCATGCTGCCGGGCCCGCGCTCGCAGAGCTGCCGGAGGGGCGTCTTCCCGTCCACGGCCCCGAAGAGTTCGAGCTGCGCCTTCGAAAAAAGGGATTGCGGCGGACCCGACGTCCTCTCGAGCACGGCCGCGGCCGAACCCAGGCGGCGGATCATGCGCTTGACGTCCGTGGCACGCCGGATCCCTTCGAGAAGGACTTCGGGAATCGGGATCTCGACTCGGACGAAATCCGCCGTCTGTGACATCCCGACCTCGACGAGGACGTCCCCCTCGTCCCAGTCGAGCGCGCCGAGGACGATCTCGCGAATCCGCCCGACGATCGCCGCGTTGAGCCTCTCCGGGTTCACGACGCCCATCTGAAGAAGGACCTGCCCCATCCGGAGCCCGTCGCGCGCCCTCCGCTCCTCCGCCAGGCGCGCCGTTTCGGCGTCGAGCGCCCCCTGCTTGAGCAGGTACGCGGCGAGACCCGCGTCCTTTTCGTTGGAAGCGGCGAAGACGACGACCCCGTCATCCACGAAGATCCGCCTCATCCGCTTCTCCCGGGAAACGCTGACGACCCCCGGCACGCGGTAGCGATAGATCGTCGCGAGGACCTCCGCCAGGGGCGTGACGGAAAGATCGCCGCGGTATTCGAAGTTCTTGGAGGACATCGAGATGTCTCAGAGAATCGTACCCCAGGGGCCGGGAGACCGTGGAGGGAAGGCGGGAGACGAGCGTCCGTAACCCTCTCCCGGGATCGTCTTCCCTGTCCGTCTTCCGTCTTCCAACCCCCGTCCCCTTACAATCCGCCCGTGATCACGGTCGCCCAGGCCCTCGAGATCATCGCGGGCAATGCCCGGCCCGGGCCCGCAGAACCGGTCCCGCTCGGCGATGCCCTGGGACGCGTCCTCGCCGCCGACATCCGCTCCGACGTGGACTGGCCTCCCTTCGACACCTCCGCGATGGACGGTTATGCCGTTCGCGTCTCCGACGCCGCGCGGCCCGGAACGCTCCTTCCCGAGCGGCCGGGAGCCGTCCTCGCGGGCGATGCTCTTCCCGAGCCGCTGTCCCCGGGCGAGGCGGTTCGAGTCATGACCGGCGCGCCGCTTCCCGCCGGAGCGGAGGCCGTCGTCCCCGTGGAGCACGCGCGGCGGGAGGACGGCCGCGTCCTTTTCGACGCGGCGCCGGTGCCCGGAGCGCACCTGCGAAGGCGCGGGGAGAGTGTCCGCGCCGGTTCGCTCCTCGTCCCGGCCGGGCGGCGCTTGACCCCCGGCGACGTGGCCCTCGCCGCGCTCGGCGGAGCCGATCCCGCAACCGTCGTCGCCAGGCCCCGCGTCACGGTGGCCGCGACGGGAAACGAGCTCGTTTCCGCCGGCGAGACGCCGCGGCCGGGACAGATCCGCGACTCCAACGGGCCGATGCTCCTCGCCCTGTGCCGGGCGCGGGGCTGGCCGACCCGCCAGAGACCGCGCATCGCGGACGATGAGGCCGGTCTCGCCTCGCTCTTCGCTTCGGCGGGGGTCGAGGAGGATGTCCTCGTGACCTCCGGCGGCGTGTCGGCCGGAGACCTGGACCTGTTGCCCGAGGCCGCGCGCCGCGAGGGATTCCAGATCCTCTTTCACCGCGTGTCGATCCGGCCGGGCAATCCCATCGCCTTCGGGCGGCGAAACGAGACCCTCTGGTTCGGCCTGCCCGGCAATCCCGTCTCGAGCTCGGTCTGCTTCCACCTCTTCGTCCGGTTCGCGCTCGACCGCCTGGAGGGAGATCCGGCTCCCGGAGCGCCCCGCGCCTGCGCGCGGCTGGCGAGCGGACTGCCGCGAGGAGAGTCGCGGGAAACCTACCGCGACGGGAAGCTCTCCAACGACGCCGGCGTCTTGCGTGTCGAGCCACTCGTTTCGGCCGGCAGTCATGACCTTGCGGCGCACGCCCGCGCCGACGCGCTGATCCGCATCCCCGCCGGGGCGCAGGCCCTGCCCGCCGGTTCGGAGGTCGAATGCCTCCTGTTGTGAGAGCCGCCCGGCAGCGCGCGGCGAAGACGGAGCACCGACGCATCCGGACGAGCGACGGCGTCAGGATCGCGTACACCTGGTGGCGCCGGCCCTCCCGCGAGGTCCTGCTGCTGGCGCCGGGGTTCTGGCGAGTGCGGCTCGCCAGAGAGAACCTGTTCCTGGCGGCACACTTTCTTGGCCTCGGCTACGACGTCGCGGCGATCGACTTTCGCGGCCATGGGGATAGCGGCGGCGCCTACACGTTCGGCCCATCGGAAAGGGAGGACTTCCTCGCGGTCGCCGAGGACCTCGTCGGAGAGGGGAAGCCCTACGCTCGCTTCGCCGTCCTCGGGTTATCGATGGGAGGCTCCATCGCGGCAGACGCTCTGGCACGCCGGCCGGATCTGCCCTGCCGGGCCCTGGCCATGGTGTGCTCCCCCGAGCACGTGCACGCGCTCCGGCCCCGCCCCTGGAAACCGGGGGCGGCGCGGCAGGTCCGTCTCCGCCACGTCCTGCGAATGCCCCGCATCGCCGGCTCCCGGCTGCTCGCGCCTAAACCCCGCATCGCCCGCGCCCTCGCGAAGCTGCCGATGCCCAAACTGATCATCACCGCCGAAGGGGACTGGCTCGTGGATCCTTCGCACGGGAGGGCCCTCGCGAAGGGGGCGGCACCGCCGGTGGAACACGTACACCTCGATCTGCCGGGCTCGCTCCACGCGGACGCGCTGGTCAAGTGGGCGCCGGTTGCGCTGTTGCGCTCGCTCGACCGATGGTTCTCGCGCAACGCGCCCCCGTAACGTCGCTCCGCGCCTGCGCTTGGATTTCGCGCTGCGCGCTCATCAGCTCCGGCGCTGCGCTCCCGCGGCGTGCGCCTCCTCCCCTCTGGGAGACTTCGCGCGCCGCGAACTGGGATGGATTGCCGCTGAGCAGTTAAGGACCGTCTTGGCCGAGATGGCCTCGCCGGAGAGCTGACAGCTACTCCTCGCCGGGGTGATGTACGAAGGCCCATCGGAGGGGCTTGACACTCTGCTCACGACGCTTCGCGCGCCGCGACCAGACCTCAGGGCCGGGCACGACGGGAGCCGGGCGCGCGGTCACGGGGCACGAGGTATGGGCCGACGGGAGGCTTCGCCCCGCGCCATAAGACCTTCCTTAGATGTCGGGCGGCGCGGGGGTCGAACGCTAGAATCCGGATGTGAGCGCGCGTCGCGTGGTCGTGACGGGGATCGGGTGTCTCTCGCCCAACGGGAACGGGAGGGAGGCCTTCGCGCGCGCCCTCAGGGCAGGCCGAAGCGGCGTCGGCAGGATCTCCCTCTTCGACCCCGAAGGTCTGCCGGCGACGATCGCCGGAGAACTCAAGGGGTTCGATCCGTCCATGCACGTCGCCGCCAAGGACGCCCGGCACGTCTCGCGCGCCGTGCCCATGGCGATTGCCGCGTCGGCGGAGGCGCTGGCCGACGCCGGCATCGAGCCGGACTCCCTGACGCTCGGCCAGCGGCAGGAAATCGGCGTCATTCTCGGGACCGGCGGCGGGCCGATCGAGTTTTCCGAGCGCATGTATCACCTCTACTACACCAATCAGGTCAAGAAGGCTTCGGTGTACGCCATTCCGTCGGGCACCATCGGGACGCTCTCCTCCGAGATCTCGATGCAGTTCGGCCTCCGGGGCCTCTCGCACGTCGTTTCGACGGGTTGCGCCTCCTCGACCGATGCCCTGGGCTACGCCTTCCGATCGATCAAGTTCGGGACGGGCGAGGTCTTCCTGTGCGGCGGCGTGGACGCGACCATCGTGCGCGGGATCATGGAAGGCTTCGTCATGATGCGCATCGTCTCGACCGCCTGGGAGGATGATCCACCGCGCGCCTCCCGGCCCTTCTCGGCCGATCGGGATGGCTTCGTCCTCGGAGAGGGGGCGTGGATGTTCGTGCTCGAAGAGCGGGAAAACGCGCGCGCCCGCGGGGCGAGGATCTACGGGGAGATCCGGGGCTACGGAGCGACCTGCGACGCGCACCATCGGGTGCGTCTGGACGAGACAGGCGAGGAGCCGGGGCGCGCGATGTCGCTCGCCCTGGAAGAGGCGGAGGTTCCGCCCGACGCCGTGGACTACCTCGCCTACCATGGGACTTCGACGGAGTTGAACGACCGCGTCGAGACGCGGGCGGTCCGCCTCGCCTTCGGCCGCAGAGCGAGGTTCCTTCCAGGCTCGTCGATCAAGTCCATGATCGGCCATCCGCAGGGGGCTTGCGGAGCCGCGGGGGTGGCGGCGACGCTCCTCGGGATGCGCGATTCCTTCCTTCCCCCGACGGTGAACCTCGAGCGCCCGGATCCCCAATGCGATCTCGACTATGTCGCCAACGAGGCCCGGGAGAACTCCTTCGAGCACGCCCTCTGCAACTGCATCGGCTTCGGCTCCAAGAACAGCGCGCTGGTGCTGTCGCACGGCTAGGCCTCGGATCCACGGATGGGAGATCCAGGGCAGCTCTTGCGGCTTAGACTCTGAACGATGTCTCTTCTCGTGCCCCCTCGCCGGCCGTCCCGCGAGGCCCTAGACGAGCCCGATCTGCCGCCGGACGAGATGGCGCGCTCGCTCGAGGACCTGGAGCTCGTCAATCGCACGCTCCGCAGCTCCCGATTGCTGAGCAGGCGCCTGTTGTCGCTCGCCGGGGAGGCCGGCGGTTCGCCTCAGACCATTCTCGACGTCGGAGCGGGCTCGGGCGGCGTGGCGAGAGACCTGGCCGCAGGGCTGGCGCGAGAAGGATGGAACGCTAGAGTCTTGGCGCTCGACCTTCAGTGGCGGCACCTTGCCGCCGGACGGGCATGGTCGAACGGCCGTCCCCTTCCGGCTGCGGCGGCAAACGTCTTCTCACTCCCCTTTCCGGATCGCTCGGTGGACTGGATCATTTCGACCCTTCTGCTGCACCACTTCTCGCCGGAGGAGAACATCCATCTTCTTGGGGAGCTTCGCCGCGTCGCGAGCCGCGGCCTCCTTCTGCTCGACCTGCGCCGCAACCGGGTGCCGCTGTTCTGTCTGTGGCTTGCCGGGCGGATCGCCTTCAAGACCCGGATTTCGATCCAGGACGGAGTCGCCTCGATCCGGCAGGCCTTTACCCTCGCGGAGGCCCGCGCGATTGCGTCCCGCGCCCTGCCGGGAGCGAAGGTCGAGCGCGTCCTTCCCTTCCGTCTCCTGGTTACGGCCAACGACTCTCGCCCCCCGGCGCGCGTTTCTTCTTCATGACTGAGCGCTGGGACGCCGCCGTCGTCGGGGCGGGCCCGGCCGGATCCTCGGCGGCTGCGGTGCTGGCGCGGGCTGGCCGGCGGGTCCTGCTCCTCGAGAAGGACCACTTCCCGCGCGCGAAGGTCTGCGGCGAATTCCTCTCCGCCGACGCTCGGGACTCCCTCGACAGGCTCGGGGCGCGTGATTCCGTGGAAAGGCTCTCGCCGGAGCGGATCGGACATGGCTCGATCCATCCGCCCCGCGGACCGGGTGTCTGTTTCCATCTCCCCTCTCCCGGCCTCGGGATCTCCCGCCTCGTCCTCGACGATCTGCTCGCCCGCCGGGCGGCCCAGGCAGGCGCCGAGCTCCGCTTCGGCTGCCGCGCGGTCTCCGTCGAGAGGGAACCCGCGGGCGGATTTCGGATCCGCGCGGCGCAGGCGCGGGGCGGCGTCGAAGTGGAGGCGCGCGCCGTGGTCGGCGCCTGGGGGCGGTGGGACTCCCTTGATCGCTCGCTCGAGCGCGGTTTCGCATCGAGACGGCGGCGCTTTCTCGGCTGGAGCCGCGATTATGGAGGCAACACGCGCCTCCTGGCCGGGCAGGTCCGGCTCTACCTCTTTTCCGGCGGCTACTGCGGCCTCTCGCGCGTCGAGGGGGGCATGGTCAATCTGGCCGGAGTGGTCTCGGAGGAGACCTTTCGCCGGGCCGGCTCCCGATGGGAGGCCGTGTGCCGGAATGCCAGGCAATCCAACCCGGCCCTGGACGCCGACCTCTCCGCTCTCGAGCCCGGGCCGGCGGGGTACCTCAGCACGGGACCGGTTTTCTTCACCGCCAAGCCACCCGTCGAAAACGGGATCCTCATGACGGGTGACGCCGCGGGTGTCATCGATCCCTTCTCCGGCGAAGGGCAGGCCGTCGCCCTCGCCTCCGGTATCCTCGCGGCCGACACGATCGAAACCGGTTTATCGAACGGGCTCTCGACCGAAGGCATGGCCCTCGCCTACGCGAGAGCGTGGCGACGCCGTTTTTCGCGCCGGTTTCGCTGGAGCTCGATCCTGCGGCTCTTGATGCTCAATCCAGCATTGGGAGCGATCGCCGGCCGCCTCGCCGGCGAAAGGCTCGTGCGTTTCGGCATCGCGGCCACCCGCAGATGAAATTGTGAGTTGTGAAATGTGAATTGCGAATGTTCCTGGCCCGCGTAACTCACAATTCACAATTCGCAATTCACGATTCTCATAGTCCTCTCGCTCCCTCCGGCGTGAAAAGCGCGTCGTCGAGTTTCGCGGGCCGGTAGTCCGTGTACTCGAGGCGCGTGACCGTACGCGGGTCCTTCGAGAGCAGGTCACGGATCTCCATCTCGGAAACGACCGTCCTGCCCGCCTTGCGTGAGAACTTCGCAAACGTCACTTCTTTCGCCTCCTTGCCGGAAGGGAGAGAAAAGAGCACCTTCGCCGGGAGGTGTTCGGCCTCGTTCCACCAGAGGACGACGCGCGGGTAGGGTGCGCTGGGCGATTTCGCCTTCAGATCGAGGACGCGGCAGATCTTTCCCCCGACGGCCTCTCCTTCCGGCCGGAGGCTCGCCGTGTAGTCCACGGCGAATCTGAGGCTCGCCACATCGGCCATCGAGGCGCCCCCGAGGAGGCGCTGATTCGGCGTCACGGGGATCGGCCGCGAAGCGCCAGGGATGATGAGCCACATCCGCGGGCCGTCGGTCAGGACTTTCCGGCCGCTGTTGCCGCCGCTCCTGAAGACGATCACACCGCGATCGCGCCCCTTCGTGTACACCTCGAAGTCGGTCGCCGCCGTCACCTTCCCGTCCACCACCTGGCTCGCCCGGGCCGTGATGACAGCCTCGTCGAACGCGTTGCGTGTCGCGTCGGCGAACTCGAGCCACTTCTGGATTTCAGGAGAGTTCCCCGGCGCGAAAAGAGCCAGAGCCAATAGGAGCTGGATAGCTTGCATCGATGAGTCCAGTTATCAGTTATCAGTTATCAGTTATCAGTTATCAGTTTTCAGTTTTCAGTTCCCGGGTTCGAAACTGAGAACTGACAACTGAAAACATCCTGTTTCGAACCCTACCACCTACATCACCTAGACGTGGGCGAGCGCTTCCACGATGGACACTCGGGACGCGCGCCTCGCCGGGAAGTAGGACGCGACGAGCATCGTGACGACCATCGCGACGAGGCCGGCGGCGTAGGCGAGCGGATAGAACTGGACGTTGATCGGCATTCCGTGCGTCGCCCCGGGCGGCGGGGGCAGGATGATGCCGGAAGCGTTCAGGACGGCGCGCACGAGAAGCGCGAGGACCAGGCCGGCCGCGCAGCCGGCGGCCGCCAGAGCGACGCCCTCCGCGAGGAACATCTTCAAGATTCCTGAGGGGCGCGTCCCGAGAGCGCGCAGGGTTCCGATCTCCCGGGTGCGCTCGGTCACGGCCATGGTCATCACGATCGCCGCCGAGAGAATCACGATGACGACGAGGACAGCCCCGACGAAGCCGAAGATCCCGATGTAGAGGAGCTTGACCTGCTCGTAGAAGACCGCGAGTTCCCGCCAGTGGCGGATTACGACAGGGTAGCCGGCGGCGTTCAAGGCACGCCCGAGCCTCCCGGCCGCTTTGCTTTCGTCGGCCCGCCCCTTCAGGAAAATCACGAGCTTGGAGACCGTTTCCGGGCTCTGAAGCAGGCGCGAGGCGAGCGCCACGCCGCACGCGAGATACCGATCGTTCAATTCCTTGATCTGGACATCGGCCAGCCCCTGGACCAACGCGTCCACGGCGTTCAGCGAGCCGTCGGGCGTGGTCGCCATCAACGTGACCGCGTCGCCCACCTTTACCTGCAGGGCGGAAGCGAGGCCCGTACCGAGCACGACGCCGTCCCCGCCGTCGCCGGAGAGGTATTGTCCGGCGACGACGAGCTCGCGCGCCGACGTCGCCGTAGCCTCGGGATCCGGATCCACGCCGATTCCGAGATAGGGCACGGATTTGCCGCCGGTCGTCGCCAGACCCACGAAGTCGATCCGGGGGAGAACCGCGGACACGTCGGGATCGCTCGCGAGAATGGCGCGCGCCCTGGTGGCCTCGTGGAGGCCGAATTCCAGGGTCTTCTCCTCGGCGCGCGTCACGGCTCTGCGGTCCACGGCCTGGAGCTGGCCGACCGTGCGGATCGTGCCCTCCTTCAACCCCTCGAACGACTGGGCGATAAACCCCCCCGCCAGGGCGAACGCGGCGAACCCGAACGCCACGACAGTGCCCATCAGAATCGTCCGCCGTTTCTGACGCACGAGGTTTCGCCAGGCCAGCGAGAACGCGCTCAAACCGTCTCGTCCTTCTCGATGCGCCCGTCGTGCAGAAGGATCACGCGCCTCGCCCGCGCCACGACGCGCGGGTCGTGCGTCGCGAACAGGAACGCCACGGCGCTCTCTTCGTTGATCTTCCGCATGAGTTCCAGGATCTCTTCGGCCGTGCGCGAGTCCAGGTTCGCCGTCGGCTCGTCGGCGAAAACGACTGCCGGCCGGTTGGCGAGCGCGCGGGCGATCGCGACACGCTGGCGCTGCCCGCCGGAGAGAAGGTCCGGCCGCACGCCGAGCTTGTCGCCGAGGCCGACCTCGCGGAGAAGCTCTCCGGCGCGCTCCCGGCGCTCATGGAGAGGGGTTGCGGCGATCGCCATCGGGTAGGCGACGTTCTCGTGGGCGGTCAGGACCGGGATCAGGTTGAACGTCTGGAAGACGAATCCGAAACGATCCCGCCGCAGGTCCGAGCGCGCATTCTCCGAGAGCGACTCTCCGTTGCGCCCCTCGATCCGAACGGTCCCTCCGTCGGGCCGGTCGAGCAACCCCAGGAGGTTCAAGAGCGTCGTCTTCCCGGACCCGCTCGGCCCCTGGAGCGCCACGAACTCCCCGCGCCCGATCGTCAGCGTGACGTCGCGCAATGCTGGCACGGCCGCCGCGCCCAGACGATACGTCCTCGTCAGGCCGGTCGCCTCGACGAGCCGGGGCTGCTGGCTGCCTCTCTCTCGCTCCCGGTCGCCCAAGCTCTCCCTTCGATCCGGCGGAACCGCGCGGGAACCACCGGGACGTCCACCTCTTATCTCAAAACAGGTGACGAGTTTACCCAACCCGGGGGGCCCGGACCGCGACGGCCGGGCCGCAAGACGGGAGGAACTGATTCGAACACATCTAGGGGAGAAGCGGCCCGAAAGTGTATGAGGATAATGGCGCAGGTGGAACGGCCTCGTTCCCTGCCGGTGGTGGGAAGGTAAATGGGAAGCGCGTGTCCCGAGTCGTGGTTCGAGCCCTTCCGCGCCGAGGGGGCCCTGGATGCGTCGGTCCCCGAGATGTTCCTCCGCCGGGTCAAAGCGACGCCCGACCAGCCCGCGTTCCTCCATCCCCAGGGAGGCGGCTGGAAGACCCTGACCTGGCATCAGATGGGCGACAGGGTTCGCGCCGTCGCCTGCGGGCTCCTCTCCCTCGGTCTCGGCCGTGAGGAGCGCTGCGCGATCTTCTCTTCGACGCGAATCGAGTGGGTCCTGGCCGACCTCGGCATCCTTTGCGCGGGAGGGGCCACGACCACGATCTATCCCGCCAACACGACGGAGGACTGCGTCTTCATCCTGCGGGATTCCGAGGCGGCGTTCGTCTTCGTCGAGGACGCCGCCCTGCTGGCGAGACTGGCGACTCGCCGGCGGGACCTCCCCGGCGTCCGGGCCGTCATTCTTCTTGACGGGTCGAGCGGAGCGGACGGGTGGGTGATCTCTCTCGCCGAACTCGAATCGCGCGGGCGCGCCTACGAGGCGGCGCACCCGGACCGTTACGAGGCGGCCGTGCGCGCCATCGAACCCGGATCCCTCGCCACGCTCATCTACACGTCGGGCACGACGGGACAGCCAAAGGGCGTCGAACTGACGCACGACTGCTGGGTCTACGAGGCCGAAGCGATCGACGCGCTCCACATGCTCCGCCCGGACGATCTGCAGTACTTCTGGCTTCCCCTCGCGCATGTTTTCGGAAAAGTGCTCGAAGCGGCCCAGATCCGCATCGGCTTTCCGACGGCAGTGGACGGACGCCTGGACAGGCTCGTCGAGAACCTGAGAGTCCTGCGGCCGACGTTCGTCTGCGCGGTCCCGCGCGTCTTCGAGAAGGTGCGCCACAAGATCCTGGGCCAGGCGTCGGGAGGGCGGAGCCTCCGGTCCAGGCTCCTGCTCTGGTCGCTCGGCATCGGGAAGAAGGTCTCGAAGCTCCGCCAGGCTGGAGGAGAGCCGCGCGGTCTCCTCGCCGCGCAGGCCGCGATTGCCGACGCGCTCGTCTTCCGTAAGGTGCGGAAGACGTTCGGAGGGCGGGTTCGCTTCTTCGTGTCGGGGAGCGCGCCGCTCGACAAGGACCTCGCCGAGTTCTTCCACGCATTCGGTGTTCTGATCCTGGAAGGCTACGGCCTGACGGAGTCGAGCGCCGGGACTTTCGTCAACCGGCCGGATGCGTACCGGTTCGGTTCCGTCGGACTCGCGCTTCCCGGCACCGAAGTCAGGATCGCGCAGGACGGCGAGATTCTCCTGCGGGGCAGGGGCATCATGCGCCGCTACCACAACCGGCCTGAAGCCACGGAGGAGGCGATCGACCGCGACGGCTGGCTCCGCACCGGCGACATCGGCATGCTCGACGCGAAGGGTTTCCTGACGATCACCGACCGAAAGAAGGACCTGATCAAGACGTCCGGGGGAAAATACGTCGCTCCGC
>Ga0153915_10001903_pt1 | contig 19233 bp, 15 predicted proteins | sample Opewatmetagenome_2_FD_107003 | JGI IMG/M metagenome (GOLD analysis project Ga0153915, IMG submission 107003) | Freshwater wetland microbial communities from Ohio, USA - Open water 3 Core 3 Depth 3 metaG | ecosystem: Environmental > Aquatic > Freshwater > Wetlands | place: USA: Ohio, Lake Erie...
GTCTCAACGACCTTCTCAGCGGTCGGCGTTGCGCAGGCAGCCAGCAGCATGCTCGCTGCTACGATCAACGACAATACAGTAAATAGTTTGTTACGCATTACTTTCTCCTCCTTTATGAGAAAAGTTTTGATTGTTCGGTTTTTACTACTTGAATTTATTCACCCGGATAGGTGAAATACGTTTACTTTTACCCAGGTCATCACCTCCTTTTTCTTTATTGATTAATGTTAATATACTTTCTACAACCTAAAAGGTTCAAAAAACGACTGTTTTTTGTAATAGGTCTATGCCAGATGACAGGCTACCCAGTGATCGGGTGTGATTTCACGCCACTCAGGCACTTCGATTGCGCATTTTTCGATCGCGATCGGGCAGCGTGTGCGGAAACGGCAGCCCGAAGGCGGGTTCACCGGGCTGGGGACGTCCCCCACCAGGATGATGCGCTGTCGACTTTGCTCGATCACAGGATCAGGCACCGGTACAGCCGAGAGCAGCGCCTGAGTATAGGGATGCAGCGGGTGGGCATACAGCTCTTTAACAGAAGTCAACTCAACCAGGATACCCAGGTACATCACCGCTACCCGTTTGCTGATATGGCGTACCATCGAAAGATCGTGGGCAATGAAAAGATACGTCAACCCAAAATCCTGCTGCAAATCTTCCAGCAGGTTAATCACCTGTGCCTGGATGGAAACATCCAACGCAGAGATTGGCTCATCGCAAACGATCAGGTCCGGGTTCAGTGCCAGGGCGCGTGCAATCCCAATGCGCTGTCGCTGTCCGCCGGAAAATTCGTGCGGGTAGCGCGCTCCAAAGCTGGAGCTCAAGCGCACCACCTCCAGCAGCTCGTTGACCCGCTCCATGGTCTCGTCCCCACGTGTCACCCCGTGAACGATTAACGGCTCGCTGATGATGTCGGCTACGGTCATACGCGGATTCAAGCTGGCGTAAGGATCCTGGAAGATCATCTGCATCCTTCGGCGCATTTTCCGCAGTTCCTCGCGGCTCAATCCTACCAGGTTCACACCATCAAAAGTAACCTGCCCGGCGGTCGGGCGGTATAGCTGCAAGATCGTTCTACCTGCCGTGGATTTGCCACAGCCCGACTCTCCTACCAGCCCGAAGGTCTCGCCCCGGCGAATTTCAAAGGTGATCCCATCCACCGCGTGGACGGCACCCACCTGGCGTTGAAAGACTCCCCGCAAAACCGGGAAGTGCTTTACCAAACCATCCACCTTCAACAAGACCTGGTCATCGGACATTGCGTTCTCTTCCTTCTAAAACATTCCACCAGCAAGCCACACGATGTTCCGTACCCACCAACATCAAAGGCGGATTTTCCTTGCAGCGTTCAAAAGCATAATTGCAGCGCACCGCAAAGGGACATCCCACCGGTTTTTGATACAGCAAGGGGGGTACTCCGCGGATGGCTGTCAGGCGTTGGCGTTGGTCCGCGTCCACCCGCGGCAGGCTGCCGATCAAACCCAGTGTATAGGGATGGGACGGGCTGGCGTAAAGCTCTCGCACTGGCGCTTCCTCAATAATATACCCGGCATACATCACGATCACCCGCTGTGCCAATCGCGCTACCACCCCCAGGTCATGCGTGATCCAGATGATTGCCATACCGATCTCATCGCGCAGGCGTTTGACCAGGTCAACGATCTGCGCCTGGATCGTCACATCCAGGGCAGTAGTGGGCTCATCCGCAATCAGGATCTGTGGGTTGCATGCCAACGACATAGCGATCATCACCCGTTGGCGCATCCCGCCAGAAAATTGGTGCGGATAATCTGCCAGGCGCTTTTCAGCTTCAGGGATGCCCACCAGTTGGAGCAATTCAATCGTCCGGTCATGCGCCTGGTGCTTGGTCATCCCCATATGGATGATCAAAGGCTCGGCTACCTGCCGCTCGACAGTTAAAACTGGGTTCAACGATGTCATTGGATCCTGGAAAACCATGGCGATCTGCGAGCCACGGATATGCCGGATCTCTTCACTGCCCATCTCCAACAGATCCTTATCGTGGAACCAGGCGCGGCCGCTCTCGATTTTCCCTGGCGGGCGGGGGATCAATTGCAGTGTCGAAAGCACCGTCACCGACTTGCCGCACCCGCTCTCGCCAACGATCCCTAATGTTTCGCCTTCCCCCAGCTCAAACGACACCCCATTTACCGCGTGTACAACTCCCTCGGGGGTATAAAAGCGAGTTACCAGGTCTTCGACTCTCAGGATAGGAGGACGTCCATTGCTCGAAGTCATGAGGTGCAATGTCTCCTTAAAATACTGGTATTGATTACAGAACGCGCAAACAGTTTGCTAACCCCGATCCTGTTTGCATCGTGATATCTACAGCAAGAAGATTGGTTCATCCTCAGAAGATTACTCGTACAACCATCAAAAGGTTCAAACAGCCCACGAAGGGGCTGTTTTTTAAGCAAAAGTCATTATACTCTAATTTTCCGGTTAGAAACGGCCTATTTCCTCCCAATGTAATAATTTTCAAGCCTCCTCCTGGCCCTGCCGCATCCGCACATAGGATTCATAACGGTCAGGATGAATTTGTCCCTTCATCAATGCCTCTCGGACTGCGCAGCCTGGCTCATGCAGGTGCGTGCAATCAGAGAATTGGCAGTCTTCGACCAATGGACGCAGCTCTGGAAAGTATCCATCTAACTCATGCGGCTCAATGTCCCATAAAGCTAAAGCTTTCAACCCAGGCGTATCGGCAATATACCCGCCTTCTGCTAAAGGGAATAACTGTCTTACCACCGTAGTATGGCGACCCTTGCTGGTAGCCTGACTGACCTCTCGCACTAACAGACCCAGCCCAGGCTGTAAGGCATTGAGCAGGCTGGTCTTCCCTACCCCTGAAGGCCCAACCAGTACAGAAAGTCTTCCTCTCAACCTCTGGCGCAGCTCCTCCAAACCAGTCCCTCTGCGTGCCGAAGTAAAGAGCACGGCATAACCGAGCGGCACATAGTGTCCAAACAGCTTCTGTGCTTGTTCCAGGCTGACCAGGTCAACTTTATTCGCCACAATCAAGCCAGGCAAGCCCTGCTTTTCGGTGATTACCAAAAAGCGATCCAACATGCCCAGGCGCGGCTCCGGGTTAGCACACGCGAACACAAACACTGCCTGGTCCGGATTAGCCACGATGATCTGCTGATACTCACCGTGGGGCGTTGGAGCCATACGCGCCAGCATGCGCTGCCGAGGTAAGACAGCCTCGATCATTCCTTCACCGGGTGATTGGGAGGAAACTTGCACCCGATCTCCCACGGCAATAATATCTCCCAGGCGTGGACCCTTTTTAAGACGCCCTCGCAGATGACAGACGTACATTCCGCAGTCTGTCTCTACCATAAAGAACCCCGACTGAGACCGGACGATCAAACCGTTCAGAAGCGTAGGGGTGCTGCCACTCATGGGGTAGGCGTAGGGGTCTCCTCCGCTGATGTGCCCGGCAGTGGTGTTTCGGTCGGGAACGGGGTGGGTGTGGGTACTACACCGATGGAAGATTCCCAGGGGTATCTCACCTGTGGCTTGCCCAGGAAATAAATTTCCATCACCCGTCGGAAGATGGGTGCAGCTACTTCCGAGCCTTCCCCGCCATTCTCCACTAGCACCACCACCGCAATATCGGGCTTACCCTCTTTTTCAGCAAAAGTATAGCCCGCAAACCAGGCATGCGGATCCCCAGACCCAGATTCAGCCGTGCCTGTCTTGCCCGCGATGGGAATCTTATAACTGTTGCTGAAAGGATTTAGAATGTAATAGGCTGTGCCACGCGGGTTTCTGACCACGCTGACCATCGCATCCTGCACGATCTTCAGCTCCGTCCCTGTGATGGGCAGGGTGCTGCGGATCGTGGGTGTGAACACGTCAGTAGCCGTTCCGTCCGGTGATACGATCTTCTCAACCACTTTAGGCACGTAAAGAGTGCCTCCATTACCGAGAGCGGCAACAAAATCAGCCACCTGAAGTGGAGTCACCAAAGTACTTCCTTGCCCAATCGCCAGGTTCGTTGCATCCACCTGGCTGGTTGGATCGGGAATCTGCCCGGCCTCTTCGGGTAGTTCAATCCCGGTCTCACTGCCCAATCCAAAGCCGCGCGCCATATCCGATACCGCTGTGGTCAGGCCATCATTGTAGAGAGTCAGGCCAATATGCCAAAACCAGGGGTTGCATGACCGCATCAGCCCTTGTGGCAAAGTTAAAATCCCGCTGGCTTGCGTTTTTCCATCTTTAAGATAATGATCATAGGTCCAATCATGCAGTTCCACGCCGAACAGCTCTCGGAAGAAATATTCACAGTTATATTCCGACTCGGGTGTAAACTTTCCACTCTTCAAAGCCGCAGAAATCGTGACTAGCTTGAAGACTGAGCCGAGTGGATATTGTCCTTGCGTGGCGCGGTTGAGCAAGGGTAGTTTTTCTGGATCGAACAGATCATTGATCAGGTAACTGTAATTGGCGTTCTGTGGCTCGAACAAGTTGGGGTTATACTCCGGCGACGAAGCCATCGCCAACACCCTGCCTGTATCGCGTTCCAGGACCACGATTGCCCCTCGGAAATCACCCAGTGCATCCTGCACACCCTTTTGCAGATCCTTTTCCAGGGTCGTGTAGATGGCCTGCGCAGGTTCTGGAGAGGTCTCTGCCAGGCGGGTAATGATCGAGCCATCCGGTCCAACCAGGTAAAGCGTGCCGCCGCGTTTTCCAGACAGGTATTTTTCTCCCCAGGCTTCCAGCCCCTTCTGCCCCACCCGGTCGCTCCACACGTTATAACCCAGGCGTTTATACTCTTCAACCTCTTCCTGCTGGATAGCGCTCACATAACCGACTACATGCGGGGCTATCCCACCGTTGAAATAATATCGCGCCCGAAATGGTGTGGCGATAACCCCTGAGAATTGGCTTACCGCACCTCCCAGGTTTGACCAATCCTCCGCCGAAACATCCGCGACGGGCAGATACCAGCCGTTCTGGCGGTAGGCATCTATCTTGTCGCGCAGCTTTTCCGGGCGTATACCGGTCAGACGGTAGATAGCCGTCAACAGCGCATTCTGGGTATCTTCTCCCACCTGACCTGTATCCAGTCCAATCGCTACTGCATCAGATTGAGCCACCAGAGCATGCCCGTCACGATCATAAATATTCGCCCGCGATGGGGTGTGATACTCCATGCGAAGTGTATTGCCATTCTTCAACTCGGGCATTAACAGCGCCTCGTCCCACTGCACCTGCCATTGGCCAGCTTCGAGGCTCAAATTCATCTGCGTTTCGCGCTGGAGATCTCCCACCAGGGTACTGTGCAGTACTACGTTATAAGCTACTTGTGCGCTGCGAGGATGGATGATGTTTTGCGTGATCTCATATTCCCACCCACTCAAGGCCGCCTCAGCAGCCACATTCCGGTAGAATTTCGTGAAATCTTCCTCTGTAATGGCATCTTTGCTGATTGGAGTGAGCATCGCATACATGGCTGCATAATCTTCAGCCTTCCAGGCATCTAAATAAGCTCTGGCTGTGATCGTTGGATCTGGAACACTGGTGGTCTGTATGCTGGCAGGTTGCAGCGCGTCTGTGGGAGTCAGCGAAGCCGTCAAAGTCGGCGTGATCGAGGATCTCCCACAGCCTATCAACAACATTAGTAAGATTAAAAGAACGATAAAGCGCGTTTTCGTTATTGCCATTCTAATATTTTCTCAAATACCTGGCAGTCATACCCCAGGTTGACTTGACATTTCGTTGGAATATCTTCCTGTGTCTGGATGCCGGCTTTCTTTAACGTACGCAGCAAGTGACACAGGGGTAAGCCCATTACGTTGGCGTAACAGCCTTGTAAAGGGCGGGCTGGGCTGAAACCCCGGTGTTGGATTGCGTAAGCACCTGCCTTATCCATCGGGTCGCCGCTGCCCACATAGGCTGCAATCTCTTGATCGGAGTATTCGCGCATGGATACATTGGTGGTGCACAAATCCGACAAAAATAAGCTGTCCGCTGCTCGCAGCACTGCCAGGCCGGTATAGACCTGATGATCCCGCCCGCGCAATTGCTGCAACATCTTCACAGCTTGATCCACATCCGCTGGTTTTCCCAGAATCATGCCGCCATCCGCTACGGTGGTGTCCGCCGCGACAATGATTTCATCGGGCTGCACTCGGTCAACCACAGCCCACGCCTTTTCCTGTGCAAGACGAGTTACGTAAGCGGCAGGTGCTTCTCCCGTCGTGGGGCTTTCATCTACCTCAACTGCTAACACCCGGAATTCCCAGCTTCCCAAAGCAAACAATTGCTTACGGCGAGGGGAATTGGAAGCCAATATTAAACGGTAACCCGATTTCACCACTCCAGACCTTCTAATCATGCTTGCACGGCAATTCTAACACAGTCTGCAACCACATTCCCGCCTCTGGTTGTTTCCTATAGGCTATAATTAAATTTACCTTTAATTGGAGGTCCTTATGCAGGAACTTGTTGATCGCATCTTAAAATACGGCAAAAACCTTGGGAATGGCATCCTCAAGGTTGACGGCTTTATCAACCATCAAGTTGATCCAATTCTGATGGACGCATGCGGGAAAGAATTTGCCAGGCGCTTCAAGAAACTGGCTGCCACCAAGATTTTGACTGCTGAGATCTCTGGCATTGCCCCTGCCCTGACCACGGCTTTTCACCTGGGGCTGCCGGTAGTATACGCCCGTAAAACCAAGCCTATTACCATGCCCGACCAGGTCTTGTTGACACTCAGCCCATCCCATACCAAGGGACGCATGGTGGAATTAATCGTTTCTCCCGAATATCTGGCCGGCAGCGAACGGATCATTATCATCGACGATTTCCTTGCTTCTGGAGCCACTGTCCTGGGTTTGGTTCGGTTGGCACAGACTGTTGGCGCACAGGTGGTCGGGATTGGCGCTCTCATCGAAAAGACCTTTGAAGGAGGCCGTCTCGCCTTGGCTCATCTGGGTGTGCCGATCGAGTCTCTGGCGCGCATTCGCTCCATGGAAGGCGACCAGATCAACTTTGAAGACAATTAAGCTGGGGTCATGGATAACGCCATCGCTGTATTGGATTTCGGGTCACAGTATTCCCAGCTGATCGCTCGCCGCGTGCGCGAAGTGCAGGTTTATTGTGAGCTTTTCCCGTGGAATGCCTCTCCCAGCCAGGTGATGGCGTTGCCGCCCAAAGGCTTTATCCTCTCCGGCGGTCCTGCCTCGGTATACGCGCCTGGCGCACCACAGATTCCTGCCTATGTCCTCGAAAGCCAGCTTCCGATCCTGGGCATATGCTACGGGATGCAGGCTCTGACCCATGCTCTGGGAGGCAAAGTGGCTGCTTCTTCGGAGCGCGAATACGGATCCGCCCAATTGGAAATTATCCAGCCCAACCCTCTCCTTCCTCCTGGCAGGCAAAGCGTCTGGATGTCCCACGGCGACCGCATCGAAATCCTCCCTTCTGGATTTATTCCCCTCGCTACCAGTGCGAACTCTCCGCTATGCGCCATGGGAGATTTGGCTCGTAATTATTTCGGCGTGCAGTTCCATCCTGAAGTCAGGCATACTCCCGCAGGGACTGAAATATTGAGACGCTTTGTCATCGATATCTGTCAAGCACAGCCTGATTGGACTCCCGCTTCCATTATTGCATCCAGTATGGAGCATATCCGCAGCCAGGTGGGGAGCCACAAAGTACTTTCAGCGGTCAGCGGCGGTGTCGATTCCAGCGTGGCGACAGCCCTGGTGCAGCGTGCCATCGGGGACCAGTTGGTGGCTGTCTTTGTCGACACGGGTCTTTTGCGCCTGGGTGAGGCGGCCCAGGTTGTGAATGTTTTCCAAAATTCTTTGGGCGTTGAGCTGGTACCTGTTGATGCCGCCGACCAATTTATGGAGGCGCTGTGCGGCATAACCGAGCCCGAAGAAAAACGGCGCATCATCGGAACCCTTTTTATTCGCATCTTCGAAGGACAAGCTCGCCAGCTTGGGCTGCCTCATTTCTTAGTACAAGGCACGATTTATCCCGATGTAGTCGAGTCCAGCGCCCCCGACCGCTCCCAGGCTGCTCGCATTAAGACTCACCACAACGTTGGCGGGTTGCCCGAGAACATGCAGTTTGAGCTGATCGAACCTTTGCGATATCTCTTTAAGGATGAAGTTCGCCTCGTAGGAGAAACCCTTGGGCTGCCACATGACCTGGTCTGGCGGCAACCCTTCCCAGGCCCTGGTCTGGCTGTGCGCTGCTTGGGTGAAATTACCCCACAGCGCCTTGAACGTTTGCGCCTTGCAGATGCGATCTTTACCTCTGAGTTAGCGGCAGCAGACTTGCTGCACATCGACCAGGTTGAAGAAAATCTTGCAGGGACTGCACAGGCTTTTGCGGTGCTCTTGCCTGTCAAATCCGTTGGCGTGATGGGCGACAGCCGTACCTATCAAGAGGCCATCGCCCTGCGCGCCGTAACCACAGAGGATTTCATGACTGCCGACTGGGCGCGGCTTCCTCCTGAGTTACTGGCGCGGGTTGCTAACCGGATTGTCAATGAGGTCTCTGGCGTTAACCGGGTGGTCTACGACATCACCAGTAAGCCGCCCGGTACGATCGAATGGGAGTAGAATATCAACAGAGAGATCATCGCCATGCGCCTGATATTATTCAAAATTCTTTTCCTAACTGGCTTGCTCATGGCGGTCATCCTGCTTGGATTTCGAAACACCACAGCCCAATCAGGCACCACTGTCCGGCTCTCGCCACCCCAAATCGAAGACTATCCAAGAATTACCGCTTTCCTGGATATCCATGATGCTGCTGGAAATTTCGTTCATGGATTGAAAGAAGGCGATGTGAGCGTTGTCGAAAACAACCAAAAAATCTCCGTTGACAAGCTCACAGAAATCCAACCAGGGGTTCAATTCGTGCTCGCTTTTTCGCCCGGTCATGCCCTGAGCATCCGCGATGGTCTGGGATCTTCTCGCTTTGATTATTTGATCTTAGGATTGAGCACCTGGGCATGGGATCAAAAAGCAGCCGAAACGGATGACTTGAGCCTGGTCACGGTTGGCGGTCCAGAGCTGGTGCATATTACGAATCCTGACACTTTGATCTCAACTTTACAGACCTACCAGCCCAACCTGCGAAATTCAGAGCCGAATCTGGAAGTTCTTAGTCGGGCTTTGCAAGTAGTCGAAGATACATTACCTCGCCCCGGCATGGAACGCTGTATCTTGTTCATCACCCCCTTGCAGCCTCCAGAAGCAGGGATTGGGCTACAAAGCCTGGCATCTCGAGCCAGCCAGGATGGCGTTCGTATTTTTGTTTGGTTGGTTGCTTCTCCGGATTCTGGCAATCCGTCCGAAACCGCCCAATTACAAAATCTTGCCAGCCTGACAGGCGGGTCATTGTTCATTTATTCTGGGACTGAAGGGATTCCAGACCTCGAAACCTACCTGGAACCCCTCCGGTATGTGTACAGCCTATCTTTCACCTCCGTCTTAACCAGTGCAGGTACATTCCCGCTGTCTGTAGAGGTAGCCCTCCCTGGCGAAACCCTCACTTCGAATTCGCGAGAGCTTGTCCTGGATATCCAGCCCCCAAATCCTATCTTCATCTCACCTCCGCCAGAAATCTCACGCCAATTGCTCGATACCGACCAAACGAATACCGCAGCACAAATGGATAATTCTCCACAGTGGAGCCCGGATGATCAAACCCTTGAAGTGCTGGTAGAATTTCCAGATGGACATCCGCGCTCCATCGTGCAAGCCGCCCTGTTGGTCGACGGTGCGCTTGTGCAAACAAATACTGCTCCACCGTTTGAAAAATTCACCTGGGACATCCGTTCATATAAAGAAAGTGGGACTCACAAGCTGCAAGTTGAGGTAACGGACAGCCTGGGCCTGACGAATAAAAGTTTGGAATTTCCGGTTCAGGTCAGCGTCGAGCAGCCAGTCCGTAAATTCAGGCTTGTTCTGTCCGGGCGTAGTTTGTTACTGACCGGAGCTCTCGTGGTAACTGCCGGAACTGTTTTGGTATTGGTGCTCGTATTAGGCGGCCGGATCCAACCCCATCAGCCCGGGAAACCATCCAAAACCAGGCAAAAATCCTCTCACCAGCCCAGGTTCAAGCGAGGTTTACCCAATGCAGATGGCGACCCTGTAACACAACCGGTCAGGCTTAGGACCGAAGAACCTGTGCGAGGGCTCTCACCATGGAATTTGCGCCTATCGCGCGTACATCCACGTTCCGTCACCCAAAAATTCGCTTTCCTGACGCCCGTCCTTCCTGGCGAAGAATCACATCAAGAGGCTCCCATACCAATCAGCTCTGATGAAATTATCTTTGGTCGCGATCCCCTTCAGTCGACTTGGGTTATTGATGATCCCTCTTTGGATGCCGTACACGCTCATTTGGTTAGAGAGGGAAACACATATCGGTTGACTGATGCCGGAACATTGGCTGGTACCTGGATCAACTATGCTCCCGTTTCACAGGAAGGGACTCTCCTTGAAAATGGAGATTTGATTCACATGGGGCGTATCCGTTTTCGCTTTTCTTTGCGCGCTCCCGGAAAGATCCGGAAGCCCGTTATATTAAATCAGGAGCATAGCTTGTGATCTCTGCTGATCGCGCCCACCTGTATGTAGCTGCTTCTACCCATCCGGGGATGAAGGGCAAAAACAATGAAGACCAGTATGCGGTCTCTGCCTATTTAATGAGCAAGACAGATGCTACGCCCAGCTTGCTGGCGATCATTTCAGACGGCATTGGCGGTCACAGAGCTGGCGAAGTCGCCTCTCAAATCGCCGTTGAAACCATCAGCCGTATCGTAGCCGAAGGCGATGGCTCACAACCTTCAGCTACTTTAGAAAACGCGATTACCCAGGCCAGTCATGCGATCTTCAAACAAGCTGAGTCACACCCAGAAAAGAAAGGTATGGGAGCTACCTGCGTGTGTGCCTGGGTTATCGGGCGCCATCTTTACACCGCCTCGGTCGGTGATTCTCGTCTCTACTTGCTGCGTGGGAATTCGATCAGCCAGCTGACCACCGATCATACCTGGATCCAGGAAGCGATAGAGTACGGCGCTTTAACCCCCGCTCAGGCCCGCGGCCATCCGAACGCCCATATCATCCGGCGTTACCTGGGTTCTCAGCCTCCCCCTGAAGTCGATTTTCGCCTGCGCACCAACCCGGACGAATCGGACAGCCAGGCTCAAGCCAACCAGGGCTTGCTCCTTATTCCTGGTGATTTTCTAATCCTATGCAGTGATGGGCTGACCGATTTGGTCGATAAGGAAGAAATCAAAGCGGGCATACGCAGCAGCACCCGTGAACAAGCTCTTCAGAACCTCACCCAACTGGCAAATCAACGCGGTGGGCACGATAATATTACGATTGTCCTGCTCGAAGTACCCAGCAGCGATGTGAAGACCCAGATCAGTCAGGTTCGTCACCGCCCGCCCCGTAAACAGCTATTCACGCTGATCGGGTTGTTAGTCCTGGCCGGAGTCTTATTAACGCTTTCCCTGGCAGCCATTGCCGGAATCTGGTTCTTTTCCTCAACTTCTGCTACCCCCACCCCGCTTCCCACCGTCAGCCCCACATTAGCCGTTATTCCTGTGCTGCCCACACTGACTTCATCCCCCTTACCCAAGACTTCCACACCCGTCGAGGCGACGCCTGTGCCAGCCACAAAGACACCCTGGCCAACGAATACCCTTACGATAACGATTACTCCCTCTCCCGAACCCCCCACGCCAACCCAAACGCCTCCTTAACCATCACGGAAGAGCTGCGTAAAATACTTGATTCCCAATCGCCAGAAAAACCAACCGGGTTGGGCTAACGGCAAAAGCGGTTGCTGCTCCATCGGGCAATGCAGGCAGCGCCTGATACTGGCGATCCAGGTTCATGCGTAAGCTGAAATGAAAGACAGCGCGGTTCTGCGGATCTAATAGATATAAGGATGGATCAGGTGGGGGCGAGAATACAATTTGATCGAACAATGCGTCCGGGATTATCTCTCCGCCCTGACGCCCTGGTCGATTATCCGTATAAACAAATGGATCCTCACAGCGCGTCGGAACGCCTTCTGTCCAGCTAAAGGTACACTTAGTCATTCCGCCATTTGAATGCAGCAGATAAAGATCATCCCCATTCACCGCCATATCGATCACATCAACCATGAACGAGGTAATATCCCCCAGAAATTGATGGGGCGGTTGATCGATCTGCATGTTCCGGTACACCCACACCGCCTTATTCGGAGGATCGATGATAAAAAGATCCCCAGAGTCAAAAGCGAAGGCTTTGGGATTACTGAAATTGACCGGGGGCGGAGCTAAAACCGTCGTGCTTGGGTCTCCACCAGGCGTACAGTAGATCAGGCTGCCGTTCAGATCCATCCCCAGGATTGAAGCCCCGCTGGAATCACCCCGCGGTAATGGGGCGATATCCACCAGAGGGCCTATCGTTCCTGCCGCAGCTTGAGGGCCACACCGAAAGGTAAGATCAAGCTCATAACCGCTTCCTGTCAGAAGAGCACGATAAACATTTCCCTGTGTGCTATTCAAAAGGTATATCTCACCCGAAGCAGCCACAATGCGCGTTATCTGGACAGTATTATCCAGGGGATCAATCAATGCATTCTGAAAGGCTAACCTCTCTGTTGCATCCAATTGATCTAAGCCACCTTGAGCCTGGGCTCGTAAGGATTGTGACGCATCAGTTTCCTGATAAAACTCGGCTTTATCCAGATATTCCAGGGTAACTTTCCAGGCGGCGCGCTGCTCAGCTGGATCGGCCATTGCAGCAGCTTGCCGGGCAGCTTCTTCTGCTTGTTGGAAATAAGCTTCATACTGGCGTTGTTGACCACGCCGTATATAAACCGCGCCGCCCACTACACTGATCAAGATGGGGATTGCCAGAGCAAAGAAGATCATTGTGGCTGGTGATATATTCAGCAGCGACTCGTCGGGTAGGACCCGCTTGAGTAGATTACCCAGTCCTCCGAACAACCACACAAAGGTGTGTTTAAGAACATTCCCCAGCTCTGCCAAAGCTTTTTTTACCACTTGGGCTAGCTGGCTGGCGACAGAAGGCGTTGCGGCGGGTTTCTTTTTTTCCAATGGCCTCGCTTCCTTAGCCCCCAACGGAACAACATCAACTTTTGGAGAAGCTGGCTCTGGACGGCGCAATTCCTGAGAGCCAGTCAAGTTGGGTTTCGCGGCCTCTGCCACCGGTTGCACGGATTCGGAGATCGAAACCGATGCTTCGGCGCTGTCTGGCTCTTTCATCTCCTCCGTTTCCACCTTGGAACCTGTTACACCTATCTCTTCCGGAGCCGGCAATGGAGCTGTTTTTTGATTGGGTAAAATTTCTTTCTCGATCGGCGTGGATTCCCCTACAGGAGGGATGGTTGCCGCCTCCGGCTTCCCATCTGCCCCGCTACTCGGCTCCTGGCTTCCATGCGTTGGGCGTGCCATATCCTGGAAGGCAGGTTTCAGGCGCAAAAAGCGCAGCTTTCCAGTTCCTGGCTGAACCTGGATAAGGACAGCGTTCAAGTTTGCGCCTGCCTGGCTGAGCAGGCGGCGGCGCAGGCTCTCCAACCCCTGGTTCGGCGATATCGTCACCCCCTCAGATGCCCAAACTTCCGCTGGCTGGTGCGCTGCCAGGAGAAAGTCATTGGGTTGCAGGCTGGTCTGGTAAAACCGCACAGTTGCAATGCGAGCTAACCCTAAACCTCGTCCTGATCCCTGCGGATCAAACCAGTGTTGGCAATCCTGAGGTCGAGCAAGGAAAGTGTGCACTGGGCCGCTGTGCGCCAGGTAAACGGTCTCAGCGCGCAGTACAATTTGAGTCAACATGCCTATCCCTTGCCGCCCACTGTTTGAGTTCTGTAAGTTGCGCTCCAACAAAGCCGCATTCAAGGTTTCGGCTACCCCCTTCATGGCTGCCGTTACGGTTCCCGCCGATTTATAGAACGCCTGCGCCAGCCGTTCTAAGAGCTTGGAACGTTGCTCTGGTGCAAGGCTGAGATTTCCCGTAACGGTCAGGTATAAGATTAGTCGGTCACCATCGCGCCCGCGCGCCGTACGGCGCGGAGGGGTTACTGCATAAAGCCCCGGCAGCTCTGGTTGATCTTGACCCGCCAACCGATGCAATGGCAACAAATTGAGATCAAATGTGCCGGACATGGAAAGGATTATACTGGTAAAATGCGAGTCGTGCAGAAACGGAATTCCGGAAGACTCTAGGGAGAAAGTATGCAGATAGACGTAATCCGTACATCACAGGAAATGAACTCCTTGCAAGAAGAATGGAATATACTCGTTAAGAAGAGTGCAAGTGACGTGCCGTTTTTAAGGCATGAATATCTTTCTACCTGGTGGCAGACCTTGGGTGGAGGAGAATGGACATCGGGAGACCTTTTTATTGTCACCGGGCGGTTGCCAGATGGCAGCCTGGCTGGAATTGCCCCTTTATTCTTTAGCCATAACCGTTCTGGAGAGCCTGCCCTGCTGCTATTAGGTTGCATTGAAATATCCGATTATCTGGATTTAATCGTACCCACACAGGACATTTCAACCTTTGTGGATGATCTTTTCAACTACCTGTCTGGCCCACAGGCGCCTGCCTGGAGAGTTTTAGATTGGTATAACTTCATCGACTCATCTCCCACGCTGCCAGCTTTGCAAGCCGCTGCCTCCCGTCAGGGCTGGAATTACACCCAGGAGCCGTTGCAGCACTGCCCTTATATCCCCATTCCCGGCGATTGGGAAACCTACCTGGCTTCGATTGATAGAAAACAGCGTCATGAAATTCGCCGGAAAATGCGCCGCGCCGAGACCGAATTCGAGCCGACCCGCTGGTATATCGTGCAAGATGAAACCGGCGTGGTAAGCGGCATCGAAGATTTCATGAGCATGATGGCTCAGGACCCCGCCAAAAATCGCTTCCTGACGGAAGCCATGCGCACGCAATTCCGCACTTCCGCCCTGGCAGCTTTCCGTGCCGGATGGCTGCAGCTCTCCTTCCTGGAAATCGGCGGGGAGAAAGCCGCTGGCTACCTGAACTTCGATTACAACAATAAGCTGTGGATCTATAACTCAGCCTTGAACTTTACCTATCGCGAGTACTCTCCCGGTTGGGTTTTGCTCGGATACCTCTTGAAGTGGGCAAACGAAAACCAGCGCCTGCATTTTGACTTCATGCGCGGCGATGAGGATTATAAATATCGCTTTGGAGCGGTTGACCGCCGGGTGGAACGTGTGATGATCCGCCGATAACCCGGGGTTTGCCGATCATCACAGCAGGTTTTTCGCCTTTAAACTCCAACCCGCCGCGGCATACCCCAACCGCCGATGTTAACCATCTCAGGCTGGTCAGTCCAGATCCCGGCGATGTGCGTCCCGCACTTTGGGCAATCTCCCTGCGCTGTCAGGTGATAGCTGTGGATAGTGAAGCCAGTCCGCTCGACCAAAACTGTGTTGCAGTGAGGGCAGTAAGTGTTTTCAAACTCCTTTGTCCTCCCTGGCAGGTTGCCTGCATACACATAGTGTAATCCGGCTTCCTGCCCGATCTCTGCCGCGCGCAATAGCGTCGAAACCGGCGTCGGTGGCGGATCGGTCATCTTGTAATCCGGATGAAAAGCCGTCACATGCCAGGGGATGTCAGGCGAGACCGACGCCAGAAAGCGGGCAGCGTCCATCAATTCCTCTGTGCTGTCATTGAAGCCAGGGATCACCAGCGTGACCACCTCGATCCACAGTCCCAATTCATGTACGCGGCGGATGCTGTCCAGCACGTGCGACAGCACACCACCCAGCTTGCGGTACTGCTTGTCTTGCATGGTCTTCAAATCGATTTTATAGCCTACAATGTAAGGTTGCAGATAACTCAGGACCTCGGGAGTGGTATTTCCGTTAGAGACGAACACACACTTCAGCCCCTCTTGTTGGGCCAGCCGAAAAATGCTCACCGCCCATTCTGAAGTTATCAAAGGTTCGTTATAAGAAGAAGCAATCACCCGCGCACCACTGCGCTTGGCTGCCGTTACCATTTGTTCCGGTGTGATCCGTCGCACAAAACCAATCGATACATCCGCCTCAGGATCCCGCAAGGTCTGCGAGGTAAGCCAGTTTTGGCAGTTCGCGCAATGGAAATCGCAGCCTAACATCCCAAAAGTCAGCGCATCGCTTCCCGAAAGGATATGAAAGAAAGGTTTCTTTTCGATCGGATCGGCCTGCAAGCCTGCCACATAACCCCAGGGCACGCGCAATACGCCCTCTTGGTTAAACCGCACCTGGCAGATACCGCGCCGCCCCTCCTTCACCAGGCAGCGGTGACCACAAGCAAAACAGCGCACCGATCCATCGGGCAGCTTTTCATATAGATCGCCCTCCACCGTCATCTGATCCAGAGCATTCGCTAGGGTTGCCATTGGCAATCTCCTTTCTGATCGGTGAAACGATCATAGCAATTCGCTGAAAGTATTTTAACTAACCATAGATTAAAACCAGCGAATTGCTAAAGGGATTGGTCGATTTTCCTTAATTTGACAGTTAAATTACTTTCGACCAATCACACATCAACATCTGATAAAATTATACAATAATTATCCGGTTTTATGCAAACCGCTGAAATTTTCTTTACAAAGGATGAATGGAAAACAGCGGTTTACTGAAGGGTTTCGCCGCCCATGCAAACTTTTTCGTAAAATAATTTTCGGCGAAACACCTATCGCGGAGGATTTTCGATGCTCACCATTGTTATCCAGGCGGGCGGTGAATCTACCCGCATGGGTCAAGACAAGGCTCTCATGCCCTTCCTGGGGAGGCCTCTCATCCAGCGTGTCTTTGAGCGGGTGGCAAAGCTGGGAGACGAGATCCTGGTCACCACCAACCACCCAGAGTCTTTCACATTCCTGGAAACGATTCTAATCCCCGATCTGCTTCCCGGGCATGGGGCGTTGGGCGGTCTCTATACAGCCTTGAGCGCTGCCAGCCATCCTTTGGTTGGTGTGGTCGCCTGCGATATGCCTTTCGTTAACACGGATTTACTCAACGCCCTGCGTGAGCGCCTGGTTGAAACCGGCTGCGATGCCGCAATCCCGCGCAGTTCCGGCGGTATGGAACCCTTCCACGCCATCTACCGGCGAGAGACTTGTCTTCCGCTGATCAAGAGCAGCCTGGAAAACGGCTTGCGCCGCGTCGATTCCTGGTTTTCAAAAGCTCAGATCGTTTTTTTTACCCCCGCAGAAGTGCAGGAGTTCGACCCCCGCCAGATGGCATTTATGAATATAAATACCCCCGCTGATTTATGGCAAGCTGAGAAGCAAGCCAGGGAAGAGAGCCTCTTTTGAACCAGCCTCCAATCGCTATTCCCCTCCAGACCCATAATGCACCCAGAGCAGGCGACCTGCTTGGTCGAGCCTTTGCCGATGACCCACTGATGACCTTCTGGCTGCCCAATCCTGCCCAAAGGTACAGACTCTTGCCTCGCTTGTTCCGTTTTGTTGTGCGCTATAGCCTGCTGCATGGCATTGTTGAAACCACCTCCCAAGAAGATGGCATTGCCTGTTGGCTGCCGCCAGGAGAGGCGAGCTACCACTATGGTGATCTTCTCCGCACCGGTTGGCTTCCCATCCCCTTTCTATCGGGTCTCCGCAATTACGCTCGCATGTTCGACAACGACAATCATGTCCACCTCATGCGACAACGCGCCTGCCCCGGATTGCACTGGTATCTGTGGACGCTGGGCGTAGAGCCTGCTCACCAAGGACAAGGGATTGGCGGGAGGTTGTTGGTTGCTGGCTTGGAACGAGTCGATGCCTACAAACTGCCCTGCTATCTCGAAACCCACAACCCGCGCAATCTTCCTATCTATCAGCGCTATGGCTTCGAGGTCTCTGAAGAAGGTGAAGTGCCTGGTTACGGGCTGCGCATTTGGGGTATGCTGCGCCCGGCTCAAGGGTAATCAGGTCTTCTGCACATCCAGTGCCTGGATATACTGCCAGGTAAAAGCATAGTTGCGGCGCAGAGCTTCCGAGTCCAACTTATCGACCGTATCTGCTAATTGGTGCCAGTAAGGTAGCACGTTTTCCCGTGTCAACCCCATCAGCGTGATCGCTGGTACGCCCGCCCGGATAGAGTCCGACATCTCCGTCACCCCGCCGCTGATGCGTGACGGGTAACCTTCCAGCTCCGGATTTTGTTCAGCGACCTGTTCAGCCAGCTTCGCCAGCTCAGCATCAGGGAAAATAGGCAGGACGATCCCCTCCCCCATTAACCAGGATGGACCCGCACAGCCCAGCGACTCCAGCACCAGCGTTTGGGGATGAATAAGCTCGCCTTTATGCCGCCGGAAAAAATCGATTGCCCCATCGTGCAGGGCTTCCTCGCAGCCTGTGCAGACCAGCCAGACACGCGTGTTCTTTAGAGGTTCATTGCGCAGGTGCCCAGCCAGCGTCAGCACCAGCCCCGCAGCAGTTGCATTATCATTAGCGCCGCAGGTGACGGGTGTTCTAACCGCCTGCCAGCACATCGCCAACAGCAATACCGCAAATATCCCGGCGATCCAACTGACTGGCCAGATCCAGCTCCACTGTGTGAAACTGCCCACCAGGTAGATCAACACCATCCCTGCGAGACTTATCAAAGCCAGTGTTGAAAATATTTTATATGCCTCCAGCCAGCCTGGTGAGCTGAGGATCAGCGGCGTATACTGGCTGTCCACATGACCGATCAGTACCAGGTCTCGCAGTGTTTTACCTTGCGGGGTGACCACCCCCACCACATTCTGGCTCTCTCCCTTCGGCACCAAACGGCGCAGTGGATTATCGCGCAGGCTCAGCTCTAACAGCGCTGAAAGGAATGTTCCCAGGGCGATCAAAGCGGCTATTCCTGCGCTGATGCGCCCGACAAGAGGGTAAATTGCGAAAGCCAGCAACATCAATAGGGCCACAATCAAGAAGGGATGGAAAACCGACTTTGCGCTCCGAAAAGACTCCCATTTCGGTTCCAACCCTTGCCCAATTAAATTATCCCGACAGTATTCATGTCCGCGGCGTTCTCCTTTGGTAGTCGAGCCGCGCGGTCCAATCTCCACAGCTAGAACCTGGATATGTTTCAGCCAGAGGTCGATGTATGGTGCATAAAGGGTAGATGGATCGGCTTCAGAGTTAGAGGGCATAGGTTCTCCATTTTTCAATGCTATAGGTTGCTGGCAATCAGTA
>Ga0153915_10001904_pt1 | contig 19226 bp, 16 predicted proteins | sample Opewatmetagenome_2_FD_107003 | JGI IMG/M metagenome (GOLD analysis project Ga0153915, IMG submission 107003) | Freshwater wetland microbial communities from Ohio, USA - Open water 3 Core 3 Depth 3 metaG | ecosystem: Environmental > Aquatic > Freshwater > Wetlands | place: USA: Ohio, Lake Erie...
AGGGCGGCAATATTTTCCAGTTGGGCACCAAGTATTCCGATGCTCTCGGGGCGCATTATATCGACCCTGAAGGCCAGGAAAAGCCGTTCATCATGGGTTCCTATGGAATAGGCATTACGCGCACGGCTCAGGCGGCCGTAGAGGCTTTTCATGACGATAAAGGCATAATCTGGCCGAAATCAATAGCCCCGTATGATTTCCATATAATCCTTCTGGATATTAACGATGCCCGGTTGAAAGAACACGCATTCGAAATCTACGATAAGCTGGTGTCTGCGGGCTACGATGTCCTCCTGGATGACCGCGATGAGCGGGCCGGTGTAAAATTCAATGATGCCGACCTGATCGGAATCCCGGTGCGAATATCGATAGGCGGGCGCGGCCTGAAAGAAGGAGTATTCGACGTTGTCAGGCGCGCGGGACTCGAGGCCGAAAAAGTGCCTATCGAGCGGATCGCGGAGCGGGCTGGCGAGATTTGGGAAAATCTATAAAAAACGGTTGCATTCAACAGGTTAATTGAGTATAATTTAAGGTTCGAGAGTGGGTGGTCGCCCACTCTTTTAACTATGGGCAAGTTGAGGTGTCGATGAGGCTCGATTTGCAGGATCTAAAGAGGAAACTTGAGCCTTTGATTACGAGTTTAAATTATGAGTTGGCGGAACTGTCCGCGCCGGTGGTCGGGGGACGTCAAATTGTCAGGCTATTCATCTATTCATCGGACGGCGTGACCTTAGGTGATTGTGCGCGTGTCAGCCGGGCGGTTTCCGATTACCTGGACACGGAAGACCCGATCGGCAGAAGGTACAACCTGGAGGTATCTTCTCTGGGATTGGACAGACCGCTTATCACTCCCCGCGATTTTCAGCGGCGGGTAGGCGAGCGGGTCAATGTGTCCTACACCGATATCGGGGGGACTAAATCAGCCAGCGGCATTCTGGATGAGTGCGACGGTTCGATCATTAGAATAAGAATGGAAAAGAAAACGGTGACCATTCCCATGGACGCGAACCCCAGGGGAAATATCATTATATGATGGCGGTCCGCAAAGAGGGTTAGGCGATGAATTACGATATTATCGAGGCTTTCAGACAGATAGCCGCTGAAAAAAATCTCACTATAGACTACGTGCTGGAAACGGTCGAAGACGCACTGGTTTCGGCGGTGAAAAAAAGATTTAATTTGGAGGAAGACGAGAAGACCAATATCAGGGTCGAAATCGATAAAACTCAGGGCGAGATTACCATCTATATTACCAAGAAAGTAGTGGAGAAAGTCACCAATCCCGGTAAAGAAATGACAGTGCAGGAAGCATCGGAATATTATGAAGATGTTGAGATCGGCCAGGAGCTTGACGTTCCTCTTCCATTCGAATCTTTCGGCCGCAACGCGATCCTCACCGTAAAGCAGATGCTCATTCAAAAAGTGCGCGAAGCCGAGAGAGAGAAAATCTTCAATGAATATAAAGACAGGGTCGGCGATCTTGTGACCGGAGTTGTCCAGCAGGTGGAAAAGGGAAATATCCTGGTGAATCTCGGCCGGGCCGAAGCTATCGTGCCCATGCGGGACCAGATCAAAAAAGAAAAATTCCGCCAGGGCGATCGGATCAAAGCCATAATTACCGATGTCCAGAATACGAACCGCGGTCCCCAGATCTCTCTTTCGAGATCGTCCACCGATTTTCTGAAGAAGTTATTCTCGATCGAAGTGCCGGAGATCGCCGAAAAGATTATTGAGATAAAAGCTATCGCCAGAGAGGCAGGGGAACGCTCGAAAGTTGCCGTATTTTCCAATGACTCCCGGATCGACGCGGTGGGGGCCTGTGTCGGCGTAAAAGGAGTACGGGTGCAGAATATCGTGAGGGAGCTGAATAACGAGAGGATCGATATAGTCCCTTACTCGTCGGAACCGATGATATTTGTCACCAAGGCTCTGGCCCCGGCCAAAATCGTCAATATAGATATATTCTTCGAAGATCAAAAGATGCTGGTCGCCGTGGCCGACGACAAGCTTTCGCTGGCCATTGGAAAAGCGGGTCAGAACGCGCGCCTGGCCGCTAAATTGACCGGCTGGAAAATCAATATCATGTCCGAGACCGAGTATGAAGCCCTGAAACGGTCCGAGGAGTTGGAGAAAGTCGATATCGAGGTTGTCCACGGCATCGGCCCCAAGCTTATCCAGAAATTGATTCAGGCCGGATTCGAAACAGCCCAAGATATCATAGCGGCCGACGTCGAGAAGATAACCAGTATAGAAGGCATAGGGCCAAAGACCGTGGAGAAAATCGTGGCCGCCTGTACCGAAGCCGTGGCCGAAGCCGAATCGCAGGTTGAAAAGGAAGCCGCGGGGACATCCGAGGTTTCCAGCGAGATGCAGTTTTCCCCGGACGATCAGGCCGAACCTAAATTAGAGGATTATTGATGTGAATAAACTGGCCGGAATGCTTCATATTTCCAGGAAAGCCGGGAAAATTCTTCTGGGTCGAACCGCCGTCCTTTCCCGGGCGGGGGCCGATAAATCGTTATTCATTCTGGCGGCGGGCGACTCCGGCACGGATATTATGAGAAAACTCGATGGGCTCGATGTCATGAAAACAGATATCACGTCTTCGGAGCTGGGCGAGATATTCGGCCGCGGAAAGTTATCTCTAATAGGTATAACCGATGAGAGTTTGGCCGCCGGCATCAGGGATTTGATCAAAAGCCAATCGCGAGGGTCGTCCGATGCGGCCGGACAAATTTAGATAAAATACGGATAGGTGGATTATGGCGAACAAACGCATTTATGAGTTGGCCAAAGATTATAATGTTTCCTCCAAGGCCATGGTGGATATAATAAAGAGTCTGGGATTTCCCGTAAAATCTCACTCATCGACAGCCTCCGACGAAATTTTGAAGGCGGTACACCATAAATTCGCCTCCGATAAAGAGGAAGTAAAAAAGGAAATCGCCAAGAAGAAGGAAAAATTCGAGGCACGTCAGAGGGCCGAAACTGAGGCCGCCAGGAAAAAACAAGAGACGCAAAAGAAAATAATGGCCGAGCTGCGAAAAGTGGACAGGAAGGAAACTGTCAGCCCGGATAAAAAACTCTCTTTTAGGAAAAGAAGAGAAAAACGCAGGAAGAAAAAGGAGCGAGCCGTCGATCTGACGGCAGTTCGCGCCAGTTTCAAGAAAACCATGTCGACACTGGATCTGGCTAAGAGGAAAAAATATAGAAGGCCGGAAGGAAAGCCAGGCACCGTCGCATCCGAAGTAGAGGACGCGAAATTACTGAAAGTCACCGAATTTATCACCGTGTCCGAGCTGGCCGAGTTGATGGGCATAAAACCGACGGTGCTCGTGGCCAAGTGCATGGAACTCGGGATGATGGCCACTATCAATCAAAGGCTCGACATGGATACGATCGGCACGCTGGCCCTGGAATTCGGCTTCACGGTCGAGGAATCCCGCCTTATCGGGGAAGAAGAAGAGGTATCCGAGGAAGATACGAACCTGGAGAAACGCGCTCCGGTGGTGACCATCATGGGACATGTCGATCACGGCAAAACGTCGCTGCTGGATTATATTCGCGAATCTAATATCATCGCCGGCGAATCGGGAGGGATCACCCAGCATATAGGAGCCTATGAAGTGGAGCTTGCCGGCGGCAGAATCACATTCCTGGACACTCCCGGGCACCAGGCTTTCTCTTCCATGAGAGCTCGCGGCGCGCATATCACTGATATAGTCGTGCTTGTGGTAGCCACCGATGATGCCGTTATGCCCCAGACAGTCGAGGCCATCGATCACGCCCGCGCCGCCGGCGTGCCCATCGTCGTCGCCCTGAATAAGATCGATTTGCCCACATCAAATGTCGATAGAATCAGAGAACAGCTTTCAAAACATAATCTGATTCCGGAAGAATGGGGCGGCAAAACCGTGATGGTCGAAATCTCCGCCAAAACCGGACAAGGAATAGACAAACTGATGGAAATGATTCTCCTCCAGGCCGAAATGATGGACCTGAAGGCAAATCGTACACGTTCGGCCAGGGGAGTAATCATCGAAGCCAATCTCGATAGAGGAAAAGGGCCGATCTGCACGGTGTTGATTCAAAGAGGCATGCTCAATATTGGAGATCCGTTTGTCACCGGCAGCCACTACGGCAGAGTCCGGGCAATGCTGAACGAAAGAAATAATATCGTTCCCGTGGCCCCCCCGTCGACTCCCGTGAGGATTCTCGGGGCGGGAGGCGTTCCGCAGGCCGGCGATTCATTTGTCGTAGTGGGCGGGGAAAGCGAAGCCCGGGAAATCGCCCAAAAGAGGCTGAGGCTGAAACGGGAAAAAGATTTCCGTCATCTCAAAAGATTCACGCTTACAGAAGTTTATGATAGAATAAAAGACGGGCAGATTAAAGACTTGAACCTGATCATTAAAGGCGACGTTGACGGTTCTGTCGAAGCGCTGTCCGATACTCTTGCCGCAATCGAGCATCCCGAAGTCAAGGTCAACGTCATCCACAGGGGCGTGGGCACCATATCGGAATCCGACGTCCTGCTGGCGGCGGCTTCACAGGCAATCATCGTGGGATTTCACGTCAGGCCCGAACCCCGGGCGGCCGAGCTCGCGTTCCGCGAAAAAGTCGATATACGTCTGTATAAAATCATCTATGAGGTCGTGGCCGATATCAAAGCCGCGCTCGAAGGTCTGCTGGCTCCCGAAATCGTCCGTATAAATATCGGTGAAGCGCAGGTCAGACAGTTATTCAGGATACCGAAGGCGGGGACTATCGCCGGAAGCTATGTCACGTCCGGCATAATCAAGAGAGGCGCGTCGGCGGAGATTTTCAGAAACGAAGTTAAGATCGGTGCCGGAGCCATAACATCCCTTAAGAGATTCAAAGACGACGTGCGGGAGGTAGCCTCCGGCTACGAATGCGGGATCGGAGTCGACCAGTTCACTGAAATCGAGGCAGGCGATATCATCAGGGTCTTCGAGGAAAGGGAGGAAGCCCGCAGGCTGGAGCCCGGCTTGAAATAGCGGATGATAGTAGGGGTACTGGAGATAGTCATAGCAATCCCTCAGGCCAATTCCCTGAAGGATAAGCGGAGAGTGATAAAAAGCGTCAAAGACAGATTGAGAAATAATTTCAATGTGTCCGTGGCTGAGATCGGCGATCAGGATGTGTGGAGGACAGCCACCCTGGGTGTGGCGGTGGTCTCGGGTGACACATCTTACGCCAACGGCGTTCTTTCCAGGGTACAGGACGCGGTCGGCGGGTTAAGGGACGCGATCCTGACCGAATGCCGGCTGGAATGGAGATAACATGGATTTTTCGAGAGTCGATAGATTGCAGAGCCAGATGATCAGGGAACTGGCCGGCATTGTTACGGAAGACCTCAAGGATACTCCTCCGTTCATGATAACATTCACAAGATCGGAGATTTCGAAAGATCTGAAACAGGCCAAGGTTTATTTTTCCGTATACGGTGACGATGATGCCGTCGAGCGCAGCTTCGAGTTCCTGAAACGTCATATCGGAGTGATTAAGAAAATGCTCGGCAATAGAATGAGAATCAGGCACAGTCCCGAAATCATTTTTAAATACGACGATTCGACCGAGAACGTCTTGAGAATTAACGAACTTCTAAATAAAATAAAAAATCAGGATGACGCAGGCACTGATAAATAGCATCTTAAGGGTAATAAAAGAGAAAAAGAGGTTCCTTATAACCTCCCATGTCGATCCCGACGGCGATTCATTGGGTTCCCAGATCGCCCTCTACTACGCCCTGAAAAGATCCCGAAAAGAGGTGGCCATCATAAACCAGGGGTCGATTCCGTCCAAATACAGATTCCTGGATCGGGAGGGCATAATAAAATCGCGGGCGGAATCGCTCGAATTCTCTCCCGAGGCCGTATTTATAATCGAATGTCCGTCGATCGATAGAATCGGTTTCGTGCAGGCATTGATTCCCCAGTCCGCCGACACGATCAACATCGACCATCACCCCGATAACGACGAATACGCCGATATCAACCTTGTCGACGAAGCCAGTTCGGCTGTCGGCGAAACTCTTTATCTCATATTTGAGGCCGGGAAAATTCCCATCACGGCCGAGATAGCATCTTCCCTGTACGCCGCGATCGTGTCCGATACAGGCAGGTTCCGGTTCAAGTCTACTACTTCGCGGAGCATGCGTACTGCGGCGAAACTGATCGATCTGGGGGCCGACCCAAAAAAAATTTCCGATCATATCTTTTCCGATTATGCGCCCCAGACCATCCGTTTGCTGGGCAATACCCTGGCGGGACTCAGGATGGAAGCCGATGGCAAGATCGGCTACGTAACCGTCACCGGCAAGAGCCTCGAGGCGTCGGGAGCTGAAATCGAAAACTCGGAAGGCTTTGTCGATTACATATTATCGATTTCGGGAGTTCATCTCGGCCTGATGTTTAAAGAAATCTCCGAAAACAAGGTTAAGATTTCGGTCAGGTCTCAGAACGGTTTTGACGCCGCCCTTTTCGCCAGGTCGTTTAACGGCGGAGGTCATGTCAACGCCGCCGGTTTCTCATTGAACGGCAGGCTCGACGAGGTCATCGATCGCGTGATCGCCAGGGCGAAGGAATTTGTGGAAAATGGTTAGCGACGGGATAATGCTTGTCGATAAGCCGGCCGGTATGACCTCGCACGATATCGTGGATTTCATCAGACGGCAGATTAAGAGCAGACGGGTCGGTCATGCTGGTATTCTCGACCCAGCGGCTACCGGCCTGATGCTCATGCTGCTGGGCAAAGGCACCAAGCTGTCCAGCTTCATGGTGGATATGCCCAAAAGGTATGTCGGAAGGTTTATGTTCGGTATGGCCACCGATACCTACGATTCCGAAGGGAATATCGTATTCAGGTCCGACCCGGGGTGCCTCGATAAAAGAGAATTCGCCGAAATCCTGAAAAACTACACAGGTGAGATAGAACAGGTTATCCCGCCTTTCTCGGCCGCCAAGAGAGGTGGAGTGCCGTCATATAAACTTGCCAGGAAGGGCAAGGAGATTACTCCGGGACATAAAGTGATCAATGTGGATTCGATCCAGATACTGGATTTCGACTGGCCGGAAGTCGCGCTTGATATATTCTGTTCCGCGGGAACTTACGTAAGAAGCATGGCTCATCAGATAGGGGAAGCCCTTGGCTGCGGCGGCTACCTGAAATCCCTCCGGCGGCTCTGTATCGGCCATTTCAACGTCTCCGCCTCCTATACGATCGAAGAGATAAAGAATTGCGACGACATTTCCAGATTGATAAAACCGTTAAAAGACACCATGCCCTCGTCGCCGTCTATATATATCAAACCGCAGTATTATGGCGCGGTGCTGAACGGCCGGCCCCTCATGAAAAAATATATCGCAGGGAATAACTATAACGGGGAAGGCGGAGTTCTTTCGCTGTTATTGGGAGCGGACGACAAAGTCCTGGCTCTGGCCAGATTGAATATGCTGTGGAAAGCTATCGATAAACTCGGCCCCTCGGAAGTGATGGGCACTTACGTGAGAGTGATTGATGAAGGTTATATCAGGGTTGGATAAGCTGGAGACGCACGGATTCTCCGATGTGGCCACGACCATCGGCAGTTTTGACGGCGTTCATCTGGGACATAGAAAAATCATCTCCACACTTATCGACATAAGCCGAAAACTGCACTTAAAGCCGACTCTTATCACTTTCGAGCCGCATCCGCAGCTTGTCCTGGGAAAGAGGGGCCCTATAGAGATATTGACAACTCTCGACGAAAAGCTCGAGCTGCTGGAATCGCTGGGAATCGATACCGTGATTGTTCTGGAATTCAATTGTCAGCTCGCGTCCTATCCGCCCGAGGAATTTGTGCGGTCGATACTGCTCGAAAAGCTCAAGATGAAAGCCCTGGTGATCGGATACGACCATCATTTCGGCAAAGATCGTTCGGGGGATACGCGGTTATTGCAGAGAATGGCCGACGATCACGGATTCCACTTTACGGTCGTTCCGGAAATCAGGGTTGACGGGTTGACCGTGAAATCGACCGTCATCAGGAATGAACTGAAAACGGGCGACTACAAAACCGCTGTCGAGATACTCGGGTCCAATTATATCATATCGGGTAAGATCGTAAAGGGTCATGGAATCGGCAAGACGATGGGCTTTCCCACAATCAACCTGGCGGTACCTCCCGTGAAACTTCTGCCCCGAAAGGGAGTATACTCGACCGTGGCCAGATTGGACGGCGCGCGCTATGAAGGTATGGCCTATATCGGCGAACGGTTGACTTTCGACGATATGTCGCTCACGGTTGAAGCGAATCTCTTCGATTTCTCAGGCGCGGTGGAATCCGAAAAGGTCATTCTGGAGTTAATAGAGTTCATAAGGCCGCCGGAAAAATTCGACTCGGTCGGCAGCCTTACGGAAAAGATAAAAATAGATGAATTGGAGATAAGAAAAAGGTTCAAGTAAGGAGGATCTTAATTGTCGGCACTGAAGGAAAAGAAAAAGGAGCTCGTGGGACAATATCGGCTGCATGACACCGATACCGGATCTGTTGAAGTACAGGTCGCTCTGCTCACAATGAGAATCGATCATTTGACCGAGCATCTCAAAGCTCACGAAAAAGACCTTCACTCCCGCTACGGGCTGTTGAAGATGGTAGGTAAAAGGCGCAGGCTTCTGGAATACCTGAGGAATTCGGACCTGGAAGCTTACAGAGCGCTCATTGAAAACCTCGATTTGAGGAAATAATTATTCGCGAAGGCGGAGGCTGAATTTTGGAAATTTTTGAGTTAAGATTAAGCGACGATCGCATATTGACAATCGAAACCGGCCGCATGGCAAAACAGGCCGGAGGCTCGGTGCTGGTACGCCTGGGGGATACGATGGTGCTGACAGCCGTCACCGGCGCTCCAACTCCATCTTCATATGAACAACGGGACTTTCTGGCGCTGTCAGTCGATTACAGGGAGAAATCATATGCCGCCGGCAAAGTGCCCGGTGGATTCTTCAAACGGGAGGGAAGACCCAGCGAAAAGGAAATCCTCTCAGCCCGCCTATGCGATAGACCGCTGCGACCCTTATTCCCCGAAGGTTTCACCGATGAGGTGCAGGTCATGATCCAGGTGCTGTCTTCGGATCAGGAAAATGACGGCGATATTCTCGGCATCATCGGGGCCTCGGCGGCGCTGGCCTTATCCTCGATCCCCTTTAATGTATCGGTTGGAGCCGTCAGGGTGGGCCGGGTCGATGGCAGGTTTGTGGTCAATCCGCGGTTTTCCGATCTCGACCGATCCGATGTCAACATCGTCATCGCCGGGACATCGGAGTTTATAAATATGGTCGAAGGCGGCGCGCAGGAGATCGCGGAAAAAGATATGCTGGAAGCTCTGGCTTTCGGCCATGAACATATCAAAGAAATCTGTCGAGTCATCGACAGCATAAAAGAAAAAAACGGTCAACCCAAAACTGAATTCACTCCCGTGGAAAAAGATCCCGCTCTGGTCGAGTCCGTCAAAAAACTGGCTGGCGAGAAGATCACCTCGGCCAACAGGATTAAGGATAAGCATGAAAGGATCAACGCGTTCAATGCCCTGGCTACCGAAATAGTCGATTCCCTGGCGGAGCGATTTCCGGAATCGGGAAATAACAAAAAAGCCATTATCGGCGAAATCGAAAAAGAAGATCTTCGTAAGATGATTCTCGATGAGAATATCCGTTCCGATGGTCGCGGGTTCGAGGATATCAGGGATATATCTGTCGAGGTCGGGATTCTTCCAAGAACGCACGGATCGGCCCTGTTCACGCGAGGACAAACTCAAGCCCTGGTCGTAACCACCCTGGGAACCAAGATGGATGAACAGAAAATCGACGATCTACTCGGCGAATCGTTTAAAAGCTTCATGCTCCACTATAATTTCCCCCCATTCTCGGTAGGCGAGGTTCGGCCGGCCAGGGGACCGGGACGACGGGAAATCGGGCACGGGGCGCTGGCCGAAAGGGCTCTCGAACCGGTCGTGCCGGCTGAGGGCACATTCCCCTATACCATTCGAATCGTCTCCGAAATCCTCGAGTCAAACGGCTCGTCCTCGATGGCCACTGTTTGCGGCGGGTCTCTAAGTCTTATGGATGCGGGAGTTCCCATTAAATCTCCCGTGGCCGGTATCGCCATGGGGCTGGTCAAGGAGGGCGACAGGATGGCCATCCTGACCGATATCCTGGGCGCCGAGGACCATCTCGGCGATATGGATTTTAAAGTGGCGGGCACCGCTCAGGGTATTACTGCTTTTCAGATTGATATCAAAATCGCAGGCCTGACGCTTGATATCATGGAGAAGGCGCTGGCCCAGGCGCACCGGGCGCGACTACGCATCCTTGAAATAATGAACGAGACAATTTCGGTTCCCCGAAGCGAGCTTTCTCAATACGCCCCGAGAATCATCACCTTCAAGGTCCCTGTCGACAGGATTGGGGAGATAATCGGTCCGGGAGGAAAGATGATCCGCAGTATCATCGAACTTACCGGCGCGAAAATCGATATCGAGGACGACGGCACGGTGCTTATTGCCTCGGTCGACCAGCTCGCCGGTGAGGCCGCCCGCGATAGAATACTCGAGCTCATTGAGGAACCCGAGGTCGACAAAATATATGTCGGCAAGGTCAAGCGTATCGCCGCCTTCGGAGCTTTTATCGGGATACTGCCCAACGTCGACGGACTTCTGCACATTTCCGAGATCGATCATTACCGCGTAAATCGCGTCGAGGACGTGCTCAACGTCGGCGACGAGGTTAAGGTGAAAGTGATAAGTATCGACGAGGACGGCAAGGTCCGCTTATCCAGAAAAGCGCTTTTGCCCAGATCGGAAAGGGCCGATAGAGAACCAAACGAAAGACAAAATCGCAACCGGAGATAGAATTGGATAATCATCAGGCGGAAGTCTACAAGAAAACCGTCCTTCCTAACGGACTTAAGATAATTACCGAGACGATTCCCTACGTACGATCCGTATCGCTCGGTCTCTGGCTCGATGTCGGGTCGCGCGACGAAACCCAATCGTCGTTGGGAATCTCGCATTTTATCGAGCACATGGTCTTCAAAGGAACGCGCACCAGAACGCCCTCGGAAATAGCCTCGCATCTCGAGGCCGTAGGGGGCGTTCTCAACGCCTTCACCGGCAGGGAACAGACTTGCTTCTATGCGAAATTCCTCGATGAACATCTTGATAAGGGAGTCGAAATCCTCTTCGATTTGATAAACAATCCTCTTTTCAATCCCCGGGATATCGAAAAGGAAAAGAAGGTCATCCTGGAGGAAATTCGGGATATCGAGGATTCACCGGGCGAGCTCGTCCACGATCTTTTCGCCGAAACCATCTTCTATGATCATCCTCTCGGCCGCCCCATACTGGGCAATAAGAAAACAGTCATGGGCTTGAATCGCTCGAAAGTCCTGCGATTTGTAAACAAGCACTACCGGCCGGGGAATATCGTCGTGGCCGCCAGCGGGAATCTTGAACACGAACGCCTGGTGGAAGCCATACATAATTATATCGACTCGCGGATTCTGCCTGTATCGCCGAACGGCCGCAGGAAGCCCAAATTCAAGGCGGTCCAACGGATTTTCCGACGGAATACGAATCAAACGCATATTTGCATAGGCCTTCCGGCAAAAGAATTTACCGACGAGTCGCGATCGGCCATGCTCCTTCTGAATTCCATCCTGGGAGGAGGCATGTCGTCCAGATTGTTCCAGCATCTGAGGGAGGAACTGGGACTGGTCTATACGGTATACTCTTTTGTCGATTTCTTTGCCGACAGCGGTATTTTCGGGGTATATCTCGGCACGGATAAGAAAAACGCCGGCCGCGCGCTGGAAGCTATAAAACATGAAATCGATCGAATTACCAGCGAGAAACTCTCCGATTCCGAAATCGCTGCGTCCAAGGAACAGCTTAAAGGCAACCTGATGCTGGGCCTTGAGAATACGTCCAACCGCATGAACCGTCTGGCCAAGCATGAACTCCTGGTGAACCGCCATATCAGCCTCGACGAGACCGTCGCGAGCATAAACTCTGTTACCATAGACGACGTTCTGGAAATCGCTCGTGACATATTCGCGGATAAGGAATTTGCCGCTGTCACGCTCGGGCCGGTTAAAGGAAATATCTATTCCGTCTTCGAATAATACATTTCCCGATCTTGACATATTCGAGCGAAATTCGGTGTTGCCATTGTGATTCGGGAAATGTATAATCGTCCCTGATGCAGAGCATCAGGGTAGAGGAGAGCGGGAAATGAATGATTTGAGGCTGAAAACGTTCATACTGAGGCTGGTGGTCACCTGTGCCTCGATGCTGGTTGTGGTGAAGATATCGCCTTGGGTCAAAGTCAGCGATCCCCTGGCTCTGATCGTGGCTGCGCTGCTTCTGGGAATATTCAATTCCATATTGAGGCCGCTTCTGATAATATTGACCCTGCCGATAAACATCATAAGTCTCGGTCTTTTCATATTTGTGATTAACGGATTGATCCTGTACTTGATCGCCTTTCTGGTCCCGGGGTTTGAATTGAAAAATTTCGGTTCCGCGGTGCTGGCGTCGATCCTGATCTCTATAATCTCGGCGGCCATAAATTGGATGATTAGAGATACGGGATATCGAAGGATTTCCTGAGTCATGACTGATTACAGCATAAAGACGGCTATCGGGGGCACATATCCCTTTAAAGATATCGATCCGAAATGGCGCCGTTATTGGGAGGAAAATAAGCTCTATAATACAGACCTCTCGAAAATCGAAAAGAAGCTTTATTCTCTTGTCATGTTTTCCTATCCCTCGGGCGAGAGACTTCATGTCGGGCACTGGTATGCTTTCGCCCTGCCCGATACCTGGACCAGAAAAAAGCAAATGGAAGGGTATAATATATTTGAGCCGATGGGATTTGACTCGTTTGGCCTGCCTGCCGAGAACTACGCCATTAAAACAGGGATACACCCGGCCATTTCAATCGAGGAGAATGTCAATGACATACGCGAACAACTTAAAGAGATCGGCGGAATGTTCGATTGGTCCAGGGAGCTGGCCACCAGCGATCCCGCATACTACAAATGGACCCAGTGGCTGTTTCTAAGATTTTTCGAAAAGGGTATGGCTGTCCGTAAAGAGGCTCCCGTGAACTGGTGCCCTTCATGCAAGACCGTCCTGGCCAACGAACAGGTGATCAACGGCGCCTGCGAGAGATGCGAAACGCAGATTATTAGAAAGAACCTCAAGCAGTGGTTCTTGAGGATTACGCATTACGCCGAACGCTTATTGGCAGGGCTTGATAAAATCGACTGGCCCGAAAAGACCAGGATCATGCAGAGAAACTGGATAGGGCGCTCGGAAGGCGCTGAAATCGTGTTTATCGAGGAAAAGACCGGTCAGAAAATCCCGGTCTTTACCACCAGGGTCGATACCCTTTTCGGGGTCACTTATTTGGTGCTGGCCCCCGAACACCCGCTGGTCGGCAGTCTGACAACCCCTGATCGTAAGATAGATGTCGAAAGATACATTCATCGCGCGCAAACCCTTTCGGAAATCGATCGCCAATCGACACTGGCCGAGAAAACCGGAGTATTCATCGGAAGCTATTGCCGGAACCCGATCAACGGTAATCGAGTCCCGATTTGGATTGCCGACTATGTCCTGTATTCCTACGGCACCGGAGCGGTCATGGCTGTGCCCGCTCACGACCAGAGAGATTGGGAATTCGCCCGTAAGTTTAATCTAGGGATAAAACAGGTTATTAAGCCGGCCGATGGTTCGAATCTTGATCCCGGCAAAAGCGCGTTTATCGAATATGGCAGGATGATGAACTCCGGCGAATTCGATAACCTTCCTTCAGCCGACGGGATGAAGAAGGTCACCGAAAAACTAAAAGAAATCGGAGCCGGGGATTTCAAGGTCTCCTATAAATTCCGCGATTGGCTGATTTCTCGTCAAAGATACTGGGGCGCGCCGATTCCCATAATCCGATGCCCGAAATGTGGCGACGTGCCGGTTCCAGATGTCGAACTGCCCGTGCTTCTGCCCGATATCGATGATTTCAAACCGGCTGACGATGGCAGATCGCCTCTGGCCAAGTCGCCGACTTTCGTTCGCGTTAAATGCCCCGACTGCGGGGGAGAAGCCGAACGGGAGACTGAAACCATGGATACTTTCGTCGATTCCTCATGGTATTTCCTGCGCTATCTCAATCCTAAGTATGAGAACGGCCCATGGGATCCCGATCTTGCCCGAAATTGGCTACCGGTCGATATGTATATCGGCGGCGCCGAACATGCAGTTATGCACCTTCTATATGCTCGTTTTTTCTGTATGTTTTTACATGATATAGGCTTAATAGAGTTCGACGAACCGTTTTCCAAACTCCGGCATCAGGGCATGATTACCAATAAGGGCGCCAAGATATCGAAATCTCGCGGCAATGTCATCAACCCGGATCGTTTTACCGCTCTCTACGGCTCGGATACGTTCCGCATGTACCTCATGTTCATGGGTTCATATGCTCATGGCGGTGATTGGGACGATTCGGGAATCATAGGTATAGCCAGATTCCTCGGCCGAGTCTACCGCCTGATATTGCAGAAAGCCGATAAAGCCAGAATATCGCAGACGCTATCTTATTCAAATATAAAAGATAAGGACCCCAACTTAAACTATCGCTTAAACCTAACAATCAAACGCGCCGCCGATGATATTGATAATCTCGAATTCAATACGGCCGTAGCTGCGCTTATGGAACTGGTAAACGACTTATATAAAGCCGATGAAGAAGGTCACGGCGATACCGAGCTGTTCTGTTTTGCCATCAAGCAGCTGATCTTGATCATGGCGCCGATGGCGCCGCATTTGGCCGAGGAATTATGGCAGATGATCGGCGGAAATCCAAGCGTATTCGACCAGCCCTGGCCCGGCTATGACGAATCAGCCCTTGAGCTTAAGAATATAACTATGGTGGTTCAGGTCAACGGTAAATTACGGGGCAGTTTCGCCGTACCTGCTGATTGCACCGAGAACGATCTATTCGACCTCGCCGCTAAAGACGAGAAGGTGGCAGCTCATTTTAAAAATAGATCGATCATCAAACGGATTTTCGTACCCGGGAAACTCCTGAACATAGTGGTCAAATAGGGAAGCGGGATTCTAGATAAGCGCTCAGAGCATGGGTTATTTATCAATTTCAAGTTTACATAATATATATTATAGGACAAAGGAAATGAAAGCACCTCGCTGGCCGCAACGCTACCTTTCAGATAACCCACGGTATTTGCTTGGAACCTTCCTGTGGAAATTCTAACTTCAGTGCTTCTGCCGATGGCCATCGCTCGAGAAGTTCCCCGCCTTCTTTTATTAGGACCCTGAAGAGTATCTTTCCATCACGCACGTCCTTGAAAAAAGTAAACGGGATTGAGATTTCGAGTATATCTTCAAAGGCGTAAGATATTTCATTCGGCGATCCTTCGTCGGCCAAGGAAATCGCGACGGCAGTCTTCGACGGAAATAAGAATTCGATCTCGAATTTAAGCGACGCGAATCGCCGCGGATCAATCCCCTTTGCGCGATCAAGCCTCAAATAGATATTTTTTGGATCGAATCCGAACCAGATGCCAGCCAGGATATTTTCGGCCCTGTGCATTGTCGATCCGGCCTTAAGGCAATCGTAAAAGCCGGCCTGATGCCATTCATAAAAATGCGTGAGTTTCCCGTCGATTTTGGGCGTGATGTAATCTATGGGACTCGATAAAAACTCCATCAGATAAGCCGATCTGACCGGCGAGAAAAAATCAGCGGGAGGCTCCCTATCGGTCAGGTAATAGATATTGGCCAGATGCGATCGAAATAGACGGTCGAAATCGTCGCTATGGGGCCCGGGATGATCGTCGCCGAACCACCAGCACCAATCGGAACCCTCGGCTATATAGATTTCTCTCCAGGCCAGCTTCAATTTCCCTTTATCAAAAGCGGGATTCGAATTTTCAAATTCGCTGAGCTCGTCGCGAGCTCTTGAAAGCAGGTCCCAGGCCCTGTTTTTCTCGCGATGGCCAATCCAGACGGCGAAACTGTGGTTTATCCAGCTTCCGGGAAAGATCTTTTTCAATTCGCCGCGGCTTTGATTTGCGGCCAGGTACTGGCTGAACGTGGTTGTTTCAAGCCAATCGGCTCTTGAAATCTTCGTATACAGCGCGTTCAGAAAGTCGTGGCCGTCATTTTTATAAAACTCCCATGCGTTTTCGCCGTCCAGGATAATCGAAACGACCGGATTTTCGATTTTCGCAGTCTCGAGATCATCGTAAATGGATTTGATTCTCGCCAGAAAGTCATCAGCGGCTTTTTCCGGGTCCCAGCTTGAATATACGAAACCTATATTATCGGATAGGGCATGGTCCCTGAAGAAGAGATTCATATAGTTACTCTCTCCCCCGTATCGGTAGCATTTATAGAGCGCTCCCGTCGAAATGACATTGTTGACTCCACCGCCGCGGCCGGGAATCGCGAGGCTTTTTGCCAGTATTTCCTCGTCGGCAGCCATCCATTCGATTCCGTATTTCCGAATTATGGGGATTATCGCTTCCGAAACCGATCCCTCTGACGGCCACATCCCCTTGGGACTGTTGCCGAATAGGTTGGAGTAAAGCTCGACCGCGGTGACCACATGGCGCTCGACGTCCTCTGGATGGCTAAATCGTGCTGTCGGCAGCGATATATCGGGCAGGGCCTCGCGGGCAATATCGGTGTCATATAGCAGAGGCATTATGGGATGAAAGTAGGGCGAGGTGGAAATCTCTATCTGGCCGAGATTCGCCATTTCCCGCATCCGAGGTATAATGCTGGATATTATCTTCCGTTGTTCGGCGAGGATTTCAGCTTTCTCGTCCTCGATGAACCTCTCCCCTTTCCTGTCAAGCTCCGACAGCCGGCCTGCTTTCCTAAATGATGGATCGATCCAGGCGAGGTTAAAAAGGCATTGCAGATCCAGCCATTCGGCTTCTCCCCAGCTTCCTGCTCTGCGCCTTTCTTTAAACAATTCACGGTATTTTGGATATGGCGCTATCATATTATCGTAGTTGGCCTGGAAAAACAGGTTGAGCATCGATTGTTTATCTTTATCGCTGAGTTCCGCAGCTTTTTTCAGGCTGAGCTTCAGGCAGGGATCGAAGGCCTTCCCTTCGGCATAATCGACAATCTGCTCCAGCAGTGATGGTACCATGTTGAATGTTTGTCGGATAGGAGGATATGATTTCAGAATCTCCACCATATCGAGATAATCCTTGATACCGTGGAGCCTGACCCAGGGAAGAAGATAATCCCCGGTCCGAAGATCCTTATAATAAGGCTGGTGCTGATGCCAGAGAAACGCTAATCTCAACACAGGCCTATTACCCGCTGACGGCTAATAGGTTATTTCCGCGAGGGTTCGCTTGGCCGCTATAGCCTCGGGAGTGTTCTCATAGAGCGAATTGAGTTCCTTGATAACGGATATGGCGGTCGTCGTGTCCCCAATCGCCAGATAGTTATAAATAGCCCATTTCAATTGATCGGGAGCCCAGATGCGATCCGGGAACGAATCAGCCGCCATTCTATAGTATCTGGCCGCCTCGGCCCTGTTGCCGGCTATTTCATAGCATGCCGCAGCACCCGACGAGGCATTGGCTAGCATCATTTTCTCGCCGCTATAATCGGATACGACTATTTCGAAATACGTGAGCGCTTTATCATATTCCTTATTTCTATAATGGTAATTTGCCAGGATCATCGCCCCGATGCCGGCTGCCTCAGATCCGGCATGGTCTTTTATCAGGGTCTCCAGGTCCCCCATCCCCGCTTCCGGTTGTCCCGATTCCATCGCTATTCTGCCACGCGCCAGCAAAGTTATTGATTCCTCTTTCTTCTTGTCGCTGCTCCATATAAATAGAAGAACGGCCGCAAAAATAACAGCTAGGACAATGCCGCCCGCAATAAACGCGGTGGGATTTTTTTGTATATATTGCGATGTTCTAAACGCGGTCTTTACCAGCTTATCTTCTTTAATTTGCTTTTTCGTGAATCTCTTATCAGAACTCATTTTGACCTCTTCTTGTCCTTGAAGAATACCCAATCAGGCGCCTAATCTATATTATTATCGTCATGGCGGCAAGCGATATTTATCGTCCGTTAAACTCGCCGCCATCAAAATAGCCCCGTGATCTTTCCGCTCACGGGGCTGGAAACCATAGAAGCGTCAGGATCTTAAAAATACATTCCTGTGGAAATAATAAACCGGCTGTAATCTCGTTTGATCTCGAAAACCGGCGATGGCGATATTCCCGGGTACGCTATCGTGCGATCGTACGAGCTGCTCCCGAACTGATACGCAAGATCAAACCACACTCTATCGAATTTCAGTCCTGTTCCGAAAGAAATAATATTGGTGGTCGGACTCCCATTTTCATAAGTGGGTACAAACGTGCTGTCGGTTTCGTCATAATCCAGCCTCAAGAGCTTCTTGTTGGAGGCAGGTTCATTCCTGAACCCGGCTCTAATCGGTACCTCGGCGAAACCGGCGTCGAAGACATACTCAGCCCCGACCCTGAATTGACTGATGTTTTTCCATTGGGTGCTGATTGTCGTATCGGTGATATTTATTATTTCGTAGTCATATTTGGCGTCAACCTCGGAAAGATTCTGCATATAAAAATCGACTCCCACAGTAAGTCTTTCTATAGGTATAGCGGCTACGCCGGCCGATAACGCCACCGGCATGTTATAAGTAACCTTAACCCTGTTGATCGCGCCGAAAGGTTCCGGGGGAATAATTATCGAATATGTCTGCTTGGCATGCTGAACGAGATCGTAGGGAGTGTGGATGACCAGGCCTCCCTTGACAATACCCATATCAGCCCAGACTCCCAGATCCAGATTGACACCGCTGAAGTGTGCGTTATTATTAACCCAGGTATCGACAAGACTTGTATCGATGCCATTCTGGGAAACATACTCATATACCGCACCCTCATAGTAGTTATATTCGCTGTTGCGCAAAAGTGTATTGATTGACATGCCGATCCCGATTTCGGAGAAAATTTTCGCGGCGATAGCCCCACTGACGGCGTCAACGCCGCGATCCTGGCTATACGAGTCTGTCGTCCCGTTATATCCCGGCAATGAATATTCGCTGACCATATCGAATACATTCCTGTAGCCGCCGCCGAC
>Ga0153915_10001906_pt1 | contig 19209 bp, 15 predicted proteins | sample Opewatmetagenome_2_FD_107003 | JGI IMG/M metagenome (GOLD analysis project Ga0153915, IMG submission 107003) | Freshwater wetland microbial communities from Ohio, USA - Open water 3 Core 3 Depth 3 metaG | ecosystem: Environmental > Aquatic > Freshwater > Wetlands | place: USA: Ohio, Lake Erie...
CACCACGCGCCGGTCAAGTGAGCTCAAGCCCGAACCTAGTCGACGTGAAATGCCTCCTGTTCGCGACAAAGGAGATATGCGCAATCGCATCTAGCCTTCCAGATGGGCGAGCATCAGGGACATCATGGAGGATTGGCGACACAGGGCCACGGAGGACACGGACCAACGGCCGGCCATCCGACCCATAAGGCGGAATCCCCTCACAAGGGGCACGGGGACATGCTCTCGGACTTCAGGAACCGCCTCGTGGTATCCACCTTCGTCACCATCCCAATACTGCTCTTGACCGAGGAAGTCCAGGCGCTCTTCGGGTTCAGCATCGTCTTCGAGGGGTCGGACTACGCCCTGCTCCTCCTGTCGACCTTCGTCTACCTGTACGGCGGGTATCCGTTCCTCAAAGGGTTCGTCGAGGACCTGCGCAAGCGGCAGCCTGGGATGATGACCCTGGTCGCGGTCGCGATCAGTGTGGCCTACTTCTACAGCTCCGCGTCGGTCCTCGGGGTCGATGGGAGCGTCTTCTTCTGGGAGCTGGCGACCTTGATCGACATCATGCTGCTCGGCCACTGGGCCGAGATGCGGTCCGTCCTCGGTGCGTCCCGGGCCCTTGAGGACCTGGTGAGGATCCTTCCCTCTGACGCGCACCTCGTCACCACCGGCAGCAACATGACGGACGTGAAGGTCGAGTCGCTCACGAAGGGACAGAGGGTCCTCGTGAGGCCCGGCGAGAAGATTCCGGTGGACGGCGTCGTTGTCGACGGACAGACTAGCGTCGACGAATCGATGCTGACGGGCGAGTCAAAGCCCGTCCCGAAAGAAGAAGGCGGCCTCGTTATCGGTGGCTCAATCAACAACGAGGGCGCGGTCGTTGTCGAGGTGACCAAGACAGGTCAGGAAACCTATCTCAGCCAAGTGATCGATCTAGTCAGGCGGGCACAGGAGAGCAGGTCTAGGACTCAGGACCTAGCCGACCGCGCCGCCATGTGGCTCGTGTTCTCGGCGCTCGGGGTCGCCGCTGCGACGCTGGCGGCGTGGCTCGCGGCGGGAGAGATCGCGCAGTTCGCGATCGAGAGGGCCGTGACCGTCATGGTCATCTCATGCCCACACGCCCTTGGCCTGGCGGTCCCTCTCGTGGTCGCCGTCTCCACCGCATTGGCCTCCAGATCGGGTCTGCTTGTGCGGGAGCGTCAGGCATTCGAGAGAGCAAAGGACCTCACGGCGATCGTGTTCGACAAGACAGGGACCCTGACCGAAGGGCGGTTCGGCGTCACGGACGTGGTCCCGACCGATGGGTCGAAAACCGAAGACATCCTCGCAATCGCCGCGAGCCTGGAGAACCGTTCGGAGCACCCAATCGCGGCGGGGATCGTCGCTGGAGCGCGGCAACGCGGAATCGGCCTGCTCGAAGTCGATGGCTTCTCGGCGATGCCGGGGAAGGGCGTAGTTGGCCGGATCAGCGGCAGAGAATGCATGGTCGTCAGCCCTGGGTATCTCAGACAGGCCGCCGTTCCAGAGCCTGAGGGCGAGATCAAGAGGGTCGCAGAACAAGGGAAGACGATCGTCTATGTCCTCCGCGACGGAAAGCTCATGGGCGCGATCGCGCTAGCGGACATCGTGCGCGCGGAGTCAAGAGAGGCGATCGGCACGCTGAAGGGGATGGGATACAAGTGCATGATGCTCACCGGAGACAACAAGCACGTCGCAAAGTGGGTCGCTGAGGAGCTAGCCCTCGATGAGTACGTCGCTGAGGTGCTCCCTCATCAGAAGTCGGAGGCGATCAAGGAGATACAGAAGCGGCATACGGTCGCGATGGTCGGGGACGGCGTGAACGATGCCCCTGCGCTCGTCCAGGCCGATGTCGGGATAGCCATCGGCGCGGGGACCGACGTGGCCGTCGAGTCTGCCGACATCGTCCTCGTCAGGAACGATCCGAGGGACGTCGTAAGCGTCATGTCGCTCTCAAGGAAGACCTATGCGAAGATGAGGCAGAACCTGATCTACGCGACCGGGTACAACCTTGTGGCCATCCCGTTGGCGGCGGGCATCCTCTACTCGTACGGGGTCCTGCTCACCCCCGCCGTCGGGGCGATTCTCATGAGCGCGAGCACCGTGGTAGTCTCGATAAACGCGCGCCTTCTGAGGCGCTGAGGCGGCGTTCTACCTGGCGCCTGGTCAGGTCTTGCTGTCGTCGCCCGAGAGCTGCTTCCCGCGTTCCCTCTTGGCGACCTGCGCGATCTCGGCCTCCTCCAGCCGCTCCGCCATCATGGTCTCCTCGATCGATTTGGTCCCGACCTCTAGCTCTTCAGGGGTCGGTATCGGTCCTAGGACCTTGTCCGCCTTGCCGACAACGGTGTCGAGGTCGCCCGCCTTGGTGATCTCACGCTGCGGTGTCTGCCTGGCGATGCCGAGGTACTCCGACGCTCCCTCGATGAGCTTCGTGATCTCGAACGGGAAGATTATCTTGGTCGCCTGACCGTTGGCCATGTTCTTCACCGTGTCCAGGGACAGGACGGTGAGTGCCTTCGAGTCGAGTGGGCTCGCTCCGACAGACATGATCCTGAGCCGCTGGGCCTCACCCTGAGATTCGAGTATGGTCGCGAGCCTCTGTCCTTGGGCGACGAGTATGCGTGCCTGTCTCGACCCTTCGGCCGAGAGAATCTTCGACCTCTTCTCGCCTTCCGCGTTCAGGATGGCGGCTCTCTTCTGCCCGTCGGCCTTCAGGATCGCCGCCCTCCTAAGCCTCTCGGCCGAGGTCTGCTCCTCCATCGCGTCCTTGACCTTCCCCGCAGGGTCGACCTCCCTGATCTCGACCCCCTCGACCTTGACGCCCCACTTGTCCGTGGCGTCGTCGAGCACGTCCCTCAGGTGCAGGTTGATCTTCTGCCTGTTGGACAGGATTTCGTCGAGCTCCATGTCTCCGACGAGGGACCTGAGCGTGGTCTGCGCGAGATAGATCGTCGCGGTTCTGTAGTTCGTGACCTGGAAGAACGCCTTGGTCGGGTCGATCACCTTGATGTAGATGATGGCGTCCACGTTCGTGGGCGAGTTGTCCTTCGTGATGACCTCCTGGCGCGGGACGTCCAGGACCTGCGTCCTAAGGTCAATCCTCACGACCACATTGATCAAGGGCGCGACCATGTTGAACCCTTGGTTCAGAATCCGGATGTACCGGCCCAGCCGCATGTATATGCCCTGCTCGTACGGCCGGATGATCTTGATTCCGTTGGTCAAGATCGCCAGGACCACGACTAGCGCAACGATCACAAGCGCGATTATCGTCTCAGTTGCCACCATTCTTCTCCCTCCTCTTTGTTCAACCCTCTCGTTTCTGAATACAGAATCCCTTCAGCCCACCCTCGCCTAGGGGACCTCCTCAACTGTCACGTGAACTCCTTCGCTCGTCTTAACCCTCACCTTCTTGCCCTTTGGTATCGGCTTGTCCGAGGTCGCACTCCAGGTATCGTGCTCGATCCTGACCTTCCCCTTGAGGCTGTTGGGAAGGACCTCCGCCTCCACGACTCCAATCTGTCCCACGAGCGAGGACGCTACAACGGTCTCAGGAGGTGCAGGGGGCGCCAGCTTCTGGTAGAACTTGATCGTCAGGATGGTCGTCGGGATGACTATGACTGCGGTGATGAGCGGGGACCACCAGCTCAACAGGATGTCCGGGGCGATCAAGCCGATTGCCCCCAAGACGAGCAGGACGGTCGCCGGCACGAGGAGGAACGCCCCAGGGGATGCGGCCTCCGCCAAGAGAAGAAGTATCCCGCCAATTACGAACGCTAACCCGAGCTCCTGCCCCGTTATCGCCATGTTCGAGAAAACGGAGACGTCTGTATATATGGTTTCCCACGGAAACCCCCCCAATCCAGTCTCCGCGGAATACGCGACGGACGACCCGCGTTCCTCCCCCGCGAGGCCGCCTATCGTAGTCTCAGGCGCACGATGTGATAGCACCAGAGCCCGTGCAGCCTGAGCGCCTCGTTCGTGCTGTCGATCGTGACCCTCTCGTGCTCAGTCCTGTACTGAAGGACATCCTCGACGGGATATCCGATATAATCCGACAGCTTGACGAGCTTCTCGAAGGGGAAGGGCTGAGCCCCGACGAGTATCTGTCGCACGCTCCATCCCGGGTGGATCTTCGAACGGTAACCGAGCTCCCTCGCGAGTCGGTTTATGCTGCCGGCCTTCTCGATCCCGTTCTTGATGAGCTCCACTCGGAACTCCGAATCGAGCCAAACCCTCTTCTCCGTGCGGTAGTCCTTGAATGGCCTACCACCGAAGTACACATGGTCAGAGCTCATCGCAGACGTTGATTGAAAAGCTTGCATATATATTTCTTGCCGGGACATGTCTAGCATGTTGTGGTATGTACCACCCTAGGGGCCCAAGGTCTGGCTCAAACCCCGAAGCGTCGGAAATGTTATCGATTCTGAGAACATTGGCCGTCCGGGATCGGTGAGAGGATGGTCGTTGCGAGCGATGTGATCGGCCTCAGGACTTCTGCCAAGGATGAGATCGTGGACATCACGCACAAGGTGCAGGACTTCGTGTCCAGGTCGGGCGTGAAGGATGGCCTCGCGTGCGTGTTCGTCGTGGGATCCACAGCCGCCGTCACGACTGTCGAGCACGAGCCGGGGCTGGTCTCGGACATGCGCGAGGCGATGGACAGGCTCTACCCCAAGGACAGGGACTACGAGCACCATCAGAGGTGGGGCGACGGGAACGGCCACTCGCACATAAGGGCTTCTTTCGTCGGGCCCTCGCTCACGGTCCCGGTCTCGAATGGAAGGCTCATCTTGGGGACATGGCAACAGATAGTCTTCATGGAGTTCGACAACAAGCCCAGGAGCAGGGAGATCACCGTCAAGATAGTCGGGGAATGAGCTCAACCATCGGAAGCCGCCCTCCGCAACCATATAATAGTGCGAGCCGTTTGGTTGCGTCCAATGGCAATCGAGGGACGCCTTCTGGGAGGGGGGCACGAGGTCGGCCGACTCGGCATACATCTGAAGTGCCAAGGAGCGAGCATTCTCTTTGACTACGGCATGACCGCGACGGACCCGCCTCAGTACCCGATACATGCAGGTCCGATCGATGCATGCTTCCTCACGCACGCGCACCTGGACCACGGCGGAATGATCCCGTGGCTAACGGCGAGATACGACATCCCGATTCATGCGACGGGGGTCACGCGGGAGGTGGCCGTCCTCCTCATGGAAGACAGCATCAAGATCGCGGAGGCCGAGGGATATCCTCAACAGTACGACTCCAGGGACGTCAAGATCGCGGGCAGGAAGTTCGACGAGTTCATGTTCGGAGACACTATCACGACCGGGAAGGTTCAGGTAACGACGCACTCCGCTGGGCACATACCGGGCGCCACGATGTATGAGATCCAGGGCAAGAGGACGACCCTGGTCACGGGAGACCTCCACACGCTCGACACGAGGCTCGTCCTCGGGGCGAAGCCGGTCAAGTGCGACTACCTGATCATGGAGAACACATACTCCGGGAGGAACCACCCGTCGAGGCTCAAGACGGAGTACAACTTCCTCAAGAAGATCGAAGAGGTCGTTCGGGCGGGCGGCCTCGTGGTCATCCCGTCATTCGCGGTCGGGCGGACGCAGGAGATCCTGCTCTTGCTCAAGGACAGCAGGATGGAGTACTGGCTGGACGGCATGGGCAAGACGGTCAACCAGATCTACCTAAGGTATCCGGAGTCTGTCCGCTCCCCCAAGAGACTGAGGCAGGCGATCGCCAGGACCAAGGAGGTCCGAACGGCGCACGGGCGCTCGCGCGCGGTGAAGGCCGATGTCATTGTTACAACTAGCGGAATGCTGGACGGCGGCCCGGTCCTGAACTACGTCGAGGCCATAAGGGAAGACCCGAAGAGCGCTATCCTGCTGACGGGATATCAGGTCGAGGGGAGCAACGGGCACAAGCTCCTCGAGACGGGCATGATGGAGTTCCACGGGGTCAACGAGCGGGTCGAGTGCGAGGTCCTCAAGTACGATTTCTCCGCACACGCGGGACACAACGACCTCCTGGAGTTCGCAAAGCGCTGCGACCCCGAGAAGATAGTCCTGGTCCATGGGGACGAGCCCGAGCTGCTCGCCGCCGACCTGAGGACCGAAGGGTACGAGGTCATCGCGCCCAAGAACGGCGAGAGATGGGCGCTCTGAAGCGGGACCTCACCGAGCACGAACCCTTTGGGCAAACTTTGTTATGCAGGCAATCCATCCCTGCGGACGCATGCGCACCAGATATCAGGAGTTCCTTCGGGAGGATGTCCGGTCCGGAGACATCACTTCAGAGCTGGTCGTGCCTTCGGACGAGAAGGCCAGAGCGAAGATCGTCTGCAAAGAACGATGCGTGGTCGCCGGCGTCAGCGACGCAGTTGAGGTCTTCAAGGAGCTCGGCGCGAAGGTCACCGCAAACATGAAGGATGGGGTGCACGCGGAGCCAGGAACAGTCGTGCTCGAGGTCGAGGGCAGGGCGAGGGACCTGCTCGCCGGCGAGAGGCTCGCATTGAACCTGATCATGAGGATGAGCGGCATCGCAACGCTCACGGACCTGCTCGTGCACAGATGCCGGAGGGTCAACCCTAAGGTGAGGATCGCGGCTACACGCAAGACCACCCCCGGATTCAGGGAGTTCGAAAAGAGGGCAGTGAGGATTGGCGGCGGTGATCCACACCGATACGGGCTCGACGACGCAATCCTGATCAAGGACAACCATATCACTTTGGCGGGTGGGGTGGTGGAGGCTCTCAATCGGGCGAAACTTGGAAGCTTCACCAAGAAGATCGAAATCGAGGTACAGACCCCGCAGGATGCAGTGCTCGCGGCCGAGCACGGCGCTGACATCGTGATGCTGGACAATTTCCCGCCCGACGTCGTGAAGAAGACCGCTGCCGAGCTCAGGAAGCTCAAGCCCGGGATACTCATCGAGGTCTCCGGGGGCATCAGACCCGAGAACGTCGAGGACTACGCCGCTGCGGCGGACATAATCTCGCTCGGAGCGCTCACGCACTCGTACAGGTCGATTGACTTCTCCATGGACATCACGAAGGAGCGATGATTCGCACGGATTTCAAGGGCCGGAAATGCGAGATATGTGGGAAGCCCGCGACGCGGTACCTTTTCGCGACGTTCCTCTGTGACGACGAGGATCACATCAGCAAGGCCAGGGAGCAGCGGGGAGGCCCTGGGGGACACCAGAAGAAGAAGCTGTTTGAATGGGGCAAAGAGGGAGGCAGGGGTTAGTGCCGGTTCCTCACCCGGGACGCTGACAAGCCTTTAAGAGTTTCTTCGGATTGGCAGTCTCATGGACAGGCGGGCCTTCGCGGGGCTCATGATCATCGAGACGATGCTGGCGTTCGGGAACACTTTCGCCGGGGCGTTCAACATCATCTACCTGTACAACCAGTTGCAGATGGAGCTGTGGACGGGGACGATCTACCTCGGGATTGGGTTCACGATATCCATCTTCGTCAGCCTGTGGATGTCCTGGACCCCTCGGCTCGACCCTAGGAACGTCATGCTCGCTGGGCTCGTTTTCCTCATCATCGAGTACTCGCTCTTCCTCACCGTGAAGAACGGCTGGGTCCTCTCCCTCGCGGTCGGCTGCGCCTTCGGCCTGTTCTACCCGTGCTTCTGGACCCCGTTCAACATCATCATGGCCCAGATGACCGCGAAGACCGACCGTGGGCTGACCTACGGCGCGTTCTTCTTCGTGTGGCCGATGGTGACGTTCTTTGCCCCGTTCCTCGGCGGGATCGTGATCGGGCTGTTCAACTACCAAGTGTTGTTCTCGCTCGGAATATCGATCGTGGTCCTCACCGCTGTCGTGATCGTAGCCTATAGGAAGTACATCCCGAAGGACCAGTTCATGAAGATAAGGTTCGATGACATAGGCAAGCGGAACGTCGTCGCGTTGATCGGGGAGGGTGGATTCGAAGGGATATTCTGGCTCGAGGTCACGATAGTTGCCTACTACTACACCCAGAAGGAGCTGGAGCTTGGGGGCCTGTTCTCCCTGTTCGGGCTGAGCGCCGGTGTCATGGGCATAATTCTGGGGAGGGTCTCGGACAGGATTCAGAACCGCAAGTTCTTCGTGCAGCTCAGCGCGCTCACATCCATCCCGTGCATCCTCGTCATCGCGTTCACGAGGGACCTCGACGGTTTCCTGATCGGCAATGGCCTGCTCGAGTTCGCGAGCTTCATCCTTCCGGTCTTCATCTTCGCCCTCCTGACGGACCGGCTTGAAGAGCACAAGAACGATTCCGTCATCACTCGCGAGCTGCTTCTGGACGTCGGCCGGGCCGTTGCAGTCGGGATGCTGATGCTTACGCTGTACATGGGCGTGGCTCCGCAGATGGGGTTCCTGATAGCGATCCCGTTCCTGGCGATGTGCATCCTCGCCCACGAGGCCCGCGAGAGGCATTAGAGCATGTCTCGAATCGTCATGACGAGCCAGAATCCCCCGGCGATCACCAATGCGAACCCGAGCTGAGCTACGAAGACCATGCCTTCCCCCGCGCTGACGCCGAAGTCGCCCATCACCGCGAGGATGGCGATCGACCCGGCGATCGTCGAGAGCGTCCCCGTGCCTAGGTGCTTGGCGTTCACGTTCTTCCTGCCCGCGTTGTCTGAGGAAGGGGGCTGCTTCGAGGCGAGATACATCAATGAGGAGACGACAAGGAATCCGCCCGCGACGAATGAGGCACCCAGGAGCCATATGTCCGACCGGAAGAAGGCCACCCCTCCCGTAAGTACGAGCGCCAATATCAGCAGGCTCAGGGGCAGAACCTGGAACTGCCGCAGGACTTGATTCTCCTCGTTCCTCTCTCTGCGCGCGAGGTTGAGCATCTCGCGCGACGCGTTGCCGACCGCCATTTCCTACGAGGCATCAGAAGACAGAACCGGCCTTAATCATTGAACCGGTTGAGTTCGGGCCGCACAAGTCAATCATTCGCACGATTCACGGACGAGTTCCATCAGATCCATCATCTTCAGGCTCGAGCCCTTCACCTCGATGCTCGCCTTCAGGCTCTGATAGCAGAACGGACATGAGGTGACCATTATTTCGGCGCCCGTCTTCTCGGCGTCCCCCACCCTCAGATCCGATATCTTCTGGGCCAGCTCCGGGAAGGCGGTCTTGACACCACCGCCGGCGCCGCAGCATCTCGCCTCCTCCCTGTTGCGCTCCATCTCGACCAGCCGAAGTCCAGGGATCGACTCGAGGATCCTCCTTGGCTCCTCGAACAGCTTGTTGTGCCTTCCCAGGTGACACGGGTCATGGAACGTCACCGTTCTGCTGAGCCCTTTCGTCAGTTTCAGTCTCCGGGACTCGATAAGCTCCCCCACGAGCTGAGTTACGTGGACCACTCGCGCATTGACCTTCCCCACAAGTGGGTAGTCCTGCCTGATGGTCTTGTAGCAGCCCGCGCAGCTAGTGACGATGGTCTGAGCGCCCGTCTGCTCGAATCGCTCTATGTTCTTCCGCGCGGTCCTCCGGGCGGGTTCTAGCAGCCCGGTCCTGAGCAGAGTCGATCCGCAGCATCCCTCTTCATTGCCGAGCGTCCCGAAATCCAGCCCCGCCCTACCAAGGACGAGCGCGGTGTTGACGGCCATCTCGCGTATGTTCGGGTCATAGGCTGCGGTGCATCCGACGAAGTAGAGGACCTCCGGCTTCCCCTTGAGGGCATCCTTGATCCGCACCTCCTTCTCAATCTTCTTGGACCACCTCGAACGCTGCGTCCGGGGCTGCATCCATGGGTTGTCGTAATTCTCGATGCTCTTCACGATTTGATCATGCGCTGCGAGAGGCCCAAGCCCGTTCGCGACCAGGAACTCGCGCATGTTCTCCCACATGGTGATCGTATCCAGGTGGTCCGGGCAGACCGTCCTGCACTGACCGCAGATGGTGCACTGGTACGCCCTCTCAGAGAACTCCTTCAGCTCGGCGGGCGAGATATCCCGAGGGCCGAGAAGTCTTGCTCGGATTCCGTATTGCCGCTTGTGGAACTCCTTCAGCCTCAGTATCTTGCCCCGAGGGGTGACGAGCTCCTCATCCTGTGCTTCGCCGCCCGTTGGACAGGTCGAAGTGCACTCGCCGCAGCGAGTGCAAGCATCGTATCTCATGAGAGAGAGCACGTCGAGCGTGGACACGTCCAACCTTCTCACGCACTCGCCCCCGAAGGCAGCATCTTCTCGGCCTCGATCGCGATCGGCGTCGCGACCATGTGGAACAGCTTGCTGAACGGTATGTAGGCGATCAAAAGGGCGCTCATGATGCCGTGCACGAGCCACACCTGGTCGTAATATTGGCCGATGGCCGCGGGCATGGCCTTCGAGAATAGGAGGCCGACGAACGAGTACTCGTTGCCTGTCTGGTGCATCGGCACGGTCCCAGCAATCCCGATTCCCTCGAGCACGAATCCCCCGAGAACGACGAGGAGAAGGAAGAGGATCGACGCCGAGTCCGCCGCCTCCGTCCTGACGATCTTTGGGCGCAACGCGAATCTGCGCACCGCCGCGATCACCAGCCCCGCGAGCATCATCAGGCCGGCGAGGTCGAACCCGAAATCGCGGATCCATAGCTTGGCCCAGCCGTCGTCCCGTATCATCGGCTGGTATTTCGCCATGTCCATAGAGAAGGTCACTATGATGTCGAGAAAGAACATAGTTATGAACCCGCCGAGGATCAGTAGATGCATCGACCAGCGTGTGACACTCCTATCCTTCAGCTTGGAAAGATAGACTGCATCCTTCACGAATACCGAAAGGATCCGCCCGAACCTCCGGCTCAGGACAAACCGTGTGCTCTTGAGGAGGACCCTCATCAGCCTTCGCTCAGGAGTGCCCGCAAGGCCCTTCCCGCGCATCCAAACAAGGAAATTGTATAGCATGCCGAGAAGGAACACCGCGACGCAGGCCACCACAGTGGCAAGGAACGCCCGCAGGTATGCCCTGTCCCTCACATAGACCGTCTCATACGGGAGCAGGAGTATGACAAGTGAAATGGCGACTATGAACGCCACGAACGGCACATAGAGCCAAGCCCTGTCTTTCAGGTACCGGCCGCCAGCCATCGCGAGAGGAACGGCCAGGCCCGCTATAAACTCATCTGCCTTCAACCATCAGGCGGAAGTACGAATCGACACAGTACCGTGCGACGCCGACCAGGAGCACAGTCGCCTCATCGACGTCCAACTCGATGCCGACTCGCGTTTTGAGAATGATCCTCCTCGCCTTGTCGAGGTCCGAGCACACCTTCGCAACATCCGTCGGCCCGATGTGCCACGCGCGTTTCTCGATCGCCATGACTAGCTCGAGGAACCTGCTCGCGTCCCACAACTTTCGACCGACCAAGAACGACCGCCCCTCGAGGCCTGTCGCCGCGACCTTGAGATCAGCCAGGAATCTTGCCAGTTCCGCGGGAGCTTTTCCGGTCTCCTTGTTTCCGCGAGCACCGTTCGGTCGTATGCCCAGTAGGTTCTGCAGCAGTCTGTTCGCATCCGGATACATCGGGTGCTCAAGGTGGGGTCCAAGCAGGAGGAGGTGGCCATCACCGTATGCACAGCGAACGGCCGCGGGCTTGCCCAACACCATCGCTTCTGCCCGTCCTTGGTCGACCTGAAACACGGCCCCCTCGCCGAATCCGCGGTACCTCAGGAGCACGTTGTCCACTGAGGGTTCCTTGAAGATTGGCCCTCCATAGAGCGGTGCCATGATCTCACCGTCGCCTTCGGAAACGTTGACCTCGCCCCGGACGGGGTGGATTATGGAGCATGCGCCGTAGCGGACAGAGACCCTAGGAATCTCGTCATCCTTTCTTCCCTCCGCGCAATCGATGTTCTCTATCCTAGTCGTCGAGAGGTTGAACTCGTTGAATGGCTCGATGCTGGAGGGTAGCGGAAGATATGCTCCCGCGCAGATGCCCACATACTGGCCACCATCCGAAATGAATTCCTTCAGCTGGCGGAAGCCAGGTCCCCGCAGGGATTCCGCTATGGCGTGGCCGTCCCCGCCTGAGATGATGGCGATCTCGCATCCTTTTCTGAGGGAATCCACGAACTCTTCCGTCTCCAGGAAGCGCGCGTCATGGTCTCCGATGCGCTCCAAGAAGTCGGCGATCCATGTCCAAGAATGGGACGAGCCCTTTCCAGCAAAGACGACGGTGCTAGGCATTCGCTCGCCGGTATTCCCTGGGTGAACGATAATACCGATGGCGTGTGTCTGGCATGCCTCTGGTTCTCACAGAAAGGGTTATCAACGGCCGTGGCTTATCTCGCCGCGCACCGACGGGCTCATGGTCTAGTGGTTATGACACCTGCTTGACACGCAGGAGGTCGCCGGTTCGAATCCGGCTGGGCCCACATCTTCTCCACCGCCTCGCCTCTGAAAAGACCATAGGGGAGGAAAGACGAAGGAAGAGGTTTGAAGGGGTTTCGCCTGGCCGATTTGCAGCGTCTACATGCACACGCATTTGATGCGCAACTTCCTCTTTCTCGGTCGGGTCGCATGAGCATGTCTGACCACGCGGAGGCTCGGCGTTGCGAGATCTGGCTTCGGAGGACTGCGTGATAGGACAACCAGGGCTACGATGGTCAACACCACTGTGGCAATCGCCACATAGTATCCTGGATCGACTCCCTTCTTCGTGCCAGGAGCCCACGGAATGTAGTCCGTGTCAATCTGGTCGATGGGCACGTCGACGGATCCGACGGTTGTCTGAACATGGGTGTACTTCCCGAGAGAATGCATCAAAGTAGCGTTAATCCATCGCACATCAAGCTGGAGCTGACCCAAAGCCGTGTTCACAAGGGCAATTCTGCCATTGATGGTCACTAGCGTCGCGTCGATCGTGCTCAGGTGCGCTTGAATCTCACCCACCCTTGTTTCAATCGTGGCGATGATTCCGTTCTGCACATCCGTCACGAGCGCGTCGAGCTGGTCCAACTCGTACAGCACATTCTCCTGGACTTCGTTGATGTTCACGGATATCGAAGCCAAACCATCCTCGATTGACACCAGCTCGGCATTCCAGCCCGTGAGAGTGGGACTAATCTCGAACGACTTCAGGCACACGCCACTGAGATTCTCGATGCCGTCCGAACAGCTGGCGGCTACCACCAGAGAGTACGTTCCGGAGGCGGTCCAATCTATGGCTAGCTGAACATGGAATAGTCCGGTGACGGAATCGTACATTGGGACTGGGGACAACTCCTGCGGTTCCGTAAGGCCACAGAGAGTTGCCGAGATGTTCGTCGGATTGACGGCCACGCCTTGCCGAGCTACCAGTATATGGAAGTCGACGTTCTCCCCGGGGAAGTAGATCGGCCCGGAATCAACAGTCACCTCAAGGGGCATTGTCGTGGCTGATTGCTCCGGAACGGTCACCGTGACTATATTGGATGGTCCGCTCTCGGAGTACAGATTCCTCGCGGTTACCTGATAGCGGTACGTCCATCCGGGAACGAGATTCCTGTCCCAAAACGAGAACTGCGAACTAGCTTCGTCTGAGTCTTGGGGCACATCTATCACGCCAATGTTGTCAATGCGTCCCAATGATTGCGTGTAGCGGTATACGCAGTAGCGCTGGATAGCCGAGTCGCCGTCCGCTGCAGGTTTCGTCCAAGTGAGCGCGACGTAGTCCCAGCTCGTGGCCGCCTGAAGGTTCTGAGGCGGGGACGGAGGCACGGTTAGTGATGTTGCGCGGGCTACGCTGCTGGACGGGCTAGTTCCCATGTAGTTGGTGGCATCAACCTTGAAGCTGCACGTCTGTCTTGGCGAAATCGCCCCGAATTCAGGGATGGTGCCTGAGACAAGGTAGGTAAGCGTCTCAGTCGACGGATTCAGGATTTCACCAACCAAATACCAGCCAGTCTCATCTGGGTTCTCTCCGGCAATCCAAATCTGGTACTTGTCTATCGGGTAACCATTGATGGATGCCGGTGCGTCCCAACTAAGACTGAAACTCGCCACTCCCCCTACGGCCCTGAGATTCTGAGGAGCCGAAGGAGGAGCAAGCGATACCTCACTCCACGATTTGCCCTCATGACTTACGGCACAGACCCTGTATGTGTATGATTCGCGCGGGGATTCCGTGATTTCGTAGGCAAGGACGTCATATGTAACCCCCGCAAGCGTATTCCATTGTCCAGAATCCCAGCGCCAGATTTCGTAAGTCCCGAAAGCAGGGTTCCTTCCACCCCAAGAAAGCGGGCATTCCCACTGGAGTCGTACCTTCAATGGTTCAACCATCGAGGCGCACAGATTCCGAGGAGCGGTGGGGGGTGTATACACTATGATCCATACCTCATTGGAGGGTTCACTTTCCAGTCCGTTCAAACCTATTGCGGTGACATAGTAGAAGTACTTCCCAGGCTCGACCATATGACCCGAGCCCTTGTCAACTGCCGGGTCTTTCATCTCTAGATAGAAAGTCTTCACCAGACGTGACTCTCCGTTCTCTCCGTCGATCTCCCTGCAACGCCATACTTGATAGTAGAATATCTTGGTCCCGCCGGTGTCAGCTGGCGGATCCCATTGGAGATGAACGTACCAGTACGGGTAAGTTGTGCCCGCTTCTACGGGATCGTGCTCCATGCTCACTCTCAGATTCTGCGGTGCGCTTGATGGACCGTTGGGGACGTACGGCCCAACAACATCCGACACCTCATGGAAATCTTCGTACCAGTAGTAGCCCCCTGCGTAAAGACGATAGTAGTAGGTCTGACCGTTTGCCAAGCCATTGTCGGTGAATGTGAAGGTGTTTGTGTCTGAGCCTCCAGCATATATGGGAAACTCCCAAGCTGCCTCCGCATCACTGCAGCTAGGGTCAAGGTAGCGATTAAGGTACACGGAAGCATATTCCATCGCGCCACCATAGGCCCATCCTTTGTCATAGTGCCATGCAAACTCCAAGTACACGCTGTGGTCCTGAGCGTGGCATTTGTCCAGCAGGAAATAGGGTTTGGAATATTCTCGGGCGCTCGCTGGTTGAGCGAGAGATGCAAGCCCACATGTCGCGAACAGTCCCACAATCAAGCACACTACCGCTCTTGTCCTCAGACGAGGTCCAATTGACTCCAACCTCTCCCTCCTTTCTCCGGCCATGCAGCACGGGAACCTGTCGGAAGGAGAACCGTGGGACTTGAGAAGGTCAGTAACATCTAGTTCAAATCGGAATCTGCTTCCACTAGTCCTGCTCCCCCAGCGAACGCACCCAAGTACTGACTTGGCCGACGGCGAATCCGAATGCCGAGTATATGCTACTTCTCGTCAAGGTTGACAGGACCGTTCTTCTCTCAGAAAGCCCATAGGGAATGGAAAAAACGCAAAGGGTTTGGTGCGCTCTCCTAAGCCAGGTAGTTGCCAGGTACTAAAACCGCCAAGTTGACAAAAAGCCAGACAATTGAGACCGGTCTCGGCTGGGCCCACATTTTGTTGCTGGCTATTTGTCAATCTGACCGGATTGATCCTTGCCCCAACAGGGGCGTCCCAAGCTTGTCCTGGGGAAGTATGCGTTTCGTCTCGGATCCGCGCACAACAAGGAGTCCGCAGTTCCTGAGCCATTGTGTCGGAGACACTTTGAGATCGCTTCAATAGGGCCCATCCCGTCCTTCGCAGTCCAAGCGAAGGTAGGTCGTCGCTCCTTGAGATGGAAGCGGATTCCGGAAGCGAGTTCGACATGGGCCGTCAACTCATCCGACAGACTCTCTTTAAATAGGCCCCTAAGAGTCAGTAACTGGAAACCTATTTGTAGGGGGGATGCAGTGCTGGGTTCCGGGACAAAAGCTTACCGGTTGTCGCGCGAGGGAGGCACAGCGGGGAATATCGACCGAGGCCTTGGCCTTCGTGCCGGGGACCGGAAGGGTCAAACAGGGGGAGGAACAGAACTTGAGCAAGAGAATCGTAGCATTGGCAATCGCGATTTGCGCAGTCATGGTGCTTGTGGCTGGCGCCTCGTTTGTGATGGCCCTCGACCACCACGTGGTCAAGGGACCGCAGGGGCCAAGGGCAAGCGCTGTGTCTTGGGAATATACGCCAACCGAAAATGGCGGCTGGTATGGACATATAGTGAACTCGGGGCTGAGGTCGCTAGTGGTTGACGTCGACGATGTCACGAGCGGCACGGCAAGCTCGATCCTGCACCAGAGGATCAGGTTTGCGGCGTACCCGACGAACCTTGTCGATACCGAAACCGCGACGATGACAGCAGGCCACACATATAACATAACAGTGACACCTAATGGACCGAGAGGCACATTCTGCGATGTGACCGATGTTTTCGAGAGGTTGGATGCACCGATAGCGAGGTTCACTTACACAGTTGACGGCCCGACAGTCAACGTCAACGGCTCCACCTCGTCCGACCCAGACGGCATAGTGATGGCCTGGGGCTGGGACTGGGACGACGGAACGGTCGGGACTGGCAAACTAGCCTCGCACACATACTCGGCGGCTGGCGTCTACACGATCGTCCTCACCGTTGTGGACGACGATGGCCTGACGAACTCGACGAGCCAGGACGTAACGATTGTTGACGACCCGCCGGTGGCTGCGTTCAGCACGTCTGTGAACGTGTTGACAGTGACCGTGGATGCTTCAGCATCGAGCGATGACCGCGGAATCGTCAGCTGGTCATGGGACTGGGGCGACCAGTCACCTCTGGGATCTGGCGAGATAGCCACACACACCTACGGAGGGTCTGGCACCTACACGATCACGCTGACCGTGACAGACACCGCTGGACAGACGAACTCCCTGAGCAAGCAAGTGAAGGTCGAGTTCACGCCCCCACCCGGTGTGTCGTTCACCACAGTCACGGCGAGCGGCGGCAAGCTGACCGTAGATGCATCGGCGTCGACCAGCCCTGTTGGCATCGCGAGCTATGACTGGGACTTCGGCGACATGATCATCGCGAGCGGCATGACCCGCGTGCACACCTATATTGCATCGGGCACGTACACCGTGACACTGACCGTGACGGACAACATTGGGCAGACAGCCTCGCTGAGCAAGGAAGTCGCCGTAGAGAACTTGGTCATTCCGCCGTTGCCCTGCCTATATGGGATGACCTTCGCGAGCGACGGATCGACTCCGCTTCCGGACTGCACGATATCTGTCACCAACGTCAGGACTGGAGAGACTCTGATTGGCATGGCAGGAAACCTCACCATGTCTGATGCCAGCGGGTTCTACTTCGTCAACGACATCATGCCTCTGTATGTCGTCTCGGGCGACACCGTGCTCGTCAGCGCAGTGGGTCCGGCGGAACAGATGGGATCGAGCTCGTTCATCCTCGATCTCGGTGGGTTGCCGTACCTCGAAGTGAACGTGACGCCGGTGTAGGCGAGGTGGAGAAGCAGCGACCGAGACGCGAAGCGCAGGCCCGCGAAGACGCGGACCTGCCGCTCAAACCTTTTCTTCAATCTCCTTGATTCTTTTCGTGTATTGGCTTGAATGGATATCAAGAACAGATGAGCGCGAGGGCTTCTTCAACAGGAGCCGCCATCCCCGAAAGACCGCATAGAAGAAACGGAAGAATGGGTTTAGCCAGAATCGCAGAATTGATGTCCGCCCAGTAGGGAAGCACCAGCCTTGCGTGATCGCGTTCCTCGCAAGACCATCAACTCCGCTCACAACATCATGCTCTTCCAGCGGCGATCAGGATCTTGTTCCAGTTCTTGATTGAATCCCAATCCCAGAAATCGCACGACTTCGTTGACGATCTGTTCGCGACTCTGAGCTTCGACAAGAGCTTGAGCCCATGCGGCGTTACTGCAATCAGCCATCTCACCTCCTTTTCGGTTTCTTCGTAGAGACTTCAGTTGAGTCCGCTTGCCGGACTCGCCTCAGCAAGCCACGAGCGAATCGGGTCATGAACTCGTGTCAAGAGTGCCCGAGACAAACCGGAAGGATTCTCCCTTAACACTGCTATATTTTCAACCGTGACCGAGAAGAAACGGAACTTATTAGCCGTGGAAGAGGTCTCAAAGGTAATGTTCCTACGTATGGGAACGCTACCGGAATATTCAACCGAAAGGGTTTTTTGGGATTTCTTCAGGACCTCAGGCCGGGGTGGGCGCGCCTGCGCACGAGCACCGCCAAGAGCATGCCGAGCGGGACCACGACCAGCAGCCCGAACTGCGGGATCGGTTCGAAGACGGCCGTGCGATTGACCAGCGGGAACATGTCCCTCGAGCCAGCGGTACCGGGAATGTTGTACGGGCTGTCGACGATGCCGTTCATGTCCAGGTCGGGCGAGGTCCAGTCGTTCCAGTAGTTTCCCCACCCGTGTATTCCGCCGGGCTCGTACCACCAGTTGCTGCCTCCGTCGTCATAGGCCTGCAGGAAGCCGGTCGAGTTGTCCATCGCACCGTTGTTGTATGCAAAGGTGTTGTTCCAGATATGATTCATGGTCGAGAACGACCCGAGGTAGACACCCTGCTGACTGTTGGCGAAGAACAGGTTCCCCGTGACATCGGTGTCGGAGGAGGTGGTCAACAGCAGGCCGATCCGGTTTCTGGAGATGGAGCAGTTGGCGATCGAGCCGCCGTCCGAGCTAATGACCTTGACCCCCACATCGGCCTCATCCGAGCAATCGCTCCAGCTTATCGAGAACTGATCGCTCTCGAAGAGGAGAATGCCCGTGTACTGATCGGAACAGTTCGCGTTGGAGACCTGGACAAGGCTTGAGAACCCGGCAGTAACGCCGACGGATGCGGCCCTGAGATCGACCCCGGAGACCGTCATCATGGTGCAGTTGGCGAATATCACCTGGCCGGCGTCGCTCGGGACTGAGACCGAGCCCGTGTCCTTGAAGTAGTAGACGGGCTTGCCATTCACAGTGTTCGACGGCGTGATCACGTGGGTATTCCAGTGGCCGAGGCTGTAGCCGAACATGTAGATCCCGTCACCGACCATGACGTTGTCCTTCAAGGTGCACATCCCCGAGAACCAGAAATAGATCCCGAAAACGTTGTCGGAGCAGGTGTTGTTCTCCACCAAGCAGGAATCACTATTGTCGATGTAGATGCCGGAGTCGGAATTCTGGTTGCAGGTGTTGTTCCTTACGCCGACGAATGATGTGGAGCCGTAGAGGAGTATGCCCTTCTCGTTCAGGTTGCAGATATTGCGCGCAATCTCGACATTGTGGGCATCGTTCAGGAAGATGCCATAGAACTCCTCATCTTGG